>SAMEA104404097__coassemble_4294_pt1 | contig 8018 bp, 4 predicted proteins | sample SAMEA104404097__metabat2_high_PE_016 | metagenome-assembled genome bin SAMEA104404097 (sample SAMEA104404097) | Balaenoptera acutorostrata | reverse complement strand
CATGAAAAAAGAGTGTGTTTTAGTTTGCGGAGGTGCCGGTTACATCGGATCGCACACCTCGGTCGAACTGGTTGAAGCCGGCTACGATGTGGTCGTGGTCGATAATTTCTCCAACAGCGAACCCTCGGCGGTGGAGCATGTACGCCAAATCACGGGCGTGGATATCCCCCTGATCGAGTGCGACTGCTGCGACAAGGAGGCTTTCCGCAAGGTATTCGAAAAGTATGAGTTCCAATCCGCCATCCACTTTGCCGCATCGAAGGCGGTGGGCGAGTCGGTGCAGCAACCCATGAAATACTACCGCAACAACCTCACCTCGCTGATGAATCTCATCGACCTGATGCACGAATTTGGTCGCGAGAACATCGTATTTTCATCTTCCTGCACAGTCTATGGCGAGCCCAAGAAGCAACCCGTGACGGAGGAAACACCCCGCCAAGAGGCAACCTCGCCCTACGGCAACACCAAGAAGATCTCGGAGGACATCCTTCGCGATTCGATAAAGGCTTTTAAGGACATGAAGACCATTGCCCTGCGCTACTTCAACCCCATCGGCGCCCACCCCTCGGCACTCATCGGCGAGCTGCCGCGCGGCGTTCCGCAGAACTTGGTTCCCTATGTTACGCAGACGGCTGCGGGCATCCGCGAGTGTCTATCGATCTTCGGCGACGACTACCCCACGCCCGACGGATCGTGCATCCGCGACTACATCGATGTGGTCGATTTGGCAAAGGCTCATGTTGCCGCCATCAACCGCATGACGCAGGGCAAGTCGGAGGAGCGTTTCGAGGTGTTCAACATCGGCACGGGTCGCGGTATTTCGGTTTTGGAATTAGTAACTAAATTCCAAGAAGTCAATCACTTGAAACTCAACTACAAGATTGCACCCCGCCGCGAGGGCGACATCATCGCCATCTGGGCAGATCCCACGCGAGCCAACGAGGTGCTCGGCTGGAAGGCAGAGCGCACCTTGGAGCAGACCTTGGAGTCGGCTTGGAATTGGGAGAAGCATCTGCGCAATATGTAGGCTTCTGCCCGCTGCAATATTCAAGCAGCCAAACTGTTTGTTATGAACAGTTTGGCTGCTTTTATTTAACCCTTATAAAAAACAGCGGGCGGTACGCCGAAACACACCGCCCGCCAGCAGGAAAAAAAACGAGGATAAGCGGTTCAGAACGAAATTCCGAGCCTTAGTCCTATGTTGAAGATGTTGTCCATGCGGTAAGTCAGCACCAGCCCGTGGTTGGTCGCGGCGCTGAAGTACACGGCGCAATGAAATCCCAAATGGTAGTCGGCATCGGGGAAGACCGAAAATCCCGCTTCGGGCGAGCAGTAGAACCCCCAAGTGTCTTCGTAACTCTTTAATATATAGAAGAATGACGACATCTCGGCATAGCACGCCCCGAGTTTCAGCGCCGCGTAGGGTTGCACAACCTTATGCGTGCGCCATGTGTAGCGCGTGACCACGCCGAAAGGCAGCGCATAAAGTCCGTGCTTCTGATTGGTGGTCAGCACCGATCCGTCATCGAGGTCAAGCGACCGGCGCGGGATCTTTTCGAAGTTGGTGTGGAACGACACGAAGGGCCCGAACGAAAGGCTCGACGGCCACAGAAAAAATCCGCCCTCGAAGTTCATACCCCATCCCGAAACATCGCGCGCAAAGCCCGTGTCCGCAGGGATGTTCATCTGCCAATCGATGTTGATATAGGTGTTCGGAATCACTTGCGCCGTGGCGGGTTTCGCCATCCATATCGCAGCGACTATTCCGATGGTTTTCAACAGGTTGAGTATCTTCATGGCATTCTTATTTTAAGGATTCGCTATTAGGTAAGGCGACTGCGCAAACGACTGATCCACAGCCCGAAGCAGCCGATCCATATTCCACCGATTCGATGCCGACACCTCCCCACTCATAAACGCCGTCCACATCGTCCTGAGCTTATCCGATGCCCTCGGATCCTGCCTCAGATCGACAAGTTCCACAAGGAGCGATCCCGCCAAATAGGCGTAATAAACATCGTAGGGCGCGTACCAATCCGTCCAATCACCCCAAAAATCGGGCGACCAATAAAACGGGTAGTTCCACCACCAGCACGGATCATCGACCCCCACAAAATAAACCACACTTCGTATGTATGTCGTCTGCACGCCCATATCCGCATTCTCCTTGTCATTGATTCTCACAAACCCCTTCTGCTCAAATCCTTGCACAATCCGTTGGGTGATCTTCCGCGCATTCTCATCCGTCCAATACTTCTGCTCCGTGCCACGGTCAATCAAAAGGATGCTGTCGGGCAGGAAGAAAGTCGCTCGTTTCCCGAAGTCCGCCCCCGCATCATGCGCCGTATAAACCATATACTCCCCCATCAATTCATCGATCACCGGCTCCTTCCGACACCCCGTCATCCCCACCACAACCGCCAAAATTAGAATCACATATCGTTTCATACCCTTCCTCTTTTTTAAATTCTAATCCTCTGTGTATCAAATTCCTTGCCATTTTGCTTTGAATGATACGCCAGCAGGGGACTGTGCTCGTCGGGACGGGTGCTCCCGTCCCTTGCCGCACGGCTCTGTATTCGCGGTCGAGAATCCACCCCATCCAAACGCCTTTAGGCGTTAACGATCAATGATATAGAGCATTAAATACCTATATAATATAAGGAGGGTGTAAGAATTGCAGATTAGATGCGAAGAAGACCAAGATTCGCAAAAAGGCAACCGAGTTTGACGGAGTAGGTGTAAACGGACGACCGAATCGGCGGTAGAATGTTCCCAACGGTGGAAAGCGGGACACGCGAGGGGCGCGATTTATTTCCCTCCGGGAAATAAACAGAAAAGAGAAGCCTCACACAGACCAAGCTCGCTTGAGGCTGTGTGAGGCTTCTCTTTTTACTTAGTTTTGGAACAAAAAACTCGCACCCCGTAAACAATCGCAAGACTGACCGCCCATAGTATGGCTCGGGGAACGCCGTGCGGCACACCCCTCCTTTGTCAAAGGAGGGGCTTGGGGAGGAATGTCAAAATGAATTTCTCCAATTTTCCAAAGGGAAATTGGAGCACAGTCCCCTGCTGGCGAACCAATTAATGCGCCTCGAGCCAGTTCTCGCCGACACCGGCGTCAGCGGTAAGGCGGACGCGGAGGGAAGCGGCGGCTTCCATTTCTTCTTTGACGATGCGGACCACGAGATCCTGCTCGCTGCGGAGCATATCGACAATCAATTCATCGTGCACTTGGAGGATCACCTTGGACTGGATGCCTTCGTGCAGGAAACGGCGATGCACGCGGATCATTGCGAGCTTCATGATGTCGGCTGCGGAGCCTTGTATGGGGGCGTTTACGGCGTTGCGCTCGGCGAGCCCACGCGCCACGGCGTTACGGGATACGATGTCGGCGAGGTAGCGGCGGCGACCAAAAAGCGTTGATACATAACCTTTTGCTCGCGCATCCTCGACCGAACGATCCATATATGCCTTAACTTTGGGATAGGTCGCAAAGTAGCCGTCGATGATCTCCTTGGCTTCCTTGCGGGGAATCTCCAACCGCTGACTGAGCCCGAAAGCCGATATGCCGTAGATGATTCCGAAGTTTGCAGTCTTTGCCTTGCGGCGTTGATCGGAAGTTACCTCCGAAAGTTCCACATGGAACAATCGCGCCGCGGTGGCTGCGTGGATGTCCTCGCCGTGGGCAAACGCTGCTATAAGGCCCTCATCTTCGGAGAGATGCGCCATCATACGAAGCTCGACCTGCGAGTAGTCGCAGGAGAGAAAAAGATGATCGCCATCTGAGGGGATAAACGCCTCGCGGATACGCTTACCGAGGGCATCGCGCACGGGAATATTCTGCAAATTGGGGTTGGTCGATGAAAGACGACCCGTAGCGGTAACTGCCTGATTGAAAGAGGTGTGTATGCGCCCCGTGACGGGATTCACCATCTGCGGCAACGCCTCGACATAGGTCGAAAGGAGTTTCTTCACCCCGCGATATTCGAGGATCAGGTCGATGATCCGATGCTTGTTTGCGAACGATTGGAGATACTCCTCATCGGTGCAATATTGCTTCGTGCGGGTCATTTTGGGCTTCTCGGCGATCTTCATGCGCCCGAAAAGTACCTCACCGAGCTGTCGGGGCGAGTTGATGTTCAGATCGGGGGTGTCTGCCTCCTTGCAGATCTCGGCTTCGAGGTCGGCAAGGCGACCGCGGAGCTCCACAGCGTAGGCATCCAACGCAGGGATGTCGATCTTGACGCCCGCCAGTTCGATGTCCGCCAAGACCTCGATGAGCGGCTCCTCGATCTCGGCATAGAGTTGTTCCATGTGGAACGATTCGATGTCCGCCCACAAGCGATGCTTGAGCCGGAGGGTGATGTCGGCATCCTCCGCCCCGTATTCTTTTTGCAGATCGATATTCACCTGATCCATAGTGAGTTGTCGCGCGCCCTTACCGATCAGCGACTCGATTTCGATGGGTCGGTAATTGAGGTAACGCAACGCTAACGCGTTCATGTTGTGGCGCGATTCGGGGTCGATCAGATAGTGGAGAATCATCGTATCGAAGAGCCGTCCGCGGAGGGCGATGCCCATACGGCGAAGCACCATCAGATCGAATTTGATGTTCTGCCCGACCTTCGCAATTGCCTGATTTTCAAACAGCGGACGGATGATCTCGGTAAATTCGGCGGTGTTGGCGTGTGTAAATTCCACATACCACGCCTTGTGTTCCTCGACCGCGAGCGACAAGCCCACGATGCGGTCGCGGAACAAATCCAAGCCCGTGGTTTCGGTGTCGAAGCACACCTCATCATACCGACTAACATCTTCAATTACAGCGCGTAACGCATCAGCATCGCGCACCAAGACATATTCGTGGGGCGTGGTCTCGGCGGTCGCAACCTCTGCATCGGGCGCGGGCATCGAGAACAGATCCGGCTCGGCTTGCGGTGCGGGCGTTTCCAACGAGGTAGCCTCCGCAGCGAATAAATCGCCCATAGCAGGCTGATTCACAGCGGGTTTTGCCTTCTTCGGAGCATCCGAAGTTTCGAGTGCGGGTGCCGTTGCGGCACCCCCCGGCAGGCTCGAAAGGAACATGTGGAAGTCTAATTCGAGGAACAATCGGCGCAACTCCTCGACATGGGGCTGGCAGATGGTGAGTTGCTTTTCATCGAGTTCGATCGGCACATCCAACCTAATGGCTGTCAGCGTTTTAGCCAAGTCCAACTTATCGCCCCAAGCGGCAATATTTTGTCCTTGTTTGCCCTTGATCTCGCTCGCGTGTGCCTTGATATTTTCGACCGTGCCCCATTGTTGCACGAGTTTCGCGGCGGTCTTCTCGCCGATGCCCGGTACACCGGGGATATTGTCGGCAGTATCGCCCCACAGCGCCAAAATATCGCGCACCAAAGTGGGGTCGTCGATGCCATATTTCTCGCGGATCGCCTCGCGATCGACAATCTCGATCGAACCGTCCTGCCCCTTTTGTTTATAGATCTTGCAGTTGTCGCGCACGAGCTGTCCATAGTCCTTGTCGGGCGTAACCATGAACACCTCATAGCCCGCCGCAACGCCCTTCTGCGACAGCGTGCCGATCACATCATCCGCCTCAAAGCCGGGCACCTCCAAGATCGGAATGCACATCGCCTCAAGCACTCTTTTTATATAAGGTACTGACAAGATAATGTCCTCGGGCGTAGCCGATCGATTCGCCTTATATTCGGGGAAAATCTCCCGTCTGAAGCATCCGCCCGCGGGGTCGAACGCCACGCCCAAAAGGTCGGGATGCTCCCTGTGTTGGATGTCCCTGAGGAACTTCACAAACCCGAAAATAGCCGAGGTATTCAACCCCGCCTTATTGCGCATCGGGCGCGTCAAAAATGCGTAGTAGTATTTGAAAATCAATGCGTAAGCATCGACCAAGAACAGTCTTTTCATAGTTCCCGTTTTACTCGTTATCCTCGGCGAACCACTCCGCATAGGAGGTCGCCGTCTCGTGCAATCTCAATGCGTGGAGCTTGATTCCCTCGGGCAAATTCGCCTTGATCCGCTCCGCAAAATCGGGCAACATATTCTCGCAAGTCGGGCGGTACGAAGTGGTGATCACATTGCCAAACCGCGTGCTCAGAGCGGCTCTCAAATCCGCCTCCTCGGAGCAATCCTGCAACACGAGCGAATGATCAAACCTCGACACAATCTGCTCATTCACAACCCGTTTCAGCACACCAAAATCAATCACCATGCCACATTTCGGGTCGTTGCAATCCTTCGACGGCTCGCCCTTCACCGTCACAAACAAGCGGTACGAATGCCCGTGGATCTCCCTGCAAGGTCCATCGTACCCATTCAAGGCATGAGCCGCCTCAAACGAAAATTCCTTTGTTAATCTGATTATTGCCATAATGCAACAAAGATAACAAATCCTTTTCGTAGTTGGTGCTGTTTCTGCGCTTTTTTGATTGGTTCGCCATGCGGGGACTGTGCTCGTCGGGGGCGGTGCTCCAATTTCCCTTTGGAAAATTGGAGAAATTCATTTTTACATTCCTCCCCAAGCCCCTCCTTTGAGAAAGGAGGGGATGTGAGAATCCCGCTCCGCACGGGTGTGCGAGATTTTGCTCCGCACGAATGATTAGACTAATAGGCTGATATTGACGGAGTAAGGTGTAGATGGAGACCGAGTAGGCGTTCTACCAATCACAAGGGTGGAAAGCAGTACAACCGAGGGGTGCGATTTATTTTCCTCGGAAAATAAACAAAAAAGAGAAGTCACACACAGACCAAGCTCGCTTGAGGCTGTGTGACTTCTCTTTTTTATTAGGTTTTTGCAAAAAACTCGCAACCGGTAAAACAAACGGAAGACTTTCCGCCCATGATATGCTCTGGGAGCGCCGTGCGGCAAGGGATGGGAGTACCCGTCCCGACGAGCACAGTTCCCTGCTGGCGAAATGGCGGATCAATCAACGAATTTCAACTTTGCGGAAACCAACTTATGATCGCTGATATGATCTCCGTGGATCATAAATCTCGTGCAGTCGAAAGTGTTGTCGTAGAAGATGTAATCGATGCGGAGAACGCCCAAATAGGGGCGAAAGGTTGCGCCCCAGCCGTTGCCCGCCTCGCGGTAGGCATCGTTCAGGCGGTCGTTGATTTTGCGGTAGGTGTGGGAGGAGGGCGTGTCGTTGAAGTCGCCCAAAAGAATCACGGGGTGGCGGGTCGTGTCGATGATCGCGTTTAGGGTCTTCACCTGCCTGACGCGCATTCGGTTGTTCTTCTCCAAGGTGCTGACCACCTCATCGATTGGGATTTCCTTATGAAGCGTATCTTTCTCATATTGAGAACGCAGGGCAGAGATACCCGATGTCTGCAAATGGACGGAGATCACGCGGATGGTGTCTTTCGGGGTCTTGATGTCCGCCCAGATATAGTCGTTTCCCGAGTCCTCAAAACATTGATAATCAGAGGAAACAATCGGATATTTACTAAGAATCGCCGCACCTGCATCGGACACAAGATAAAGACCGAGTTGCGATTTCAAAACCTCGTCCACGCTGTCGCGTTCGATTTTCACCCACTCTGAAACATATTCTTGCAAGCAAACAATGTCGAACTGCTCGCGTTTATACGCCTCTACCAACTCCGAAAGGCGGCTCGGAGCATCCTCCTTCCATTGAAAATTATCGGCATTAAGCGAAGCGATGCGCAAGTCGTAATCTTCGGATGAGGGGAGGGTAAACTGCACCATCGAAAGGAGGTACTGCACATTGAAAAGGAGAGCGACAAGGGGCATCAACGCCAAGCGGCGACAACGGCAGAGGAGCAGGACAAAAAAGGCTACCCCATTGGCAACCAAGACCATAGGTACAGAAAGGCTGATCACGCCCCAAAATCTTCCGTCCACCGGCGGGAGGAACGATACATACCAGCACAACAACGCCGCCGCGAGTAAAGCCGCCGCCGCGATGAAGATCACCCAAAGCGTGATCCGTCTTATGTTTGAAATATTCCGTGCCATAAAATCAGCGTAAATC
>SAMEA104404097__coassemble_4199_pt1 | contig 8159 bp, 7 predicted proteins | sample SAMEA104404097__metabat2_high_PE_016 | metagenome-assembled genome bin SAMEA104404097 (sample SAMEA104404097) | Balaenoptera acutorostrata | reverse complement strand
CCATCCATATATCCAAATATTTTACAAACTATTTTTAAAATATTTTAACGAGATCTTTGTATCGTTTTAATTGATAGCAAGTTACACAGAAAAGTTTTTTCACCCCTCCCCCACACCCTTACGGAGCCGATTTCGTTTTGCTATAATATATATAGGTATAGTTTTTAGAGCCGCCACAGCAAGAAAATCGCCGATGGATTTTGTCATGTCGCGGCGAATGCCTATCTTTATTACGAAATTAGGTTAATGGGCTAAAAAACACACGAACATGTCACTCAAAACACTCTTTGGGATGGATTCCAATCCGTTAGCGGGCTATCCGAGCGACCGACTTACCACACGCAACGGCAGCGAAATACGCCTGTCGTTCTTCAAACACGCCTCTTTGGCGATCACAATCGACAATCGCCACACGATTTATGTCGATCCCGTCGATCAGTATGCCGACTACGCTTCGCTTCCGAAGGCAGATTTGGTCGTGGTGACACATTCGCACTACGATCACCTTGATCTTCAGGCAATTGAAAAGATCGAGGATGAACATACCACGATCATTTGCGACAAGACTTCGGCGGCTGCTTTTGGGGAAAATTGCATCGAAATGCACCCCGGGAAGGCAGTTTTACCGCGCGAATATATTCATATTGAGGGCGTTGCGGCATACAATACTTCGGAGGGACACACGCAGTTTCATCCGCGCGAAAGGGAGGATTGCGGTTATGTACTCACGATCGGTGGCACGCGCATCTACATTGCGGGCGATGGCGAACCCAATGAGGAGATGGCGGGGCTGCGCGACATCGACATCGCATTTCTGCCTGTGAATCAACCCTATACAATGACTGTGGATCAAGCAGTCGAGGTCGTTAAACAACTCAGACCCAAGATCTTCTACCCCTATCATTATGGCGAGGTGGACGAAAAGACCGACATCGAGCGTTTGGTGCGCGAACTGAAACTCGTAACCGACATCCGCATCCGTCCGATGGAATAGCGGGGCGCGCACTTCAGAAAAGAAACACCCCGCATCGTGTGATGTGGGGTGTTTCTTCAATATAAGGTATGCCCATTAGAATTTATGCACGGGGCGTACTAACCATTTTTGAAATTTCTTGACCGTCACGACATAGGGGGCATTGGGCGAATTATGGCTGACAAACAGCTCATCATCAGCACATTGTGTAGAACTCAGATAATAGACCAAACGATCCATCTTCTGACCTCCGTGGTCGTGAAGCGCATCGTTGAATTTATTGCGTGCCGCGCGATTGAAGCCCGCGCGGTTGCCTCCGTTGAAATTCGCCACAATGGCCAACCACTCGTTTATGGCGGGGATGTACCACCCCTCGCCCATTTTCTGACAGAACGCCAATGCGGGGAAAGAGGACAACTTCAAACCTTGATTTTCAATGTATTGCATCATCTCCTGATGATTCTTCAGACCATCATCCTTACCGGTAACAGCCGAAATTTCGGCTGTTTGCATCATCTGCTTCGATGCGCACCACGGCAACATCTGTTCGTGCAGGGCGATCACCAAACCGTGCTGTCCGTCCTCGGTTACGGCGCAGACAATCCCCTCGACACCGCCGTAATTGTAATACTCACCAACCTCGTAACGCTGAAGCACATAGCGCGGATGAGCAGGTTGCGCGGCAGGCTGTGGCGCAGGCTCCAAAACCGGTTGTACAGCGGGTTGTTCGGGCACGGGTTTTGGCGCGGCGGGCTCGACATCACGCTTGGGAGCGGGTGCGGGAGCAGGCACAACGGCGGGCGCTGAAGGGACAAGCGGAGCGGGTTGCACGGCGAAAAATTCGCGCGACCCATTGGCGAATACGATATAGGCTACTTGATTGATTTTCAGAATATAAGTCGGGCCATCGATATTCGATGCTTTCTTAAAACGGATTTCCTCGGGTGCAATTTCAAGCACCTTCGAGGGAATGCGCACGGAGTCGGTGCGAACGACCAAGTCCTGCGCGCGAAGCGACAAAATGCCGGCAAACACAGCGGCAACGATGAGCAAAAGTTTTCTCATAGGATCAATCTTAATTTTACAAATATACGAATTATTCCGCAAAACACGATATTTCCGCACCAAGAAATACGCTACCAAAAACGACAAAAACAAGAGTACCCGATACCGAAAACCGCCCGCAGAAAAGTCCCTAACCCACTATAAATCAAACGCGACAAGAAGAAAAAGAGGAATAAATTTCTCAATTTCGGGCATTCTTAGTATCTTTGCCAATTATAGGTATTCGGGATGAAATACCCGAAATAAAACAACACCACACTATGGGATTTTTTGATTTTTTTAAGAAAAAACAACCGACAACTCCCCCCACCGAGGAGCAAGCCAAGGAGCAGAAGCAAGAGGCTGAAAAACAGCAGGAAGAACTCAACGAGGGTCTGAATAAAACCAAGACCGGATTCTTCTCGAAACTCGCGCGCGCCGTGGCAGGTCGTTCGACCGTCGATGCTTCGGTTTTGGATGAGTTGGAGGAGGTTTTGATCACCTCGGATGTGGGTGTCGAGACCACGGTAAAGATCATCGAACGCATCGAAAATCGCGTTGCGAAGGATAAATACATGAACACATCGGAGCTGCAATCCATTCTGCGCGAGGAGATTGCATCGCTCATGGAGGAGGCTCACGGATCGGAGGAAAACTTCGGCTTGGATGCCAAAGAGGGCGAACCCTATGTGCTGATGGTTGTCGGCGTGAACGGAGCGGGCAAAACCACTACCATCGGGAAACTCGCCGCAAAACTCACCAAAGCGGGCAAGAAGGTTTGGATCGGTGCAGCCGACACATTCCGCGCCGCCGCCATCGACCAGTTGCAGGTGTGGGCCGACCGCGCGGGCGCAACGATGATCCGCCAAGAAATGGGATCAGACCCCGCTTCGGTGGCATTCGACACACTGAAATCGGCTAAGGCCAACGGTGCCGATGTCGTTCTGATCGACACGGCAGGTCGTCTGCACAACAAGGTCAATCTGATGAACGAGCTAAAGAAAATCCGCAATGTGATGGGCAAGGTGATCCCCGATGCACCCCACGAGGTGATGCTCGTCTTGGACGGATCGACGGGACAAAACGCCTTTGAGCAAGCCAAGCAGTTCACCCAAGCTACAAAGGTTACTTCATTGGCTATCACCAAGTTAGACGGCACAGCAAAGGGCGGTGTGGTGATCGGCATCAGCGATCAATTCCGCGTACCCGTGCGCTACATCGGCATCGGCGAAGGCATCGACCAACTGCGTATGTTCGACCGCAAGGAATTTGTAAATGCATTGTTCGGCGATGAGAAAAATTAATGTCATTACCCTCGGCTGCTCGAAAAATACGGTCGATAGCGAGCATGTCATGGCGCGTTTGGCTGCCGCAGGTTACGAGGTGGTAAACGATAGCGACCGCACTGATGCTCAAGTAGTTGTCATCAACACCTGCGGTTTTATAGCCGATGCCAAGCAGGAGTCGATCGAGATGATCCTCAGAGCGGCAGAGGCAAAGAAGGCTGGAAAGATCGAAGAATTGTTCGTATTCGGCTGCCTTTCGGAGCGTTACGCCGATGAACTGCGCAAGGAAATTCCCGAAGTGGATGCTTATTTCGGGGCGCGTTCGTGGGAGGGCATCTTCGAAAAACTCAATGCCAAAAACTATAAGGAACTCTTGACGGAGCGCCGTCTGACAACCCCGAAACACTACGCCTATCTGAAGATCGGCGAGGGTTGCAACTGGATGTGCGGCTACTGCGCCATTCCTCTGATTCGCGGTCACCATGTGTCGGTGCCGATGGAGCAGATCGAGGAAGAAGCGCGAAAGTTGGCAGCTCGGGGAGTGCGCGAACTGATCGTCATCGCACAGGATACAACTTACTATGGATTAGATCTTTACGGCGAGCGCAAGTTAGCAGAACTGCTCCGCCGTCTGTGCCGCATCGAAGGCATCGAGTGGATCAGACTGCACTACGCCTACCCCACGGAATTTCCCGATGATGCGATCGAAGTGATGGCGACCGAGCCGAAGATTTGCAAGTATTTGGACATCCCGTTTCAGCATATTTCCGATTCTCAGCTCAAGGCGATGCGCCGCCGCCACAACAAGGCGGAGGCTTACGCGCTGATCGACCGCTTGCGCAAGGCAATCCCCGATTTGGTGATCCGCACCACGCTCATGGTCGGCTACCCCGGCGAAACGGAGCAGGATTTCGAGGAGCTGATGCAGTTTGTGCGCGATGTGAAGTTCGACCGCTTGGGCGTATTCACCTATTCGGAGGAGGAAGGCACATACTCTGCACAAAAGTTACAAGACGATGTACCTCAAGAAGTTAAGGAGGAGCGTCAAGCCCGCATCATGAACCTGCAACGCGAGATCTCGCTGGAGAACAACCGTGCGCGGGTAGGCAACGTGGAGCGGGTGATCATCGACTCGCGCCAAGGCGATTTCTATGTGGGTCGCACGCAGTACGACTCGCCCGATGTCGATGAGGAGATCCTGATCCCCGTGGAGCAGCGCCGACTGATGAAAGGTCATTTCTACAAAGCCCGCATCACTTCCGCCGCCGACTACGACCTCTATGCCGAGGTGTTGGAACACGAAAAATAGCGAGCGGGACAAGGCGGGTTACCACAGAAAATAGGAAACCCAGCACGCGCGACACTATATTATATATAGGTATGCAGCACTGCCCCGAAGCCAGATAAGCAAACAAAGAATCCCTCCTTTACGGAGGGATTTTTCACAACCACCCGACCCTGCGCCTGCTTAAAAAATTTATAAAGCAGGGCAAACCGCCGAAAAAATCGGATTTTCAGGACAATAGACCGAAAAGTGTTCAAAAATACTTGCGGCATTGGGCGCAAAAACTTGTTTATTCGCGATCTTTTTTCTACCTTTGATGAGTAATATTGGGATTTTTAGCGTCAATGGCAGACAAAAAGATCATAAACAACATCGAGCTGCACATCAAACAGCTGATCGATGACCACAAAAGGTTGTCGGATCTTTGCGTAGAATTGGACCGTCAGATCGCCGACCTCAAGGTCGAAAAGCGCAAATTGCAGGAGCAGGTCAAGGAACAAAGTTCCGAGATCGCCCGTCTGCAACTCGCTGAAGGTCTGTCGGGTGAGAGCCAAAACCGCGACAAGGCACGCATGCGCGTCAACCGTCTTATGCGGGAGGTAGACAAATGCATCGCATTGCTCGGTCGCGTGGAGCAAAATCCCGCGGAACAAAGTGCAAATAAGTGAGGTCTGAGATGGGAAAGCAAGCCATAAACCTAAATATCGCCGGTAAGAAATATGCACTTACCATCGCGAGCGAAAAGGAGGAAATGTATCGTTTAGCTGAGCGCGAAGTCAATAAATTCCTGTCGCTGCTGATGGCGAACAAGTACCGCGAATGGACTACGCAGGACTATCTGGCGATGGCTGCACTGAAATTTGCCATTGAGAATCTCTCGATGCGCAACAACAGAGAGTTGGATGGCGAAGATTTATCCCGCTTGGAGGAGTTAGACTCCCAAATCGACACCTACCTCAATAAATTGCCCGACACCAAGTAACGGACAGAGGAAGGGACTTTGCAAAGCGCAGAGCAACCCATTGAATAAGAGGAGGATAGTTGCAACAGGGAAGCCGTAAAAATGGAACCGAAGAACAAATTGAGGATGCACATAGAAGCAACAAACGACTGAATCAGCGTTCGCGGCGGAAAAAAATTGGCAAAGAGCGGGAGGGGCAAAAAGTTTTGCAAGCAACAAAACCTAAAGCCATGAACGAGACAGCCGAAAAAGTCAGACAACAAAACAGACTTGTTTGGCATCAAATTTGCACGATAAAGGACAAAGACCGATCCGAACAAAAAGTCGGAAAGGCAGATGATGAAAGTAGGGACAAGGGGCTGCTACCCAACGAGTTCCGAAGAGGATGAAACAATCGAAAATGAAATAATTGGCACGCTTCTTGCTCCTAAAAAAGAGCAAAGGCAGCCAGCCAAAAAGTCCCCGTAAGGGGATACCGAAAATGGTTCTTTTACATACTTAGGATACAATCTACCCGCATATAGATTCCTTCAAGCTTTGCGACCCTGAACACTTTTTACATTGGGCAAACTCGCGTTGTATCAAAATCAGGCCTTAACCCCTCAGGGGGTGTCCACTTCGGTGTACCGTTGGAAGATTGCGATTTTCGGAGTCCCCACACATGACAATCTCGCAGGATTCGTCAAACGAGGATAAGGAATCTGATGCGGGTTTTTTTTATGGATATACCCAAAAAAAACCTTAAATATTAACATAAATTATTAATTCAAACGACTGAAAATTAAATGAATACTACCGTAGTAATTGTAGCGATCATTTCAGCTGTGGTTGCCATCGTCATCTATGAGTTGGTTACAACTTTTCTGACGAAGACCAACGCCAAGAAACGCGCGCAAGCCATCATCAAAGAGGCTGAAGCCGAGGGCGAAATGATCAAGAAGGAAAAAATCCTTCAGGCGAAAGAGAAATTTGTACAGCTCAAAAGCGATCACGACCGCACGGTCAATGAGCGCAACCAGCGATTGGCTCAAGCCGAGCAGAAAGCCAAGCAATTTGAGCAGAACCTCCAAAATCAGCAGCGCGATGTCGAGAAGAAGATTCGCGAGAACACGCAGCTTAAAGAGCAGTTGCAAAATCAGTTACAGATCGCTGAGCGCAAGCAGGAGGAGATGGATCTGCTTCAGAAAGAGCAGAACGCCCGCTTGGAGCAGATCTCGGGCATGAGCTCCGAGGAAGCCAAGAACATCTTGGTCGAGAACATGAAAGCCGAGGCCAAAACCGAGGCTGCCGCCTACATCAACGAGACGGTGGAGGAAGCCAAGCTGACCGCCACCAAGGAGGCAAAGCGCATCATCGTAACTTCGATTCAGAGGGTAGCCACCGAGACCGCCATCGAGAACGCCGTCACGGTGTTCAACATCGAAAGCGATGAGGTCAAGGGTCGCATCATCGGTCGCGAGGGTCGTAACATCCGCGCATTGGAGGCAGCAACCGGTATCGAGATCATCGTGGACGACACCCCCGAGGCAATCATCCTTTCGGGCTTCGATCCCGTGCGCCGCGAGATTGCGCGATTGGCTCTGCATCAATTGGTTACCGATGGCCGCATCCACCCCGCACGCATCGAGGAGGTCGTGTCGAAGGTACAACGACAGATCGAGGAGGAGATCGTCGAGGTCGGCAAGCGCACCGCGATTGACCTCGGTATCCACGGTCTGCATCCCGAGATGATCCGTCTGATCGGTAAGATGAAATACCGCTCGTCGTATGGTCAGAACCTCTTGCAGCACGCCCGCGAGACCGCAAATTTGGCGGGTATCATGGCATCGGAGTTGGGTCTGAATCCCAAGTTGGCACGTCGCGCAGGTCTGCTTCACGATATTGGCAAGGTGCCCGATGATGAGCCCGAATTGCCGCACGCAATCATCGGTATGCAGCTCGCCGAAAAATACAAGGAGCGTCCCGAGGTATGCAACGCCATCGGTGCGCACCACGATGAGATCGAGATGACCTCGCTCATCGCACCCGTTGTGCAGGTGTGTGATGCGATTTCGGGTGCCCGCCCGGGCGCACGCCGCGAGGTTGTGGAGAGCTACATCAAGCGACTGAAGGAAATGGAGGACATTGCGCTGTCGTATCCGGGCGTGGTGAAGACCTACGCCATCCAAGCCGGTCGCGAGCTTCGTGTGATTGTCGGCGCCGACAAGCTGTCGGATCAGGAGTCGGAGGCACTCTCGCACGATATCGCCAAGCGCATCCAAGACGAAATGACCTACCCGGGTCAGGTGAAAATCACCGTCATCCGCGAGACCCGTGCCGTTTCCTATGCGAAGTAAGGCATACCACGGGTATGTCATCAGTATAGACAATCTTTCCCAAGCCCCTCCTTTGATAAGGAGGGGCTTTTTTGTCCTCCTTAAAGAAACCGGGTCAGGTGAAAATCACCGTCATCCGCAAGACCCGCGCCGTTTCCTATGCAAAGTAAGTCATACCACGGGTATGTCATTAGTATAGACAATCTTTCCCAAACCCCTCCTTTGATAAGGAGGGTGTCCCGTCCTGCCAAAGCGTTACAACAAAAATATATTTGTTATGGAACGTATTAAGAAT
>SAMEA104404097__coassemble_4092_pt1 | contig 8352 bp, 6 predicted proteins | sample SAMEA104404097__metabat2_high_PE_016 | metagenome-assembled genome bin SAMEA104404097 (sample SAMEA104404097) | Balaenoptera acutorostrata | reverse complement strand
TTTTTTTTTGCACCTTTACCTTTTGCGGGGCGATCGAAAACCTATTCAATCGAGATCGTGGCGCCCGTGTGGAATGTGTCGAAGCGGGGGAGAAGGGCGGCGCGGAGGACGGAAACGGCGTGTGCGCCCGTGCAATGACCCGTGTAGATCTTGAGGGCGGGATAGTCGGTGCGAAGGGTCGATGCCATGCGTTCGAGCTCCTCGTCCGTCTCGAACTGATGCTCCGCATCGGAATCGACCAAGTGCAGTCCGCCGATGTACGCCTTGATACGGTCGGAGGTCGCCGCGAGGGTGTTCAGAATCCCCGCGTGGGAGCAGGACGACAAGAGGATGCCCTCCCCGCCGTGGTGGATCTCCACCGCCAATTCGTGGCGGAAATCGTCCGCCGAATCATCCGCCATAAGGGTGGCATTTGCCGCGGGTGCGGGGTAGCGGTGCGGAAGGATCGTGAAAAACCTTACAGAGGGACTGGGTGCCCAATTCTCGCACACGAACATAAACCGCGAGCGATGCTCCTCAATCAACTGATAATCAATTGAAATATCGCGTTTCGACCCACGGCGCGTGGAGTAGTAATGCGCACCCTCGATGTGCGAGGAGAGCAGAACCGTAGCCTTGGAGTTCTCTTCCAAAAACGCCCGAAGACCGCCCGTATGGTCGGCATGGGCGTGCGAAAGGATCAGAAAATCCACCGCCGCGATGTCGATGCCCATCTTGCGGGCATTGCGGAGGAACATGGGCGAAGAGCCGACATCCATCAGCCACCGCTTGCCATCGACCTCAAAATAAAGGCTCAAACCGTGCTCCGATTCCAATTGCGATAAGGGATCGGGCATATTATCGACTAAAATCCGAAATTCCATCTCTATTTCTTTTTAAGGTAAACCGTTGCTGTGCGCGAAGTGTTGTAGATCTTGATGCGGGGGTAGAGGTTGCCCGCTGCGTCCGTCACATTGAACGAGAAATGCTCGCCCTCCGGATTGATGCGGCCCGCACCCCCGAAACGCTCCTCGTCGGTCGAAAGGATCGGCACATAGCGACCCGCCCCCTGTACGGGAAGTTCGTAGTCGGGGATCGATGCCGAGGGATGCCAGTTGAACACAAAGAGCAGGTTGCCGTGGGAGAATGCCATGGTTTTGTTCTCCTCGTCCATCTGCAAATTCCACGGATAACCGTCCGCCAAGACCTTGTATTTCTTCACGAGTTTGATCATCGCCTTGTCGAAATCGCCCAACCACTTGTAGCGCAAGAGTCCGTTGTCCGCCAACGACCATTGACGGCGGGCGTGGGCGTAGCTCCATCCGTTGCCCTCGCGCGGGAAGTCGATCCACTCGGGATGGCCGAACTCGTTGCCCATAAAATTAAGGTATGCCTGCCCGCCCGTGGAGATCGTCATCAGGCGGATCATCTTGTGGAGTGCCATGCCGCGATCGATCACCAAGTTTTCCGACGCGCGATCCATGTGGAAATACATCTCTTTGTCCATCAGGCGGAAAGCGATGGTCTTGTCGCCCACCAACGCTTGGTCGTGCGACTCGGCGTAAGCCACGGTTTTCACCTGCGGAAGGCGGGTGGTCATCACCGACCACATCTCCCAGATGTTCCAATCCTCGTCGGGAATGTCCTTGAGGAGTTTGATCCAAAAGTCGGGAATCGCCATCCCCAAGCGGTAGTCGAAACCGATGCCGCCGTCCGAAGTCGGGATGCACATGCCGGGCATGCCGCTCACATCTTCGGCGATGGTTACGGCGTGGGGATTAAGGCTGTGGATCAGATCGTTAGCCAAAGAAAGGTAGCACAGCGCATCCTCATTCACACCCTCATCGAAGAACTTTTCGCGAGAATCGAAGTCGGTGTAGCCGTGGTGGTGGTAGATCATCGAGGTTACGCCATCGAAGCGGTAGCCGTCAAAGTGAAATTCCGACAGCCAGTATTTGACATTCGACAAGAGGAAATGCTCCACCTCGTGCTTGCCGTAATCGAACAACTTCGAGTCCCAATAGGGTTGGTTGCCTGCATCACCCGGACGGGAATAGAGGTGGTCGGTGCCGTCCAACGAGTTGATGCCCTCGTTGAGGTTCTTGACATAGTGGGCATGCACCAAGTCCATGATGACGGCGATGCCCATCGAGTGGGCGGTGCGGATCAGCTCCTTCAGCTCCTCGGGTTCGCCCGAACGCGAGGCAGGGGCGAAGAAACTCGACACATGGTAGCCGAACGACCCGTAGTAGGGATGCTCCGCCACCGCCATCAGCTGCACGGCGTTGTAGCCGTCGCGCTTGATGCGGGGAAGCACCTTCTTCGTAAATTCGCGGTAAGTCCCCACGCCCTCCTTTTCCTGAGCCATGCCGACATGGGCTTCGTAGATCAGCAGGCTTTCATCCTTGAGCGTGAACGCATCTCCCTGCCAGTCAAAGGGTTCTGAAGGATTCCAGAATTGGGCGGTATAGTCTTTCGTGGCATCATCCTGCACCACGCGCGTTGCCCACGCGGGAATGCGGTCCATCCAGCCGTTGGCACCGTGGACATGGATTTTATAGAGTGAGCCGTGGGTCAATCGGTCGCGATACATGGCGGCGGGGAGGAAGATCGACCACACGCCGCTTGCATCTTTTTCCAGCCTTAGTTCCGTGCGTTGCCAGTTGTTGAAGTCGCCGAAAAGGAACACATCCTCAGCTCCGGGCAGCCACTCGCGAAACCACCAGCCATCGAGCACGGCATCCCAATGCCAGCCGAAATAGAGGTAGCCGTTGGCATAATCGACAAGCGAACCCGAATTTTTCACGATGCGCTCCTTGGCGCACAAGTAGCGGGCATGGCGGGCTTCGATGCTCTGCTCGACGGGTCGAAGCCACTCGTCGGCGAGGACGATGGGCAAATGTTTTTCGATTTTTGACATAATAAGTGTGTTATTACACAAATATACGAAAAAAATTTCTATCTTTGTCTGCGAACTGAAAATATGCAAAAAACAAGAACAATCAAATACTAATACTAAAAAAAATCAAAAACAACTATGTTTAAAGGACATCCTAAAGGGTTGTGGATCCTTTCGTTGGCCAACACCGGCGAGCGTTTCGGATACTACACCATGCTTGCAATCTTCACGCTGTTCTTGCAGGCAAAATTCGGTTTCACCGCTGCCGTGACCTCCAACATCTTTGCAGGTTTCTTGGCATTGGTTTACTTCCTGCCCGTGTTGGGCGGTTGGTTGGCTGACAAGTTCAGCTACGGCAAGATGGTAACTACGGGTATCATCGTCATGTTCTTGGGTTATGTGTTCTTGGCTATCCCTACGGGCAACAACGCCGCAGGTATCGCCGCAATGTTCGGTGCGCTGTTCTTCATCGCGTTGGGTACGGGTCTTTTTAAGGGTAACCTCCAAGTAATGGTGGGTAACCTCTACGACGATCCCAAGTATTCGGCAAAGCGCGACACCGCGTTCTCGATTTTCTACATGGCTATCAACATCGGTGCATTGTTTGCTCCGACCGCTGCCGAGAAGATCACCGCATGGTACATGGGTAAGGACGGTTTCTTCTACAACGGCGACATCCCCGCTTTGGCGCATCAGTTCTTGGACGGCACCATCTCGCAGGAGGCTTTGGCGAAGTTCACTTCGTTGGCAACCGCACAGGGCGATCAGTGGGCTCAGAACCTCCAAGGTTTCTCCGATGCTTACATCACTTCGTTGGCAGGTTCGTATCACTGGGGTTTCGCCGTGGCTTGCGTATCGCTGATCATCTCGATGGCGATCTATGTGTTGGGTAAGAAGACCTTCAAGCACGCCGATGTAAACAGCAAGCAGGCTGCTGCCGCAGGTAACGCCGCTGCTGTCGATACCCTCACTCCCGAGCAGACCAAATCGCGCGTCAAGGCTTTGTTCTTGGTGTTCGCCGTTGTGATCTTCTTCTGGATGGCATTCCACCAGAATGGTTTGACTCTGACCTTCTTTGCGCGTGACTACACGGCTAAGGCTGCCGAGGGCTTGACCCGCATCGGTTTCGATGTTTGGAACTTGGTATTGGTGGCTGTAACGGTTTACGGCTTGGTCGGTTTCTTCCAAGGCAAGGGCAAGGAGCGCGGTGTTTCGGCACTCGTGATCTTGGGCGCAATCGCATTGCTCATCTGGAAATACATGACGATGGATGCTTCGGTTGAGATCCTGCCGCAGAAGTTCCAGCAGTTCAACCCGTTCTTCGTGGTGGCTTTGACGCCTATCTCGATGGCTGTATTCGGTGCTTTGGCTGCCAAAGGTAAAGAGCCTTCGGCTCCCCGTAAGATCGGTATCGGTATGTTCATCGCAGCACTCGGTTTCACGATCATGGCTGTGGGTTCGATGGGTCTGCCTATTCCCGACGATTTGGCTACCACGACGGCTGATTACCGCGTAACGCCGAACCTCCTGATCTCGACTTACCTCGTTTTGACCTTCGCAGAGTTGTTCCTCTCGCCGATGGGTATCTCGTTCGTATCGAAGGTAGCACCTCCGAAGTATAAGGGTCTGATGATGGGTCTGTGGTTCGCTGCTACGGCTGTGGGTAACTACTTGGTTTCGATCATCGGTATGTTGTGGGGCGGTCTTCCCTTGTGGGTTCTGTGGACGATCCTCATCACGCTGTGCTTGTTGTCGGCTGCTTTCATCTTCGCAATTATGAAGAAGTTGGAGCATGTGACGGGCGACAACTAATCGAGGTTACACGCTAAATATCTTGCGGGACAATTCCTAAATGGGGTTGTCCCGTTTTTTTGTTTATTCTGCTGATTTTCCCTAATTTAGGGGCGGATAAAATGCTTTGGGTGTATGGATCTGATGGATTTTCGGGCGTTCTGCCTGTCGCTTCCCGAGGTGGAGAAGGCGATGCCGTTTGACGATCGGGTGCTGATTTTCAAGGTGGGCGGGAAACTGTTCACCTGCTGCGACATCCTCAATTTCCGCGAAATTGCCGTGAAGAGCGACCCCGATGTGGCGGTGGAACTGCGCGAGCGATACGCCGATATCACCCCTGCCCGCTACTTCAACAAACGGCATTGGAACGCGATCCGGTTGGAGGGCGACCTGCCCGAGGAGCTGATCCGCTTACAGATCTTGAACTCCTACCGCATAGTCGTCTACAAGTCCGTGATGCCCAAGGCGGAACGGCTGCGACTGATCGAAGTCTACGAAAAATGGGCAAACGAGCATCCGCACGGCGTGATGCGTGATGCAGATCTTTAAGCCCTGCCCATAGGCATAAGAAAAACGCCCCGTATTCCGAAGAGGAATACGGGGCGTTTTGGGATTCAAGATCGAGATCAGATCAAGCCTTCTGCATCTGCATCTGCTTGCGCCAGCGCATATAGCCCGCCACAGCCAACGCCGAGTAGACCATATAAAGACCGCCCGTGAGCGGAATGCCCTTGTAGAAATACAGCCCCACAGTTATCAAATCAACCACCAACCACACTAACCATTGCTCCAAGTATTTGCGCGACAACATCCACATTGCCACGATCGACATCGAGGTTGTCATGCTGTCCCAAAACGGTACGGAACTGTCGGTGAACTGCCTAAGAAAGAAGTATATCGCTACATGTGCCACGGCATAAACCGCCGCCAAAGGCAGCACCCGTCCCGCAGGGGTCGGGACAATCGGGGTGTCCTTTGCTGTCGATCCTTTGCGCTGTTTGCGGGCGTGCTGCCACACGATCCATCCGTAAAGACCCGCCAAAACATAGTACACCTGCATCGAGGCATCGGCATAGAGTCCTTTCGAGAAATAGAGCGTTCCATGCACCAACGGCATGATGAGCCCCACGATCCACAATCGGATGTCGGCTTTATACTCCAACCACAGGTACAGCAAGCCGAGCAAAACGCCCGTAACCTGCAATAACAAAGCCCAATTGATCTCCATCTTCTATGTTGAAATTAGAACTTCACGGTGATGTTCGCCAAAACATTCAGCGGAGCCTGCGGGAAGTAGAACGCGTGGTGCTGTACGCACTCCTTGCCCTCATCGTCGATGTAGCCGTCCGACCAGCCGTAGCCGTTGCCCTCGTAGCGGGTGTCGAACACATTGTAAACCATAAGTCCGAAGCGAACCGACTTTGCATTCGAGGTCTTCATCGTGTAACCCAAGTTCAAGTCCGATACGCAGTAAGCATCCAACATCATGTCGGGATTCTCGTAGTTGGTGAAGTATTGCTTCGACACATATTTCGTAGTCAGAATAGCCTCAAAACCCTTGTGGTGGAAGTCCAAAGCGAAGTTGGCGATCGTCTTCGGCGAGTATGCCAAGCGGGTCGTACCCATCGGCTGTACGGTGTAGTCGCAGTAGCCGTCGATACCGCCCTCAAGATACTTGTCGTAGTTCACCACATAGTTGGTGTAGTTCTCCACGCGGTTCTGCGAGAAGGTCGCATTAGCCGACAAGGTGAACCAGCGCGTTGCGTTCCATGCAGCCGACAACTCGATACCACGGCGGTAGCTGTCCTTCACATTGTCGTTCAGCGCATCGTAACCATCGTTGATGTGACCCACGGGAACTAACTGGTTGTCGTACTTCATGTAGTAGAGGTTGATGCCTGCCGAGAAGTTCTCTGAGCGGAAGGTGTAGCCCAACTCATAGTCGAACATCTTCTCCGATTCGGGGTAAGGATTGGTCTTTACGGCAAAGCGGTAGCGGTCGGTGAAGTCGCTTCGGGTCGGCTCCTTCTGCTGGATGGCGAACGAGAAGTAGACATTGCTGTGTCGACCGAAGTCGTAGCTCAAACCGACATGGGGATTGAAGAAGTGGAAGGTCTTGTCCACGGCGATGGGCTGCATCTCCTTCGACGACGAGAGGTAGTTGTCGTTCACGCCCCAAGCGTGGTACTGCACATAGCGGTACTGCATATCACCGTACAAGCGAAGACCATCAGCCAACTGCCAATTGACGCGGGCAAAGAGGTTGGCATCGTGCTTCTCGACATCGTTGTCGTACCAGCGACCTGCGTAGTCGGGCTTCTCCAAACCGTCAACCCAGCTCAACTCGCCCCAGTGCGGGCAGGTGTAGTAGCTGTACGATCCGCCAAAGGCGAGGTCGATGTTGGTGTTCGTGTAGTTGAACATGGCGTTCAAGCCCGAGGTGTGGTTCTCCATCTTCTTCTGACGGATCAGGTCGGCACGCACCTTCCCGCCCTCGGCATCGTAGTACTTGTCCGACGGGATGTTGAGGTACTCCAAGAGCTTTTTGCCACCCTTGTACTGGTTGTAGTAACCGTAGCCGTAGGTGTAGAACGCCGTGGCGTTCATCTTCCAGTTCTGGTTGAACTTGTGGCTCAAAACCAACTGATTGTTCAACTGAAGGTAGTTGTCGGTGTGATCATCGTAGTAATTCACATGAGTGCCGTCTGCCAATACATACGGACCATTTGCCGTTTCGTACTGACCGCCCGTGTGGTAACGGCGACCATAAAGAGCCATATCCTCCTTCGACACACCATCGTAGGTGAGGTAGGTCGAAGCCTTACCGCCGAACGAAACCAACTTCAACATCGTGTTGCCCGAGTAGTAGCCGGCTTGGAACATATACGACTTCAGATCGGTCTTACCGCGATCGACATAGCCGTCCGAACCGATGTGCGACAAACGCGCATCGATCGTCCAATGACCGCCCATCAGACCCGAAGAAATGTGTACCGACTGCTTGTTGGTGTTGTACGAACCGTACGAAAGCGAAGCATCGCCCTCAAATTCCGTAGTCAGCGCATCGGTTGTCATGTTGATCGCACCGCCGAATGCGCCCGTGCCGTTGGTCGAAAGACCTGCACCGCGCTGAATCTGAATCGAACCCACCGACGAGAGCAAGTCGGGCGTGTCGTACCAATACATGGCGTGCGAGTCGGGGTTGTTCATCGAAACGCCGTTGATCGTGACATTCAGACGCGTTGCATCCGTACCACGCAGGCGCATCGAGGTGGCACCGATGCCGATACCCGTCTCGTTGGTGGCGATCATCGAAGGCGTGAGTGCCAACACCGAGGGAATGTCCAATCCGAAGTTGTTCTTCTGGATGGTCGCCTTCTGCAAATTCGAATAAGCCACCGGCATGGTCTTCTGGGCGCGGGTAGCCACGACTTCGACCTCTTGGAGCTTCACCATGCGTGTCGAATCGTTTTCCTGCTTAGCGGGGCGTTTCGACTGCGCTGCGGCTGTGGTTGCCAAGGCAAACAAAGCCATTGAGAGTAAAAACCTTTTCATTTAAAAATAAATTTAATTAAACTGAAAAGGGGTATGTGTTGTTGATTACGCTGCATCCCGGTATCGGCATTATCCGTCTCCGGTACAATGGGTATAATCTCAGCCTGATAGTAAGGCACCCCTTTGAA
>SAMEA104404097__coassemble_4081_pt1 | contig 8362 bp, 8 predicted proteins | sample SAMEA104404097__metabat2_high_PE_016 | metagenome-assembled genome bin SAMEA104404097 (sample SAMEA104404097) | Balaenoptera acutorostrata | reverse complement strand
CGGGGTCGATTCTGAGCGACTGCTTGAAGCTCTCCAATGCCTCCTGCAACTTGCGTTGCTGGAACTGCGCATTGCCCAAGTTGTAGTAGGCTTCGGCGCGCTGTGCATCGGTCAAAGTCGAGTCCGCAGCAATCGCCACCATGCCCTTCTCGGCGTGGTCGTAGCGCTGTGCCTTGTAATAGCCGTTCGCCAAATTGTAGGCGGGTTCGTACATCGCGGGAGCGAGTTTCAGCGCCTCCTCATAGCGGGCAATACTCTCGTTGAAATCGCCCTCGGCATAGGCTTTGTTGCCCTTGCGCACCTGACGGCGTTCGGGCAGATGTTGCGCCCGAGCGACACACGGCACAAGGAGCATCGCCACCAATATATAGATTAATCTGCGCATCATGACTCCTTCTGTTTTAAGATTTCATCGGGATCGACCGGCTCTTCTTCATCGTGTTCCTTGGTCTGCTCCACGAAGTAATAAACCTTCAGATAATCGGCTTCAGACGACTCGTTGTCGGGGGCAAATTTGGCGAATTTCACCAAGTCGGCATCCTGCAACACCGCCTGCAAATCCATCGAGGGTTTATCCGCCAAGTCCAACTTACGCATCTCGGCGATGATCTCATCCGAAGTCATCTCCATAGCACCCACGCCCCAACGCCCCGCGATATAGGTGCGGAGGATGTCCGTGAGGGATGAATAGTAGAGCTTATGCTTGTTGTTCTGACAGAGCTTCTGATTGTGCAGTTTCTCCAGCTCCGTGATCGCCACAACATGGGGAGGACGCGGAGGTGCGGGTTTGAACAAGTCCTTGAGCCGCTTCCCGCGCTTCGCCAAGTAACGCGCGAGGAAGTACACCGCAACGCCCAACGCGATCAAGATCACCACGCCCCACCATACATAGGTGCTGATCTCGCGGAACTGGAACGGCAGGTCTTTCTGCGCCTTGACATCGCGGATCTTCTGCTTGGTGGTGTCGATCTGGAAAGTGCCGACCTGCATCCTCAGCGAATCACCCTCGGAATAAAGCGTATCGACCACATTCTTATCGACATAGAGCACCATGGCACGCCCCATATTGAAGCGTCCCTCCTGGAATGCCTGCAAGCGGTAGCGTTTGCGCAGACGGAGTCTTCGCCCCTCCTGCTTCAAGGTGTCGGGCGCGAGGTTGGCTCTCAGTTCCAACTCGCCCCCCGGTTCGAAGTCGGGGAACACGACCACCTGCATCATGTCGCGATCGACATCGATCACAAGATCGAACTTTTCGCCGATGCCCACGCTGTCGGGTTCCATGAATGCACGGACTGCGGGTTTCTCCTGCGCCACAACGGGCACAGCCCACAAAGTCACGAGCAAGATTAAAAATCGCATCATCTTTGTTTGAATAATTTGATGAGTTCCGTCACATAGTCGGCATCGGTCGAGAGCGTAGCCGTATCGATGCGGTTGTGCTTCAGGAGCTGCTCCACATCATCGTTCAGTGCGCGCCACATACGGGCGTAATGTTCCCTGACCTTACGCGACGAGGTATCGACCCACACCTTGCGGTCGGTCTCGGCATCCTGCAATTCCACGATGCCCACATCGGGCATCTGCTCCTCGCGCGGATCGTAAACCCTCACGCCCACCAAGTCGTGCTTTCCGCCCGCGATCTTCAGCGCATCTTCCAATCCGGCGCGATCGACCACGGGGTTCATAAAGTCCGACAGGAGGAACGCCGTGCAATGCTTCTTCGACACATTCGTCAAGAAACGCACCGCTTCCGAGAGTTTCGTGCGCCGTGATTCGGGTTCAAACCCGATCAACTCGCGGATGATCATCAGCACATGGCTGCGCCCTTTCTTCGGCGGAATGAACTTCTCGACATGATCCGAGAAAAAGATGCACCCCACCTTATCGTTGTTTTGCGCGGCGGAGAATGCCAGCACGGCAGCCACCTCCGTGATGAGGTTTTTCTTCAGGCGATCGGTCGTACCGAACATACGCGAACCCGACACATCCACAAGGAGCATCATCGTCAATTCGCGTTCCTCCTCATAGATCTTGATGTGGGGCTTCGACGAACGCGCCGTCACATTCCAATCGATGTCGCGCACATCATCGCCCGCCCTGTATTCGCGCACCTCGGAAAACGACATGCCTCGCCCGCGGAAAGCCGTATGGTACTTTCCCGCAAAGATTTCGCTCGACAGACCACGGGTCTTGATCTCGATCTTTCGGACGCGCTTTAGAATATCGTTTTCGGTTTCCTGCATCACGATTAAGGCACGATTACATTGTTCAAAATATCAGTGATGATCTCCTCGGTCGAGATGTTCTCCGCCTCGGCTTCGTAGGTCAAACCGATGCGGTGGCGCAGGACATCGTGGCACACGGCGCGCACATCCTCGGGGATGACATAACCGCGGCGGCGGATGAATGCGTAGGCACGCGCAGCCTTCGCCAACGAGATCGAGGCACGGGGCGAACCGCCGTAAGCGATCAGATTCTGCAACTTCTGCAAGTTGTATTCCTGCGGTTCACGCGTTGCGAAGATAATATCAACGATGTATTTCTCGATCTTCTCGTCCATGTAGACATCCTCCACCACACGGCGGGCTTTGATGATGTCCTCGGGGGTGATCACTTTATTGACTTGGGGCATTCCTGCGCCCGAGATGTTCATGCGCACAATGTCGCGCTCCTCCGGCTTCGAGGGGTACGAGATCTTGGACTTGAGCATGAATCGGTCGACCTGCGCCTCGGGAAGGGGGTAAGTACCCTCCTGCTCCAAGGGGTTCTGCGTGGCGAGCACCAAGAAAGGTGCGGGCAGCGAGTAGGTCTCATCGCCGATCGTCACTTGGCGTTCCTGCATCGCCTCGAGCAACGCCGACTGCACCTTGGCGGGCGAACGGTTGATCTCATCCGCCAAAACGAAGTTGGCGAACACAGGGCCCTTCTTCACCACAAACTCCTCCTTCTTCTGCGAATAGATCAGCGTACCGATCAGGTCGGCAGGCAGCAAGTCGGGCGTAAACTGAATACGCGCAAAGTCGGCATCGACCGCCTTGGCAAGGGTTGTGATCGCCAAAGTTTTAGCCAATCCCGGCACACCTTCCAACAAGATGTGGCCGTTGGACAAAAGTCCGATCAAAAGGGTATCGACCAAGTGGCTCTGACCCACAATGACCTTCGACATTTCCTGACGGAGCGTATCGACAAACACCGATTCGCGTTCGATGCGCTCGTTGAGTTCCTTAATATTGATTACTTCGCTCATTTGTTATTTTATGTGTTCTTATTTTGCGTTTTCCGTTTCGGGGCTTCGTCCGATTTTCTCGTTTTTCCGGATCACTCTTCGGCACTCCTCCATCATTCGGCGCGCCCCGTTTTTCGCATTTACCTATTTAATAACGAAAGATCTACAAAGATATTATTTTTTTCCGAGTTTTTTCCACCTCCGGGCTCCGATTCGGCGTTAATTGTTCATTATGAGCAAAAAAAAGACGGCTTTCTCCCTTAGGGAAGAAGCCGTCTTTAAAGATCCTATTGTTTTTTTCGGGGTTGCTCGCCTATCGGAAGATTCCGGCATAGGTGGCAGGCGACAAGGCGCGAAGTTCTTCCTTTACCGAATCCGAAACATTGAGTGTCGAGATGAACTCGGCGATCGACTCGCGGGTGATGTGTTGGTTGGTGCGGGTCAAAGCCTTCAGCGCCTCGTAGGGTTTCGGGTAGCCCTCGCGGCGAAGGATCGTCTGGATGCCCTCGGCAACCACCGCCCAGTTGTTCTCCAAGTCGCGCTCCAATGCCTCCTCATTAAGGATCAGCTTGCCCATTCCCTTGAGCAAAGATTGGAAACCGATGAGCGAGTGCGCCATCGGAACGCCGACATTACGCAGGACAGTCGAATCCGTAAGGTCGCGCTGCAAACGCGATACGGGCAGTTTTTGCGACAAGTGTGCATAGATCGCGCCTGCGATGCCGAAGTTACCCTCGGCATTCTCGAAGTCGATCGGGTTCACCTTGTGGGGCATGGCACTCGAGCCGACCTCACCTGCCTTGATGCGCTGCTTGAAATACTCCATCGAGATGTAGGTCCAAGTGTCGCGGGCATAGTCCGTGAGGATGGTATCGATGCGGCGCAGGTTGTCGAACAACGAAGCCAAAAGGTCGTAATGCTCGATCTGCGTGGTATATTGCGAGCGGTTCAAACCCAAGGTCTCATCGACAAATCGGTTGGCAAATGCAGCCCAATCGATCGCGGGATAAGCCACATGGTGGGCGTTGAAGTTACCCGTAGCACCGCCGAATTTAGCGGGGATCGGGGCATCCTGCAACATCGAAAGTTGCTTATCCAAGCGTTCCACAAACACACGGAACTCCTTGCCGAGCATCGTGGGCGAAGCGGGCTGACCGTGGGTGCGCGCCAACATCGGCACATCGTGCCATTGTTTGGCGAATGCCTCCAACTGATCGCGAACCTGCTCAACCATCGGAAGATAGACCTCCTCCAATGCCTCCTTGATCGACAGCGGAATCGCCGTGTTGTTGATGTCCTGCGAGGTCAGACCGAAGTGTACAAATTCCTTGTACGCCTCCAGACCGAGCTGATCCATCTTCTCCTTGATGATGTACTCAACCGCCTTCACATCGTGGTTGGTGATCGACTCGATCTCCTTCACGCGCCGGGCATCCTCCAACGAAAAATCGAGGTACAACCCCCTCAGATCGTCAAATTTGGCGTGATCGATGGTCCCAAGCTGGGGCAAGGGAAGTTCGCACAGCGCGATGAAATATTCGACCTCGACACGGATGCGGTAACGAATTAATGCCTGTTCCGAAAAATAATCGGTCAATTTCTCCGTTTTGTTACGGTAGCGGCCATCTACGGGCGAGATGGCGGTAAGTGTATTGAGCATGAGCTGTAGATTTGGTTTTTCAGGGTCAAATTTACGACTTTTAATTGAAATCTGCATAATTTTCCATATCTTTGTAGTGTATTTTACTTAAATCTTAATTAAGATGAATAATATAACGCAAATATTCAAAGCCATTTGGCAATTTGTCAAAGACCACCCTTTCTACATCATAATCCCGTTGGTTTTGTGTTTTGCCACGCCTTCGTTTGTTCAAGATCTTTTCACGATGATTATGACAATAATCGGTTTCTTGGTTTTGTTGGCTATCATCGGCATACTCATCTTCCAACACAAGATTAGAACGATGCAGAAAGAGATGCGCCAAAGATTTGAACAGCAGAACTTTGGCGGACAGCAAGGCGAGGAGCAGCGCAGCCGTTCGTGGGGCGGATTTACGGGCTTTGACTCGAACCGCGATCCCGAAGTAAAGATCTACAAAACGCAGAATACCCCCGAAAAGAAGGTTGCAAGCGATGTGGGCGATTATATCGATTTCGAAGAGAAAAAAGATAACTAAGAGAAGGATGCTGAAAATTTTTGAAGCCATAGGCCGCTACTTCATCTTGATGGGCAAGGTGTTCTCCCGCCCCGAAAAGATGGGCATTTACTACCGCCGCATCATCTGCGAGATGGAGTCATTGGGCATCAACTCCATCGGTCTGACCGCCATCATCTCGATCTTCATCGGTGCGGTCATCACCCTTCAAATGTCGATCAACCTCGACTCGCCGTTTATCCCGCAGACCCTGATCGGCTACGCCACGCGCGAGACGATGATCCTCGAATTTTCATCGACGGTCGTTGCGCTGATCCTTTCAGGTAAGGTCGGCTCGAGCATCGCCTCGGAGATCGGCACCATGCGCATCACCGAACAGATTGATGCTTTGGAGATTATGGGCGTAAACTCCGCTTCGTATCTGATCCTTCCCAAGATCATCGCGGCGGTGTTCTTCTTCCCGTTCCTCACGATCCTTTCGATCTTGATCGGTATCTTCGGCGGTTGGATGATCGCCTACTTGACGGGCATCATGATTCCGGCGGATTACTTGGACGGACTACTGTTGGACTTCAAGCCCTACTCGATCACCTACTCGCTGATCAAGACCTCGGTCTTTGCCTACATCATCACCTCGATTTCGGCATTCTACGGCTACTATGCCAAGGGCAATTCGCTGGAGGTGGGCTCGGCATCGACCCGCGCCGTGGTCGTGAGTTCGGTGGTGATCATGATCTTTAACCTCATCTTGACTCAGATCCTCTTGATATGATACGCGCAGAACACATCATCAAGTCGTTTGACGGGCGCACCGTGCTCAACGACATTTCGGTTACTTTCGAGACGGGCAAAACCAACCTCATCATCGGTCGAAGCGGTTCGGGTAAAACCGTGTTACTGAAGACTTTGGTGGGTCTTCATGCTCCCGATTCGGGCTGCGTGTGGTACGACGAGACCGACTTCACCGACCTGCAATTCAAGGAGCGCAAAGCCATCCGCAAGGACATCGGAATGATCTTCCAAGGCGGTGCGCTGCTGGACTCATCGACCGTGGAGGAGAACATCAAACTCCCGTTGGATCTTTTCACCGAGCAATCGGAGGAGGAGAAGCTGGAGCGCGTGAATTTCTGCCTGAAGCGCGTGCGCTTGGACAACGCCAACAAGCTCTACCCCGCCGAGTTGTCGGGCGGTATGATCAAGCGTGTGGCGATCGCCCGCGCCATCGTGCTCAACCCGCGCTACCTGTTCTGCGACGAGCCGAACTCGGGTCTTGATCCGCAGACCTCGATCGTGATCGACAATCTGATCCACGAGATCACACAAGAGTACAACATCACCACGATCATCAACACCCACGACATGAACTCCGTGATGGAGATCGGCGAGAAAATCGTCTACATCCACAAGGGACACAAATGGTGGGAAGGATCGAAGGACGACATCCTCCAAGCCGAGAATCCCGAGCTGAACGACTTCGTGTTTGCTTCGGCGATGGCGAAACGCGCCAAGGCTTCAGTCGGGAAATAGACGGGAGTTGCGCGCATTTGCCCGCAAAAAATCTGCACCTTATATATAATTACGCCACGGAGGACTGAAAATTTTAAAAACTTCGGCAAAGCGGTCGAGAGTGCTATCTGAGGCATTTTTCACGATGTAGCGGCTTGTGGCACAAAGATTGCGAAGGGGCAAAAAGACGGATCGATCAAAAAAAATCGATAAATTTAATAAAATTTTTTACTTTTTTATTTGCTTACAAGTTAGAAAGTCACTATTTTTGTGGCGATAAAGAATCGAAATAAGATTTAAAAGATAAGTTTTTTAACTAACTAATTACATCAAAATTATGGCAAAGATTAAAATTGGTATCAACGGTTTCGGTCGTATCGGCCGCTTGGTATTCCGCGCTGCATGCACTCACGACAACATTGAGGTTGTAGGTATCAACGACCTCGTACCCGTAGACTACATGGCCTACATGTTGAAGTATGACACGATGCACGGAAAGTTCGAGGGCACCGTTGATTGCAATGTAGAAAAGAGCCAGTTGATCGTTAACGGTCACGCAATCCGCGTAACCGCTGAGAAGGATCCCGCTAACTTGAAGTGGAACGAGGTTGGTGCTGAGTATGTTGTAGAGTCGACCGGTTTGTTCCTGACGAAGGAGAAGTCGCAGGCTCACTTGGCAGCAGGTGCAAAATATGTAGTAATGTCGGCTCCTTCGAAGGACGACACGCCCATGTTCGTATGCGGTGTAAACTCGGACACCTACGCAGGTCAGAACATCGTATCGAACGCATCGTGCACCACGAACTGCTTGGCTCCCGTAGCTAAAGTTTTGAATGATAAGTTCGGTATCGTAGACGGTTTGATGACTACCGTTCACTCGGCTACCGCAACTCAGAAGACCGTAGACGGTCCCTCGTTGAAGGACTGGAGAGGTGGTCGTGCCGCTTGCGGTAACATCATCCCCTCGTCGACGGGTGCTGCAAAGGCAGTAGGTAAGGTTATCCCCGCATTGAACGGCAAGCTGACCGGTATGTCGTTCCGCGTTCCCACCTTGGATGTTTCGGTTGTAGACTTGACCGTAAACTTGGCAAAGGCTGCTACCTACGCTGAGGTTTGCGAGGCAATGAAGGCAGCTTCGGAGGGTGAGTTGAAGGGTATCCTCGGCTACACCGATGAGGATGTTGTATCGTCGGATTTCTTGAACGATGCACGCACCTCGATCTTCGATGCAAAGGCAGGTATCGCATTGACCGACAAGTTCATGAAGGTTGTATCGTGGTACGACAACGAGTGGGGTTACTCGAACAAGGTAATCATGCTCATCGAGAAGATGGCTGCTTATAACAACAAATAATCCTGCGGATTATTTGTTTTGAAAAAATCCCGAACCGAGGTTCGGGATTTTTTTGTGCGTGGAGTTAAGGGATTGCGAGATTGTTCGGTTTTCGCGCCGAGGATGAATCGCTATCCATTA
>SAMEA104404097__coassemble_4030_pt1 | contig 8442 bp, 6 predicted proteins | sample SAMEA104404097__metabat2_high_PE_016 | metagenome-assembled genome bin SAMEA104404097 (sample SAMEA104404097) | Balaenoptera acutorostrata | reverse complement strand
TTTTTTTATCAATATGCGTCTGCCCCAATTACAGCAACAGCCGATTTTGTCGAGAGGATGGCATCGACGAACTTCGACATGTCGTTGAGCGACACATAACCGCCGATCACCTGCCAATTACCTTTGGCATCGACCGTAATCAACAAAGGCACGCCATTGCCCGCTTGGGTGAGCGCCTTCATCTTATCAAATGCAGTACTATAATAATCGGTATCGATCGTATAGAAATCGACACGATCCTTATATTTGCTCGAAGCTTCTCGCATGACGGGCTCTAACTTCTGACACCATCCGCACCATGCGGGAGCGCCGAAATCGAGCACACAGGGTTTGTTGCCCTTGAATCTGAAGTCGGCATCGGCGTTGTAGTCCCACACCAAGTTGCAAAAATCGGCATCGGTCAGCGCCTTAACATACGATTCCCCCTCGTAAGCCTCGGGAGCCGTGGCATCGACATGCTTCACAACGCGACCGTCTTTGTTGGTAACATTGAGCAGAAAAGCAACCGACAAGCCGGGCGTAGCACCCATCGTCAGACCGCAGCCCTTGCCATTCATCTCCTTGACCCACGCGCGGTCAAACTCCTCGCACACATTGGTATCCTTCATCGCGGCATCCATCACCGATTCGAGAGTTGCGCCGCCATTCAAATCCGCCTTCACCTTCGTGGGATCGAGCCATGCGACCCATGCTTTTTCGGCGTTCTTCGAATGACAAATCGCCATCAACGAAAACATATCGGAACTTGCATCGACCTTAAACCCGACATCGAGATTACCCGTCTGCGGAGTAGGTTCGGGTTCGGGCTCGGCATTGCTCTTGGCAACCGTATAGGCGATCGTGCGCTGATTCTTGGCGTTATTGACAGCGATCAGAGCGGCATAGGAAATGCTGTGATCCACATCGGTCAGGCTCAACTGCAAGCCCTCGCCGTTGATGAACTCCAACCATTCGGAAACGATCGGCTGACCTTGACCGTGAACGACCTTGGCAACCGCTTCCAAATCGTTGTGCGAGCGTGCGAAGATGGTATCGAACTGGCTCTTAGTCGAGATGATGATCTCGCCATCGGCGACATCCTTCGATGCGCTTTGGGCGAAAAAGATGATCATCGTACCGTCGTCAAGCCCCTCGAAACGCAATTCGGGACCATCGCCGGTTTGCATGCTGCTGTCGGGATCGGGGTTGGCTTCGCCCTGCTCGATCTGTGCATCGGAACGCACGATGGTTGCGCCATTGGGGTTGGCAGCCTTGAGCAGCACGGCAAGATTCATGCCCGCCAGCTGTGCATTCCAAGCCACGATGGGCTCCTGCTTGAAACCCTCGCCATTGAGGATGCCGAGCAGTTTGGCATCCAACGCCGTAGCCTGATTATTGGCAGGATCCAAAATATCGTCCAAAGTCATCTTACCCTCACCCAGCACCTGTTCGAGCATATCGGCAGGCAGACAAGCCAACGAAGCCTCTTGAGCATTCTTCGACAAGCACACCATATCGACAACCAACGCCTTGATCTGCGCGTTATAATCGGCATTCAAGGTCAATTCGGGTGCTTTCTGGGGATCGGGTCGGGGATCGGGTTCTTGGTCGACCTCGCCCGCCAACTGATTCACCTCGACCACGACATCTTTGGCATTCTTATAACTGAGTACGATGCTTGCACGGCGCTTTCCGGCGGTGTTCTGTGCCACCGTGAAGGTGATTTTTCCGGGCGTTGCATCCGAAGAAAGGTTCGAGATCCATTCGGCATCGGAAGCGGCGTGGAGCTTTTGATCGGGAAGGGCATCCTCCACGAAGAACTTCACACCACAGCCGCCACCCTCGGCAGCAGCTTCGATCGATGTATATTCCACGATGATCTTCGGATAGACCACCTCGGGTTCGGGTTTTTCCCCGGGCACGGGACTAACCGTATCATCATCATCACAACCCGTTGCCAAACAGAGGGCGACAAATGTCAGCACGCTCCATAAATAGTATTTCAGTTTCATCCTGATTTTCTGTGTAATAAATTAAGAATAAGAATTTTAAAGTTTTAGAACCTAAAAAGGAGTCGGCACGAAGACCGACTCCTCAACAAAACTACCAAAATAACTACTTTATGAAATTCTTTTGCGAAACTTTATAGCCTTTTTGTGTGTTCTTTGCGGGCTTGAAAACCGAGAACGGGCTCAAAGCCTTGGCACTCTGCCATGTGTCGATGGGTTCTGCCCCTGCCTTCAAGTTATTGATGCGCGCTGCAAAAGCATGGGTGTAATTACCCACCGAATCAACTCCGATCGCACCAATAGTGCAATCCATGTCGTAGGGAACGAAGTATTCCAAGACCTTGCGTCCGTCGCCCAATTGACCTGTGATGAGCTGATCGATCCAAAATTGATCGTCATAGATCGAGCTGTCGCTGTAATCGCCGCCCAAGATCGTCATATAGGTCTTGGCCACATCGCCCGTCGTAGTCACCTCGATGGGCAGACAGTAGAGATCTTGACCCGCGAAGTCGTTGTAGTCGGGGAATTTGGCAGCCAACTCATCGGCATCCCAATATTTGCCATAGATCACCTCAACAGCAGCCTCCGACACCTTCTTGTCGGCTGTTCTGAAGGGAGTTCCGCGCAATACGCCCGTTGCAAATTCGCCGTTGTTGTTCTCATCGATAGCAATGGCATAGGGTACATATTCGGTGCCGGATTCCAAGCCATCGTATCGGAATGCGTCCGTGCCGCGTTTGCCGGCTTGCAGGAAGTACGACAGACGATCCTTGACCCAACCGCCTGCAATTTGGCTCTCGACCGTGAAATTCACGGCATCAATCAGTTCCTGATCCGTTGCCGAAGATTTGCAGACATCCCAGAAATAGAGGATCGAATTGGGTGTGCCGTTGATGGTAACATAGGCACTCTTGTTGGTAATCGACTCAGCCGAAGTGGTGATGCTGAGCTCTTTCGCCGAGGCGGGCGTTCCGGTCGTGAAGCGCACCTTAACCAGCGGAGTGGTTGCCACACCGCCATCGAAACCGAATGCCAAAGCATAGTAGTCGCAATCGCGGCTCAAGCCCTTGCGCTCGAACGAGACATCACCCTTGTAGAGGTGCTGGGTCGAAAGTTCGAAGATATCTTGATAGCCCACCAAATAATCGACAATATCTTGATCGGTAGCCTCCTCGCCATAGCGCGAAACCTTGTGAACCATGATCACATAGGGATCATCGTTGGTTGTTGTCGTCGAAATCACCGCCTTGTCGGCACCGATTCCGGTAACACGGATCTCAATCTCGTTGAGCGATCCGCCCACATCTTCGGTTGCAAACACAGTCGAAACACACTCGGTATTGATCTCGCCCAAAAGGTTGAAGCCCACAGCAAACGCATAGTATTCGGTTTGCGAAGCCAAGCCGTCGAAGGTCTGAGCCGTCACTCCAAGTTGGCACTGCTCCTTGATCACCGATTCTGCCGTACCGCCGAACATAAGAGCCGATTCGATCTGCTTCTTCATATAGCCCTGAACAAAGACATCGACCGGCAGATTGGCTGCATCGAGATCGGCTTTGGTGACGATGCTCGAAAAATAATACTGATCGTCCATCGAGGGCGTTACATGGATCGTAGCCGACATACCTGCGACATCGACATTCAGATCGAAGGTCATGTTGATCTTCTCGACAGCCTTGGTCTTGTAGTATTCCTTGATGATGGGCGTTGCACGCGTCTCATCCTCGTTGATACCGAAGGCAAGGATGTAATACTCCGACTCGGGGTCATCGCCCTCAAACAGAATATCGTTCTTGTCGCCGCGGAACAGCAGACCCTCCTTCTCGAGGTAAACCAAGAGCGGTTCGCCCCAGAAATCAGCCGACTTGCGGTACTGGGTCAGGAATTTCTCGAAGATGGCATCATCGCTGCCCAACTTATCGTAGAATGCGGTGGAGATGTGAATCACGGCGTAAGCACCTTCCTTGTCCTTGGGTTCGACATTGAAGGTAACGGTTTGGGTCGTGATCTTGTCCTCTTGGATGGTAATCTTGAAATAAGGAGCAAAAGCCGCCTGATGGATCGTCAAACAAACGGGCTCGGCTTTATCATAAGAGAAAGTAACAGAAGCGGAACGCGCCTGATCGGGGTTTTCATCAATCTTGAACAGCACTTTGTTGCCGTCAAGGAAGAAATCGTGTACCCAATCCTGGTCGGACTTGATCTGCAACACAGCACCCTCGACCGGATTCTCGACGGCATAGGTCACCGAGCAGTCGCCACCCAGATCGTTGATTTCGATGGTGGTGGTGTCCAAAGTCAAAACCGGGGTCTCGGGTTCGGGCTTCGGTTCGGGCTCGGGCTCGGGTTCCTTCTCGCCTTTGGCCTGTTTGATCGTCACAACAACATCCTCGGCACCTTTATAAGTAAGGGTGATCTTTGCCTCACGGGGTTCTTCAACTTCGTTCTTGGCAACATCAAATGCCAATTCATAATTATTAATTTCAACACTACGGGTCAATTTAAAGCTTACATTCTTGATCCAATCAGCAGAACAAGTGTAATGAGGGTCTGCTCCGTTCGGGTTAATCACCGAAAGATACATCTTGAAAGATTCGCCTTCGCCTTTGGCTTCGACCTCAGTGGGGACTTTCAATACGGGCGCCTCGATCTCGGGTTCGGGTTCGGGAACGACCAAATCATCTTCGTCGTCATCGCAACTTGTGGCTGCAAACGACAGAGCGATACCGGCAAATGCCAGTAGAACCCAATGCTTAAATAAATTTAATTTTTGCATAGTTTGAAGTTTATTAGGTTAATAAATGGTTGTTTCTTAAAAATTAAGGAATTAAAATATTTTATTTTCCCATCAAGGCAGAGCAAAAATAAAAAAAAAAAAAAACGATCGTCCTAATTTTTTAGGATATATCTAAGCGTATTATTAAGTTTATTTAACAATCATAGAATCTGCACGAAAGCAAGATCCGGCTGAAGTTTCAGGGGTTTCATCCGCTGAAACAGGGACATAATTTATAAAAAAGCGAACTTTATGACCCCACCCAATCCGCGCCGTAAAACCGGCGTATGCTCCTCATTGAATTACGATTACATAATTCGCGATTCGGATGCAGGACAAAAGGAAGAGAAACGAAATTCACGCAAAGGGTTTCAAGTGTTGCACGAAGTTATTCGGCGCGTATTTTCCACCGAAGTTTTTCTGAAAGGGAGGATATCTACAATTTGTGTAATGACAGAAACGGATACACCGAATCAAACAAAAAAGCCGAAAATCAAGATTGACTTCCGGCTTAACGAACAAACGACCCACAAAAAAAGCCGTCATGCGAATCGTTGTTCGCTTGACGGCTTTCGGCGGGCGCGATGCGTGCTATTTGAGGGTCACGAGCACGACCATAGTTTTTCCGCGCTCCGTGGCGCGATACTTTGCCAAGGTTTCGGGATCGCGATGCACATCGACACGCTCGATGTGTTGCTGATCGATATGGTCGAGCGAAGCGACTTCCTTGCCATCAACAACATAAATAGCCGCCTTGCCATCAACAACATAAGCAGGTTTACCGATGACAGTGATCACCGATGTTTTGAGGTTGACCTGCTGTTCTGCCGCAATTTGATCGGGCACAACGAAAACAGAGGACTCGAAACCATCATGCGAAACAACAGCCTTTGCACCTACGGGAGCTTCGACTTCCGCCACACCCTCATGGTCGGTTACAGTTGCTTGTTCTGCACCTACGATGCGAATCACCGCACTCGACACCGCCTTACCTTCGGCATTGACCTTCAAGTGCATACGGCAGATTTTCTCCGACAAGGCACTCACCGATGCAATCTTGCCGTTGAGCTTGAGATCGATTTCTTCCAATTGTTGCGCTTGTCCTTCCTTACGGGTCGTGATTACAACCACGCCCTTCTTGCCCTTCGCCTTCTTGCCGTATTTTGCCAACTCGGCGGGATCTTTCAGAACGGTTATGGATGCAAAGGAATCGGGGGCAAGATCCTTGATCGATCGAACGACCTTGCCATCAACCACATAGAGCATATCCCGAAACTGGGGATCGACATCGGGATTGCCGTTGAGTACTTGAACCGAAAATTCGATTTTCGGCTGTGTCGCGTCCGCAACGGGGACATCTTTAGTCTCGGCAAATGCCGTCATACCCGCGCCGATGAGCGGCAGGACGAGCAGCGCCTTGGCGCGTGCCCATCGCGAAGAAGATTTGTGAAGCATCATAGTAATTCGATTTTTAAGGTTACTGTTATTCAAACTGTTAGCCACGGCAAAAGCGCGTTCGCCCACGGCTTTTCGGATCAATAAAAGTTGATATTGCTTGGGGTCAACGCCCGAAAGCAAAACAGCGCGATCCGCCTCAAATTCGTGAAGGGCGCGCAGGTCGCGGCGCAGAAGCCACACCGCAGGATTGAACCATTGCACGGCGCACACCAAGTCGGCGAAGATGCAGTCCCAACTATGTTTGAGGCGGATGTGTGCCAGTTCATGGCGCAGGATGATTTGCCCACAATTCGTCCAATCATCGGGTTGCATCACCACGAATTTCATCCAGCTGAACGGAGCGACGCGCTGCGAAGTAAGCACAAGCTCTACCCCGCCATCGATGCGTTCACGCCGACCCCTGCGGATGATTCGCCACACGCCTGCGAGCGACCGACCCACCCACACCAAGGTCAGCACTGCTCCCGAAATATAGAGGACAAAAAGGTGGCTCAGCCAATCAAACGACGATATTTCGGCGGGCACCTGCATAGGAAGTTCAAAAGTTGAAACCTCCGCAATCATCTGAGGCACTTCGCGATAGACCGTCACCACGCACACGGGGAGGAGCATCGAGAGGAGCATCGCCCCGAGGATCAGCACGCGGTTGAGCCGATGGAAGGTTTCGCGCGCCAACAACCACTTGAAAAACAAGTAGAAAACTGCGAGGCACAGCGCCGTGCGGGCGGTATAAACAAGCAAGGCTTCCATCGTTAGTGCTGTTTTTCCACGCGGGCGATCAGCTCTTTGAGTTCATCGACCGAGATCTTCTCTTCATCGACCAAGGCGGAGACCGCATCGACATACGAATTTTCAAAATAGCGCGAAATCACCTGTCCGAGGGTCGATCGCGAGTAGTCCGCCTCGCTCACCGCAGCGTAATATTGGTAGGTCGCGCCGAAATTCTTGTGCGCCACATAGCCCTTGGCCTCAAGGGCGCGCGTAACGGTCGAAAGCGTGTTGAAATGGGGCTTCGGGTCGGGATGCAGATCGACCAATTCGCGCACAAAAAGCGGTCCGTGCTGCCAGAAAAGGCGCATCAATTCTTCTTCTTTCGGGGTTAGTTTTTCCATAACTTTGGTTTGTTTGCACAAATATAACTATAATTTCTCGTTATGCAACTAGTTTTCATAGTTTTCTAACTATTTTTTATAGTTTCTCGACATTTATACAAAAAAATAGGCAACCTCTGACGAGATTACCTATATTAATATAAGGGCATCGGACGAAGAACCGATCCGCCTAAAGCTCAGAATTACAACACCTCCAACAACTCGACATCGAAGATCAGGGTTGCATAGGGCGGAATCATCTGACCTGCGCCGTTTGCACCGTAAGCCAAGTTATAGGGGATGAAGAAGCGGAACTTCGCGCCCTCCTTCATGAGCTGCACGCCCTCGGTCCAACCGGCGATCACGCCGTCCAGAGGGAAGGTTGCGGGCTCGCCACGCTTGTACGAAGAATCGAATACCGAACCGTTAATCAAAGTACCCTCATAGTGGCACTTTACATTTGAAGCAGCCGAAGGTTGCTTGCCCTCGCCCTCGGTCAAAACCTTGTACTGAAGACCGCTCGGCAGGACTACAACACCCTCTTCCTTAGCGTTTTGTGCCAAGAAAGCCTCGCCTTCCTCGCGCACAGTCTTCGACAATTCTTCCTTCTGTGCCTCGAAATATTCGGTAACCATTTTCTGCGCCTCCTCATCGGTGAACTTGGTTTTTGCGCCGCTCAAAACATCGTTTACAGCCTCGGCAAATGCCGCGCCATCGACCGCTTTGATGCCCGTGCTTTGGAGGTTCTGACCGATGATCATACCGAAAGCATAGCTGATATTCTTCATAGTAATTTCGTGTTTAAATTATGTATAAATAATTGATTCCGTGTTATTTAGTCTGCCACTTACAACGCACGGGCGAGAAGATGCGCTCGTCCTTTTTGAGTTGGTTCATCGCCTTATCGACCTCCTTTTTGTCCAAACCGGTTTCCTTAGCCAAGGTCGTTGCATTGACGGGAGCCGCCAGCTCCTTCATCTTGTTGAATACGATTTCTACATTGTCCATAACAGGTAAAAATTATAGGTTATTTGATTTTGATCACAAATTTAAGCAATTATGCAATAAAACACAAACAGAAAAACGATTGCGAAAAACGCGCACCACAAAAGGAAGGTTTGCGGGGTGA
>SAMEA104404097__coassemble_3768_pt1 | contig 8972 bp, 8 predicted proteins | sample SAMEA104404097__metabat2_high_PE_016 | metagenome-assembled genome bin SAMEA104404097 (sample SAMEA104404097) | Balaenoptera acutorostrata | reverse complement strand
CCCCAAGCCCCTCCTTTGAAAAAGGAGGGGATGTGAAAGGGGTGCTATCGACCGCTTTGCTGTTTGGGTGGGTCTGGGTGGAACTATTAAAGGCTTTGCGTTTATTCATCCATTGCGCTTTCGACCGCCGCAGCTCGCGGGCGTTGCCCGCGTTTACAATTTTGACCCACCCCAAAGCCGAAGGCGTCTGCTTTCCCGAAGGGTTGCCCGCCGCAGAATACCCCCTACACCCTCGCCATTTACCCCCTACCTATAATAAATAAAGCACAAAAAAGCCGATAAAAGCACACTTATTCACTAAAAATCCTTATGTTTGTAGTGATTAAGAGGGCAGAAACTCTTAACAGAAGAAGAATATAAAGCGTTTTTTGCTTTATCCGAGAATTGAAATTTCGCCAAAATTTACAGCACAGGGTAAAGCAGTCGGAAAATGCTCATGTCAGGTTATCCCATTTCGCCGCACGAGATGGGATGCGACCGCGTGGGACAGACTGTTTGTGGTGCAAGGGTGTTTGGCGATACCTCAATTCTTATGAGCAGGAAATGTTCCACGCTTTTTTGTGTAACCCCCTATTCACCCCGAGCGGAACATATCGCGGCATCGCCATGCACCCTTTGAGCATGGTCAAAGCGTATGCACATCGGCAAACTCATCCGACAAAAACTCGACGACCGCAGGCAAAGTGTGACTTGGTTTGCCACACAGATCTATTGCAGTCGCTCCAATTGCTACAAAATCTTCAACAACCACGACATCGACACCGAATTGCTCCATCGCATCTGCAAGGTGCTCGACCACGACTTCTTCAAGGACATCTCCCGCGAGCTCCACCGCTCCAAACTCCCGACTCCAAATCGGTGTATCAAAACAAACGACAAATGTGTCGCCGAAACAGAATCGACATTTATAGAATAGTTTTTCACAATCTTGTAAATTTGCAACGATAAAAAAGTTCAACCCGAAAATAAAAGACAAAACCACAAGCAGCGGTTCGGCATCGGCTCAACGCCCGCAACCCGATCAAAACCAACGAAATCACACACCTACCATCCGCCCCAGAAAACCACAACCTTCCCAACCATGAAAAGCACACATCTTCAGCCCGTCTGCCTGCCACAAAAGAGCAAACTCCGCGCAGCAAAAACCCATCGGGCACGCCCCGTTTGAAAAGATTTTCAAAAAAAACGAACATAAAATGCGGATATTTCAAAAAAAATTTATATCTTCGCTATGTCGTATTGCATCGTATGATGGGGATTCGGCGGCACAAATCTTTTTGTCAGGGGAACAGATAATCCCAACAGCCCCGCTCATCGGGTCTTTGCTCCGTTTCTTTCCCTTGAATCCCATCCGTCACACAAACACCTCCACGCAAATCCTCCCCAAAATCGACCATCACTTGGCGCCGGATTTGGCATCGGTTCACAACTCTATACTTGCTTAGGAGACATTTGTGTCTTGTTTTACGACACACAAAATAAACCTCTCATACAAAGATTTTATCTAATTTTGCAAATAAAGTGGTAATAGCGCTTTACTTAACCCGATTTTTAGACTTTTAGAAACTCAGTTTATCCATCGATTGCAAAATATCAGTAATTTTCTTCCTACCCCCAAAAAAGACAATATCATGCACATCGGTAAATTGATCAGACAGAAACTCAAAGAACAAGGGCGGAGTGCAACATGGTTTTCCCAACAAATCTATTGCAGCCGCTCCAACATATATAGAATTTTCAACAACCCAAACATCGACACCGATCTATTGAAACGCATCAGCAAAATATTGGAGTACGATTTTTTTGATGCAATTTCCAAAGATATAAACGACAAAGAATAAAACCTTCAACCTGAATCATTCGCCCCGATCGGGCAGGTGAAAAATCCGGAAAAAACTGCACAACACGCATTGCTCCAATGGCAAGACAACCGATCCCGATTGCCCGAGTCGTCAAAAAGAATCCGCCCAAAACCGAATTACCCCACCCCGCCTTGCGCCGAATGAAACGAAAGCACACACCCCAAGGAAGCGGACAACACAACAACAAAAAAACACACCTAAAAAAAACAGCATTTGTTGCAAGTGCAACAGCAGTTCACTGAACGAGAGTCTCAGTCCAAACGCGTTGCACGATGTGATCGGACAGGCAAAGCCACCTTCACTTTACCATATCCGAAAGTCCGCTTCCTTTCTTCAAAAAACGGAGCAGCACGAATCGCAGAACAGACGGGGAACAGCCCCCAAACATTCGCAATCCACGGCAGACTTCCGCTTTCAAGACAAAAACCGATCATACAACAACCCGCCTTACTTCATTTTCAAGTAAGGCGGGTTGTTGTATGACAAAAGAGGACGGAGGAATACAAACAGAGGATGAGGGAAAAGGTGTGAAGGGCAGAACGAATCGGCGGACGGATGTTCCCTAGTAAGGAAAGTCCACACGACCGAGGAGCGCGATATATTTCCCGCAAGGGAAATAAACGGAAAATAGGCTTCCGACTCAGATCAAGCTCGCTTGAAGCTGAGTCGGAAGCCTGTTTTATTTTTGCAAAGAACTCGCGACCCGTAAACCCAGCCGAACCGCATCCCGCCAATATTACAACTCGGGGATCGCCATACGGCACACCCCCCTCCTTTGTCAAAGGAGGGGCTTGGGAAGGAATGTCAATATCAATTTCTCCAATTTCCCAAAGGAAAATTGGAGCACCTGCCCCGACGAGCACAGTCCCCTACTGGCGTATAAATTACCTACGGGTCTTGTAGCCGCAGCGGTATTTGCCTTTGGTGAGGTTTTGGAGTTTACCGCGGAGCATATTGCGGCGGATGGGGGCAACGCGGTCGGTGAATACGATGCCTTCGAGGTGGTCGTATTCGTGTTGGATGACCCACGCCTTCAAACCCGTAAATTCCTCATCGTGGGGTTGGAAGTCGGCATCGAGGTAGCGCATACGAATCGACAACGAGCGCTGCACGGATGCGTTGATGCCGGGCAGGGAAAGACAGCCTTCGGTGTAGCTTTTCTTCTCATCCGACATCTCGTAGATCTCGGGGTTGATAAATGCGGTTTTGTAGTCGGCGCAGGAGGGATCTTCATCCGCCCACGGGGTGCAATCGACCACAAACAGACGAATGTCCTTGCCGATTTGGGGGGCAGCCAAGCCGACACCTTCGGCTTCGCCCATGGTGAGCATCATGTCGTTGATGAGTTGCTTGACATCGCCCCATTCGGGCGTGATCTCGGCGCAGTGCTTACGGAGCACCTCGTCGCCATAAACAACGATGGGATATATCATGTTTGCAGAATTTTTATATTTATGGGACAAAGGTACACAAAAATTTGCACATCCCACCAACAAAACACCTATGTCTATATAAGGTATGCCGACAGCACCCCGAGAGTTTCCCTATTTTGCCCCCTTTTTGAGGTACTGCGCGGGGGTCAGCCCCGTGAACTTTTTGAAATTCTTGTAGAAGGTGCTTCGGGTGGTGAATCCCGAATTGTAGATCACACTTTCGATGTCGAGACGGCGGACAATCAAACGGCAGCTGTGTTCGATGCGGAATCGGTTGATGTGGTCGGGGAAGGAGAATGCCTCCGAGGGGGACTCACCGCGCAGGGCTTCGTAGATGTAGGTGCGGTTGGTATTCAGATGGGCGGCGATGTCGGAGATCTTGAGATCGGGATTCAAGTAGAGCTGCTCCTCCGCCATCAGTCGGTCGATCTCGGCGTGCATGACCTGCTGCCGACTCGGGTGCGCGGACCCGGCAGGCAGGGTTGCGGGAACAGGATCTTCGACCTCCTGCATCAAGTCGTCAATCGTAAACTGTTGATTGTTACCGATGTAACCAATCAAAAACAACAAAGAAGAGAACGGCAGAAGCACCAAGAGCATCAATTCGAGGGAATCGACAAAGTAGGCACGCCCGATCAAATCGGCGGCAAGCGAACAAAACGAGGTGATGATGAAGGCATAGAGCAAGAGGCGTATGCCCCTCAGATCGCGATTTTCGATGTTGGAGTAACGACGCACGACCTCGGCGCGGAACAAACGCAGACGGCGAAATCCCGCGGGCAGGATGGTAAGAATCTGAAGCACAATGAGGTATTTGAGGGCTTGATGGGCATAGAGCGAAAGGGCGCAGAGGTCGTGAGGGGGATAGGTCCCCGATTCGTAGTGACACGCCTCGATCAAGGGACGGAGCAACGCCTGCGGCGTGAAGGTGTAGGTCGCGCCAATCCAAAGGGCGAGCAACGCCCCGGGAAGGAGAATCGACAGATGCAGACGGCGGAGTTTGCCCGTAAGGGCGACAAGGTAAAGGTAGAAAATGGGATAGACCGAAGCCGTGGCGAAGGTGTAGATCGTATCGGAGATCGGGATCAGCTTATAGAGGTGGTTGAACACCACGAAATGGGCGAAGTAGAGCACCGATGCGGTCGCCATAAACCAAAAGAGGATGCGCTTCGAGAGGTGCGATGAGGAGTAGCGTCCCAAGAACACGACTGCCCAAAAGATGCAGATGAACATGGGGATGCTGCTCATGAGGATATAGGGTACGGATTGCATGAGGTGACAGTGTGGGAAAACCTTGTTTTTTTTGTGAATACCGAACTTTAAATTGTGAATACAGGACGATGTAACATCTTGCTATTCGTATATTTGTGAAGCAAAAGTACTAAAAACCAAAATATAAATCAAGGGTTTAAAACCCTCTTCTTGTCACCCGATATATACGCACGAATAATCAAAACCTCAAGAGGTTTTGCACACCGAAAAACAACCTAAAAAATTTTGCTTTATGAATGTGATTTTTCGTTTTCTGATGGCATTTGCAGCCCTTGCAATGGTGGCTTGCAACGATGATGATCCCGCAATTCCCGAGATGCCCGAACCCGAAAAAGGCGACATTGTGTTGGAAGGCACAACGAGCCGCCACGAGATCGATGGGGACAAGACGGGCGGCGTGATTTCGATCTGTTTCACCGCACCCGAAGATTGGATGGTTATGCTGAAGCACCTGAGCCGTGCGGAGCATTGGGTCGAAGTGCAGCCACAAAGTGGCAGAAAAGGTGGAAATTCAGTTGAACTGCGCATGGCACCCAACTCTACGGACAAAGCGCGCATGGCAGAAATCGAATTTTCGGCAGGCGAGATGTGGCGACATCGGATCGTAGTGAGTCAAAAGGCGGGCAAACAACCCGACCAAAAGCCCGACCTACCCGATGAGCAACCCCAAATCGAAGTTGCGCCCGACCGCTTTACGATCTCGGCTCAAGGCGGCGAATTGGCAACTTATGTGGCAACAAATTGTGCGTGGAAGGCGGTATGCCCCGAATGGGTCGTTGTCTCGCCGAGCGAGGGCGAAGGCAATACCGATGTGATACTTCGGGTCGCTCCTTACGAGGACAACGACACAGAGCGTATGCTCACGGTGGATTTCGAGTGCGGAATCGGCGATAAAACCGCAAGGGCGCAAGTCTCGATCATGCAAGAACCCAAGCCTGAAGAGCCGAAGATCGAGATCGATGTCGAGCCACACACGATCCGTATACCCTACGAGGGAGGTGAGTTCTCGGCGCACATTCTCACCGATGGCAGTTGGCGCATGTACCTCAACGAGGCGTTGGAAGTCACGCCGACCGAAGGTTTCGGCATCACGACCGTCAAGATCCGTGTACCGGAAAACACACAACCCATACCGTACACCTATGTCCTGCGCTTTGCGGCAGGCGAGGGCGAGGCACAAGCTACGGCGGATCTGACTTTGGAGCAAGACCCCGCACCCCAAATGCCGACCTACCCCACATTGGAGGATGTCAAGGAATGGGTGGCAACGGCGGATCGCGACTACAACACTTTCCTCGGCGCAATGCTCCCCGTTTTGCAGGGCGCAGGAGGTGGCGAGCTGTTCACGAACTACAATACTGGAGGTGTGACCGATGGTATTTTCTCCAAAGAGAACGCCAAAAGTCCGACTTTTGCACTCGACAAGCCTATTTATTTGGTGTCGGTACACACCTATCACTACTTCCTCGAATCGCACGACCTCGACATCAACGCCATCATCGATGCGGGCATCGAATCGTGGTTGGAAGCCGAGGACGGGACGACCTACGGACGCGGTGCCTTCACCGATTGGTTCCGGGGTCAAGGCGGTATGAAGGGCGCGTGCTGGAACACCTTCCCCTTGGTCGAGATCCCCGCGGGAATCTATCGCGTGTGCTGTTCCCACCCCCAAAGCTGGTCGTATAACGACTTGTCGGAGGGCGAGGGCTTTGTATTGATCTACGGGATCAGACAATGATCGGAAATTCAAGAACCTATATGTCATACCTTAAAAATTAAAGAACGATGAAAAAGTTACTGAATCTTTTACTGATGGTCGGTGTACTGGCGTTTGCAGCCTGCTCCGATGATGATGAACCCGCAGTTGCCCCCAAACCGCTACCCGAAAAGGGCGACATCGCCTTGCAGGGCGCTACAAGCCACACCGATGTACCGACCGGCGAGACGGGCGGTGTGCAGATCATCTCGTTCACGGCACCCGTTGCGTGGAAGGTGTCCCTGTCCCATATTACGCGCTTCGAGAATTGGGTCGAGCTAAATCCCACTCAAGGAGCAAAGGGCGCGAATCGGGTTGAGATGCGCATCGCCCCCAACACCACCGCAGAGGAGCGCATCGTGAAAGTCGAATTTTCGGCAGGCGATGCTTGGCGACACCTCCTTGTGGTGAAGCAGGCAGGCGTGAAACAACCCGAACCCAAGCCCGAGAAATTGGCGGTGCGCTATGTCGATGAGCTGATCTGCGAGGTACAGGAAGATCCCGTGTGGACGATCACCTACAAATTCTCGTACGATGCCCAAAACCGCATCACCAAGATGGAGAGCGTGAATCCCTACTACGGCGATTTTAGCTTTACATTCACCTACAACGGCGACAAAGTCACGATCTCCGATGGCGGCAGCGTGAACTTTATACTTGGCGAAAACAACCATATTTCACGCTTCCAATTTGCACCCGAGCTGTTCTGCGATTTGAGCTATACGCCCGAGAACTACTTGTTGAAGGGCGAGATGTTCTATTATTTCGAAGACCCCGCAACGGGTGTTGTGCCGCACGAACACGCCATATACGACTTTGTATATGCCGGGAATGAGTTGCAAAGCCTGCGCTTCGTGATGGAGATGGCAAACGATGGGTATAACCCCGATGCCGGCGAAACCATCATCACCAACGATATGACTTGCACCTTTACACCCGATATGCAGGTCGAGAACAGCACCAACCTCAATTTGGCAATGTGGTGTATCGATCCCGTGCTGCATTGGCTTCGTCCGACGGAAATGTTGCTGACGGGCTTCTGCGGTCGCGGTGTGGACCATCTCTTCAAGGAGTTTAAAGTGGTGGAGCATCACGATCAGTTGGGCGATTATTCCTTCTCGGAGTTGTTCACCTATAAGTTGGATGCTCAAGGCTATGTCGAGCAAATCGACACCAAGCCCTCAAATGCAGATCAAGGCATGGCTCCCCGCACCCTCAAAATCAAATACCGCAAATAAATAATAGTCCCCCACCCCTTAATAGTTTCACCCAAACCAAACTGCAATACGGAACACATCACCCCTCTCACATCCCCTCCTTTCTCAAAGGAGGGGCTTGGGGAGGAATGTATGTATGAATTTCTCCTATTTTCCAAAGGGAAATTGGGGCTTGGGGAGGAATGAATGTATGAATTTCTCCAATTTTCCAAAGGGAAATTGGAGCACCTGCCCCGACGAGCACAGTTCCCACATGGCGTACAAATAAAAAAAACGAAGCCCGAAAGGAGCTTCGTTTTAAGCAAGACCGCCAAGGCGGGGATCAATGGGAGAGCGACTCCATGTAGCCTTGGAGGATGATGGTGGCGGAGATTTTATCGACTAAGGCGCGGTTGCGGCGTGCCATTTTGCCGATTCCGCTTGCGAGCATGGTTTGGTGGGCGATCACAGATGTGAGTCGTTCATCGTAGAAGACCACCTCCTTGTCAGGATAAGCGCGGCGGAGGCGTTGCGCGAGGGGCTCGATGAAGCGCCATGTGTCGGATGGGGTGTTGTCCATCTTCGAGGGCTTGCCGAGCACGATCACGGAAACCTCTTCCTTTTGAAAGTAGGCGGCGAGCCAACGCTCCAACTCCTTTGTCGGGACTGTTTCCAAGCCGCCGGCAATAATACGCAGGGGATCGCTTACAGCAATCCCCGTGCGTTTTGTTCCATAGTCAATAGCAAGAATCCGTCCCACTGCTAATTGGAAAAATGAGCGATGACTCTGCCGATCACATAACCAAAGGCAAATGCTGCGAGTAACATGGCGAGGATGGTCGCCACGATGCGCATACGGCTGCGGGGTTGTTGCGGGGCAGGGTTCATCGATCAGAATTATTAGAGGTGAGCTTCTTGTAGAGTTTGCGGTACGACGACTCCTCCTCGACCATCGCGTAGAGGCGGTCGATCGCAACGCGCTCCTGCTCCATCGAGTCGCGGTGACGCACGGTCACGGTGTTGTCCTCCAAGGTCTGACCATCGACCGTGATGCAGAACGGAGTACCGATCGCATCCTGACGGCGGTAACGCTTGCCGACCGAATCCTTCTCATCGTAAACGATGTTGAAGTCGTACTTCAACAAATCGACAATCTCCTGTGCCTTCTCGGGCATGCCGTCCTTCTTGACCAACGGCAGGATGGCTGCCTTGACGGGCGCCAAGCAAGCGGGCAGACGGAGTACCACGCGGGTATCCTTTTCGAGCTGCTCCTCGGTGTAAGCTGCCGACATCACCTGCAAGAACATACGATCCAAACCGATCGAAGTTTCTACGACATAAGGCACATAGCTCTCGTTGGTTTCGGGGTCGAAGTACTGGATCTTCTTGCCCGAGAACTTCTGGTGGCTCGACAAGTCGAAGTCGGTACGCGAGTGAATACCCTCGACCTCCT
>SAMEA104404097__coassemble_3558_pt1 | contig 9424 bp, 8 predicted proteins | sample SAMEA104404097__metabat2_high_PE_016 | metagenome-assembled genome bin SAMEA104404097 (sample SAMEA104404097) | Balaenoptera acutorostrata | reverse complement strand
AGCGTAAATCCGAAGAGCAAAGAGCGAATTATGCAACAACCCGCAAAAACTGCACCCACTACATAACGCATTGCCCGATAATCTATTGCCATCAATCGCAAATTTCCGAAAAACAAACGAATATTCCGAAAAAACAGACACAAAAAAAACCGCTACCCCAAAGGCAGCGGTAAAAATCAATATGGATATAGATTAGTTTTTCTTTTTCTTCAAGAACCAATAAAGCACCAAACCAATCAAATTAGAGACAACCAACAAGATCGTCCAAAGGATCTTGGTGTTCTGCTCGTCCTGCCCCATCCAAAGATCATAAATCGTATAAATAACGATGGCAAGAAGGACAAAAGATAAAAGAGTCCAAAACATAATTTAAAAATTTAGTTAGTATGAATTTTCATGCGTTCGAGGTGCGCCTTGAGGCGTGCGCCGAACTCCTCGCGCCGGTGCTTCAAGTTCGCCTGCCAGCCCTCCCATCGGGTGTATCGCTCGCGCTTCTCGGGGTAGATGTCCGAGATGGTGATGAGGATACCCGTCTCCTCGACCGAACCGAAGTCGGTGTTCAATACCGTGTCGAAGACCATCATCGAGGGCGAAAGGTTCATGTAGGCATTGATCAGCGGGGGAATATTTTCGTTAAACTCGCGGATCTTTTGGATCAGTATGCGGTAGTTCTCCATGTAGTTCCGCCCCGTGAAAAGTTGTTCGTAGTAGGGGTCGTCCAAATCAAGTCCGATAGGATTGATGCCCGTGATCAATTGTTCGCGATCGGGGAAGTAACGCCTCAAAAACCAGATGAGGGCATTGCGCGCCACAGCCTTGTACGAAGCATACATCGTGACCTTTCCGAACAGATATTTGATGTTGGGATTCAACACCAACACCGCGCCCAATCCGTCCCAAAGATTGTCCAACGCAAAGAGGCTCTTGGGGTTCTGCCTCACTTGGTACGAGGGCTGTACAAACGATCGCCCGAGTTCCATGGTTTGGGGCAGATATTTTTGGCGGAAGCGGTCGCTGAAACGGAAATAATGCTCGGTGGAGAGGTGGCGCGGATACTCCGAGGAGCAAACGATGAACCGATAGCCGCCGACAATTTCCTCGGCTTGGGGATCCCACACGATGAGCTGGAAGTAGCCGTCCGAAGCCAGATCCTCGTCGTCGATGTCGGCTTCCTTGCCCGTGCCGCCGCCCGCCTGACGGAAAGCGATCTCGCGCAAACGACCGATTTCGCGCATCAACGCGGGACATTCGGCAGCCGAGAATATATAGATTTCATTCCCCGCCTTGTGGGTGTCGCGCACCTTTCGCGAGCGTGCGAGTTCTTCGCGCAGGAGCTCACGATCAACAGAGGGGATGATCGGTTGTTGGGTTTCTTGCTGCATAATAAGGCAAAGATACCTTTTTTGTGCGAATATTCGTGCGATTCGTGCGGTTATTTTTTCAATCTGAGGCGCAAGTCGTAGGTTTTAGCACGCACATAAGCCACCTGTTCCGCCAAGGATTCGAGGTGTTGCAGATCGCGGACGGCAATCGGCTCGCCCACCACGATGCGGAACGAACGCCCCTCCTGACGAAACATTTCGTCCGACAGCCACAGCATTTCGATGTTGAATTTGATGCCCAATTTTCGGCGGATGCGATCCACGCGGTAGAAGAACGGCGAAAGTTCGCCCTCGACAAACACGGGGACGATGGCGCGCTCGGAGGAACAGGCCTTTTTAAGGAAACTCATTCTCCACGGCAAGTCCTGCACATCACCCCCTATGCGGCGGGAACACAGTCCCGCGGGGAAGGTCAGAACCGGAAGATCGCCCGCCAACGCATCATCGATCCGCCGGGCATAGGTTTGGTTCTGCGCACCGTGTTTGTTCACAGGCAACCACAGGGGCGCGAGGGGCTCAATGTGCATCAAAATGTCGTTTACGACCACTCGCACATCGCCAAAGTGCTTGATGAGTTCATCGGCGAGCATCATGCCGTCCATCCCGCCAAAGGGATGATTCGACACAAAAAGATAGCGACCCGCAGGATCCAAAGCCTCCAATCCCGAAATGGAATAATCGACCCGAAGGAAGCGAAAGCAAGACTGAATAAACTCCTGCGGTTTTTGCTGCCAATACTCCCCGATGATGTGATTAATCTCCTTTTCGTGGATGGTACGGCGCAACCAATTCACCGCAAAACGGGGAATCCAACGCGAGGCACGCGGTGCTTTTTCGCGCAAAACGGCTTCAATATCGACTGTGGGCATCTTCTGCTGAAAATTTATCTCGGCAAAGATAGGGTTTCTTTTTTGAAAAATGAGTATCTTTGATCCCAAATAGACCTATGTTAAAAAAGATTATGTCGCAATACCATACCCCCGTACTCCTCGAGGAGTCAATCGACCTTTTGGACATCAAGCCCGCGGGCATCTATGCCGACCTCACCTTCGGCGGTGGCGGTCACTCGCGCCGGATTCTCCAAAGCCTTGGTGCAGAGGGACATCTTTATAGTTTCGACCAAGACAAGGACACACGCCAAAACTGCCCCGATGATCCGAGATTCACCTATGTAGAGAGCAATTTCCGCTTCCTGCGCGGTGCGCTTCGCCTGCGCGGCGTAAGGGAGGTCGATGGCATCTTGGCGGACTTGGGCGTATCGTCGCACCACTTCGATGCCGTGGAGCGCGGGTTTTCGTTCCGTGGCGAAGCTCCGCTCGACATGCGCATGAATCAGCGCGGATCGCTCACGGCGGCACGCATCGTCAATGAGTACGCGACCGATGATCTGACACGCATCTTGGGCGATTGGGGCGAGTTGGAAACCCCGTGGAAGGTCGCCAACTGCATCACCAAAGCCCGCGCCATACGCCCCATCGAGACCACGGCGCAACTCGTTGAAGCCGTAGCCCCCTGCACTCCCAAGAAAGACCCTTCGAAGTTCCTCACCAAACTGTTCCAAGCCCTCCGCATCGAGGTCAATGGCGAGATGGAGGCACTCAAGATGGCGTTGGAGCAGAGCCTCAAGGTGCTGAAGCCGGGCGGCAGACTGGTCGTGATCTCCTACCACTCGTTAGAAGATCGCTTGGTGAAGAACTTCATGCGCAGCGGCAACTTCACGGGTAAGGTCGAAACCGACTTTTACGGACGGCGCGAAGTGCCGTTTGAGTTGGTTACGCGCAAGGCGGCAGCCCCTTCCGCAGAGGAGTTGGAGCGCAACCCGCGCTCGCGTTCGGCACGCCTGAGAGCCGCCGCAAAACTTTAAGAATCAAAAAAAACACAACGATGAAAGCGCAAGACACGACCCCTTCTTCGCAGTCCGCCCCCGAGACGGACTATGAGCGCCGTGTGCGCCAAGAAATCCACCGCCACCCCGCCGAAAACGAACCTGACCCCGAAGAGGAACAGCAGACCGAAGGAAAGCCCAAGAAACGCAAGTGGGTATTCTTGAAGCATCTGTTCACGGGAACGATCCTTGTTCAGGAAAATGTCACCAAGCGTTACCTTTATCTGGGCGGAATCGCGGTGATGTTTTTCGTGAGCATCGCGGTGTTGTTCCTTTCGTTGCAACTCGATCTAACTTGTACTAATCTGGAGCGCGAGGTGCGCGTATTGCGTGCCAAGGCAGTCACGATGGAGAGCCGGCGTTACCACCGCACGACCCACACCGCCATCGTCAATCAATTGCGCCAAGCGGGATCGGCGCTCAAAGATCCCGACCTTCCTCCGCGCGTGCTGCACGAGGAAGCCGAAAACCGATGATTAACCCATGACGGACGAAGAATTACATATTCGTAAAGACATCCAACTGCGTGTAAGACTGCTCTATATGCTGTTCTTCCTCACGGGCATGGTTGTCTTCGGTCGGCTGATCTGGGTGCAATGGTTCAGCCGGTCGGTCAAGGAAAATGCCGCGCAGGTCGAGAAGAAAATCTTCTCGGAGGTAGAGCTTTCGGCGCATCGGGGAGGCATCCTCTCGCGCCACGGCGAGCCGTTTGCGACCTCGATCTTCCGCTATCAGGTGGAGTTCGATTTCGCGGCGCAGGGCATCGATTCGCTCGACCTCTACCACGAGCAGGCCGATTCGCTCTCCAAGCTCCTCGCGAAGTTCTTCCCCGAGCGCTCGGAGCGCGAATTTCGGCGAATGTTCCACGAGGAACACGCCAAAAACTACCTCCTCACCAACCCCCACGACACCACGATCCTACGCTCGGAATCGGCGCTGGGACAATGGTGGGATCGCGTTTGGGGACGCGAGAACATCGTGCGTACAGTCTACGACACGGTGCGCAACCATCGCCCCGTAGCGATTTTCCCGCGCACGGTCGATTATGCCGAATGGCAACAATTGAGGGAATATCCCCTCTTGAATTGGAATATGGGCATGGTCTACCGCTTGGTCGAGACCGATGAACGCATCTACCCCTTCGGGGGTTTGGCGCGCCGCACCATCGGGCGCAACCTCGCCGATGGCAACGGCTACGGCATCGAATATGCCTACTCCGACAAGTTGCGCGGCAAGAACGGCAAGGCTTTGCGCCAACGCATCGCCCACGATTTCTACGGGCGCGTGGCAGGCGGAATCGAAGAACCCGTCGACGGATTGGACATCGAAACCACCCTCGATGCCGAACTTCAGATCATGGCGGATACCCTGCTGCGCAAACAGCTCATCGCCGAGGAGGCGATGTGGGGTACGACCCTCGTGATGAAGGTCTCCACGGGCGAGATCCTCGCCATGGCGAACCTCGACCGATCGCCGGGCGGACAATGCACCGAACGCGAGAACCACGCGCTGAAGATGGCGTTGGAACCCGGTTCGACCTTCAAGTTGGCGACCACTTTGGCGCTGTTGGATGATGCGAAGATGTCGCCCCTCAAGGAGTATGACTCAAACGATGGACGGGCAGTAAAAATCGCCAAGGCGAAGGTGCAGGATGCCCACCGAGGCGACCACGAAATCGCGCTGAAGCGAGCCATTGCAGGCTCTTCGAACATCTACTTCGCCCAAGCCGTGTGGGATCACTACGGCAAGACGGGGCGCAAGAAGCAATTCACGGATTATTTGGAAAATACGCTCCGTCTGAACGCCCCGATGGGCTTGGGTCAGTTGGGCGAACGCACACCCAAGGTGATCTCCGAAGGCGAATGGCAGAAGGTGCGCGACCCGGGCATCAAGTTGGTGAAGATGGCTTACGGCTACCGCGTGGAGATCGCGCCGATCCAGATGCTCACGCTCTACAACGCCATCGCCAACAACGGGCGCATGATGGCACCGATGCTCATCCGCCGTTTGTCGCGCAACGGGGAGGCGGTGGCAGAGTTTCAGCCCCGCGTGTTGAGCGAGGCGATCTGCACGCCGCAGACCTTGGGCATCGTGCAGGAATGCTTGGAGGAGGTCGCGCTGACGGGTACGGCATCTCGCTTCTTCCGCGACACGACCCATGTGCGCGTAGCCGCCAAGACGGGCACGGCGCAGGTTACTACGCCCGATGCAAAGGACAATAAGCAATATTTGGCATCTACCGTGTGCTACTTCCCCGCCGACAACCCGCGCTACACGATCCTCACCACGATCCAAACGCGCTACCAAGCCGGACACAAATACTACGGCGGCCCGTTGGCGGGTCCCGTGGTGAAGGAGTTGGTCGATTATATCACGATGCACGAAAGCCGTGAAACACCCCTCGCCGCCACCCGATCCTACACCCCCCAACGGATCAAGGGCGGGGATATGGAACAGGTGGCAGTCATTGCCAAAGAATTAGGTGCCAATAACTTGCACACATCCGACACCCCTTGGGCTCGGGTGATTAAAGACGACAGCACACACACCCACCGCATCGAGCGGATCGACCCCTCTGCGGGCACAGTTCCCGATGTGCGCGGTATGGGGCTCAAGGAAGCCCTTTTCCTCTTGGAAAAAAGCGGGCTACGGGTCGAGGTACAAGGCTCGGGTGCCGTTTATGAACAGACAATCCCTGCCGGACAGAAGATCAAATCCGGACAAAAGATAAAAATAAACCTAAGATAGGATGAAAACGCTTAACGAATTAATCAAACATACCCCCTTGAAAGGAGTATATGGCGCGGACGACATCGCGATCTCGGCGCTGACCTTCGACTCGCGCGCAGTCGATCGGGGCAATTGCTTCTTTGCCGTGAGGGGCACACAATGTGACGGACACCAATTCATCGGATCGGCTGTCGAAAAAGGCGCTGTGGCGGTGGTCTGCGAGGAACTGCCCGAGGAGAGAAAAGACGGAGTAACATATATCGTAGTAGCTGATTCCCAAGATGCTATGGCTGACATGGCAGCCGCCTTCTATGACTACCCGAGCCGCGAGTTGAACTTGGTGGGCATCACGGGCACCAACGGCAAGACCACGACCGTGACCCTGCTCTACGACTTGGTGCGCAAGTTGGGTTACAAATCGGGACTGATCTCCACGGTGATCTACAAGATCGAGGACCGCGAGATCCCCGCCACCCACACCACGCCCGACTCGATCCGCCTCAACGCCCTGATGCGCGAGATGGTCGATGCGGGTTGCGAATTTTGCTTCATGGAATGCTCCTCCCACGCCATCGTGCAGGAGCGCACGCGGGGTCTGAACTTCGTGGGCGGTCTGTTCTCGAACATCACCCACGACCACTTGGACTACCACAAGACCTTCGCCGAGTACATCCGCGCCAAGAAGCTGTTCTTCGACAACCTCCCCAAAGAAGCCTTTGCGGTGGTGAATATCGACGACCGCAACGGGCGCGTGATGGTGCAGAACACCGCAGCACGAGTGCGTACCACATCGCTCAAAGACATGGCGGACTACCGCTGCAAGATCATGGAGATGCACCTCGATGGTATGCTCCTCAGGCTGGACGGACACGAGTTGTGGGTCAAATTGATCGGGCGATTCAATGCCGAGAACCTCTTGGCGGTCTATGCGGCGGCTGTGGAATTGGGCTTTGAACCCGAGGAGGTTCTGCGCGTGTTGAGCTCGTTGGGTGCGGTGCGCGGGCGTTTCGAGGTCGTTCGCTCTGCGGAGGGCAAGACGGCTGTGGTCGATTACGCCCACACGCCCGATGCTTTGGAGCATGTGATCGAAACCATCGAGGAGTTGCGCTGCGAGGACCAACAGCTGATCGTGGTGTGCGGATGCGGAGGCAATCGCGACAAGACCAAACGCCCCGAGATGGCTCAGATCGCCGTGAAATATGCCTCAACCGCCATTTTCACCTCGGACAACCCCCGAAAGGAAGATCCCGAAGCCATCTTGGACGACATGGTGGCGGGCGTAACGAAGCAAGACCGCTACCTGCGCATCACCGACCGTCGCGAAGCGATCCGCACCGCCGTGATGTTGGCGCGCCCCGGAGATGTGATCCTCGTTGCGGGCAAGGGGCATGAGGATTATCAGATCATCGGCGAGGAGAAGCACCATTTCGATGATCGCGAAGAATTGATGAATTGTTTTCAAATGAACTAACGCAAGACCATGTTTTACCATCTTTTTGAATTTTTAGAGAAGACTTACGACCTGCCCGGCGCGGGTATGTTCCAATACATCTCGTTCCGCTCGGCGATGGCGATCATCGTTGCCCTCCTGATCGGCATCATCTTCGGTCGCTCGATCATCGATTTCCTGCAACGCAAACAAATCGGCGAGACGATCCGCGACCTCGGTTTGGAGGGTCAGTTGCAGAAGAAAGGCACACCCACGATGGGCGGTGTGATCATCCTTTTGGCGATCCTTGTGCCTACGATTTTGTTCGGCAACCTCACCAACACCTATGTCCTTCTGATGATCATCTCTACCGTATGGCTCGGCTTGATCGGCGGTTTGGACGACTACATCAAGGTCTTCCGCCACAACAAGGAGGGACTCAACGGGCGCTTTAAGATCGTGGGTCAGGTCGGTTTGGGCATCATCGTGGGACTCACGATGTGGTTCTCGCCCGACATCGTTGTCCGCGAGAAGGTTACGCGCGATGCCGAAACTTCATTCATCGACAAGCGGGGCGAGGAGGTCAATATCCGCCAGCAGGTGGTGATCGATTCGCGCCCCTCGAAAACCACCAAAACCACCATCCCGTTCATCAAGGACAACGAGTTGGACTATGCCGACTTCACGGCGCACAACAACACGGCGACCTGCATCCTCTACATCGTGGTGGCGATTTTGGTCGTCACGGCGGTGTCGAACGGCGCAAACCTTACGGACGGTCTGGACGGCTTGGTGACGGGTGTATCGGTGCCTATTGTGCTGGTTTTGGGCGTATTGGCGTATCTTTCGGGACACATCATCTATGCCGACTACCTCAATATCATGTACATTCCCGCCGCGGGTGAGTTGGTGGTCGTTGCGGCGGCGATCATGGGCGCGCTGGTCGGCTTCCTGTGGTACAACTCCTACCCCGCGCAGATCTTCATGGGCGACACGGGATCGTTGGCGATCGGCGGTATCATCGCCGTCTTTGCGCTCTGCATCCGCAAGGAGTTGCTCCTGCCGCTACTCTGCGGTATCTTCTTGGTCGAGAGCCTCTCGGTGATGGTCCAAGTGGGCTACTTCAAATACACCAAACGCAAATATGGCGAGGGCAGGCGCGTGTTCCTCATGTCGCCCCTCCACCACCACTACCAAAAGAAAAATATCTTCGAAACGAAAATCGTACTGCGTTTCTGGGTCATCTCGCTGCTGCTTGCTGCGATCACCCTCGTAACGCTCAAAATCAGATAATTACCTTCGAGAGCCGCAACTGACTCCCGAACTTTAAAACCAAAAGAATAAGGACTATGCAACACAAGACGATTGTAGTGCTTGGCGGCGGAATCAGCGGCTACGGCTCGGCGATTTTGGCGCAAAAGAAGGGATTCAATGTATTTTTGTCGGATCGGGGCAAGATTGCCGACCGATTCAAAAAGCGTTTGGAAGAGTGGAATGTGCCCTACGAAGAGGGTCAGCACACCGAGGAGCGCATCCTCGCGGCGGATGAGGTCATAAAGTCGCCGGGCATCCCCGAGAAAGCCCCCATCATCCAAAAGCTCCGCGCACAAGGCACGCCGATCATCTCCGAGATGGAGTTCGCCTACCGCTATTTGGGCAAGGCAAAGACCGTGTGCATCACGGGTTCGAACGGCAAAACCACCACAACCTCAATCATTTACAAGATCATGCGCGAGGCGGGTATGAAGGTCGCTTTGGGCGGTAACATCGGCGAGAGCTTCGCCTATTCCGTGGCAACGGGCGACTACGATTGGTATGTTTTGGAGCTCTCATCGTTCCAGTTGGACGGCATGTACGACTTCCGCGCGAACATCGGCTTGTTGATGAACATCACCCCCGACCACCTCGACCGCTACGAATATTGCTTCCAAAACTACATCGATTCGAAGATGCGCATCACCCAAAACATGAAGTCGAACGACTACTTCATCTATTCGG
>SAMEA104404097__coassemble_3549_pt1 | contig 9439 bp, 12 predicted proteins | sample SAMEA104404097__metabat2_high_PE_016 | metagenome-assembled genome bin SAMEA104404097 (sample SAMEA104404097) | Balaenoptera acutorostrata | reverse complement strand
AGCTGTCGAAAGCATGCTCGGCATCGATGAATGCGGCGATACCGCCCTCCTTCTGAGCCTCGGCGATCGCATGGATTGCCAGTGTGGTCTTACCCGAAGATTCGGGACCATAGATTTCGATCACACGACCCTTGGGATAGCCGCCCACACCGAGCGCCATATCGAGGGTGATCGAACCTGTAGGGATCACCGGAATGTCATTCTCCTCGGTGCTGTTCATGCGCATGATCGAACCCTTACCGAAGTCTTTTTCGATCTTCTGCATCACTGCGTCCAAGACTTTGAGCTTGTCCGCATCAACTTGTTTCTTTTCTGCCATATCTTATTTTATTTTTCTATTCGTTATTTATAGGAATCGAGGATCTGCTGGTAGTGATTCTTGGTATCGACCTTGGTAAATACGCGCTCGATACGACCCTCGGCATCGATCACAAATGTGGTACGGAAGATGCCCATATACTTGCGACCATACATCGATTTCTCACCCCACACGCCGTATGCCTCAGCCACACTCTTATCGGTGTCTGCCAACAGCGTGAAGTTCAGTTCGTGCTTCTGACAAAAGTTCTGATGCGACTTCTCGCTGTCGGGGCTCACGCCGATGATGCGGAAACCCATCTCGGTGAGCTGTACTTTACCATCGCGCAGGTTTTTAGCTTCGAATGTGCAACCCGAAGTGTTGTCCTTGGGATAGAAATAAAGGATCACGCGCTGACCGCGAAGATCGCTCAATGAGAGCTGCTCACCGTCTTGAGTTGTTGATTTGAAATCGGGAGCCATATCCCCTATCTTTAATGTAGTCATGGTGTCTTAAATTTATTTATGCCTTTCAAAGATAAGAAAAAAAGGCGAAATTGGCTACTTTTGTCCACATTTTTTATTTACTGCCACACATAAGTCACTTCGACCTGCTCGTTAAATTCCTCTTGTGTGTTGTTCATGCGCCTGAGGCAATGGGGGCAACGGATTGCAATATCGGTTTCGACAAAGTCGGCACAGGCTACCGCCCGTTGCAGAACGCCGCGCTCACCATAGATGTAATGGTCAAATTGTGCGCCACAATGCTTGCATTTGATTTTGCAAACGGTTCCCATAGTTGTATGTGTTTTAAGGTTGTTGTCTTTGTTTCACATTGCAAAGGAACGACACACGAATGACAACTTATGACACACACGAAAATATTTCTAAATAACTACACTTTTTTTGCATAAAAAAGCCCCGAACCTGCCTTTCCCGGGGCAGATTCGGGGCTGGATTTCTCTAAAGAGTTCTTCGGCAGGGATTATTTCTCCTCCTCCGAGGTCTCCTCTTCGGGCTCGATGTCTACGAACTTCGTCATGCCGGCACCCACCAAGATGTTGTACCATGCGAAGCACTTCTTGATGTCCGACACATGGACGCGCTCGCGATCGTACTCGGGGATCACCTCACCGAAAGCAGCCTTCAGATTGTCGGCGCTCTCCTTGGGCGAAACAGCCTCCTTGCCGGCATAGTGCTCGAAGATACGCGTGAAGACCTCCGACAAAGCGATGTCATCACCCTCGGTGAACATCGAGATCTCGGTCAAGGCGCTGACCTTGGCATTAGCAGCCGCATTCAAACGATGACCGTCTGCCAACGACTCAACGATCACACCGCGCTGCGATTGTGCCACATATTTATAAAGTCCGGGCTGACCCGAGATTGCCAAAATTTCTCTTAATTCCATTTTTTTAATGTTTTATGTTCGTTCTTTTATTACAATTTGTGTTCGTTATTCAGCCGACTTCACGACTTCGTACTCCACGATCTTGCTCAACGCCTCGACACCGTAAGCCGAGGTAGCCAACAAGCGGTAGCTGACCGTAGTCCCAGCGGGCAGAGCTTTGATGGCATCCGTCACGCGATAGATCACATTCTTGTCGGTTTCGGGGTTATAGATCACTTCGCCCACAGTCTGCAAGGTCTCGCGATCGCCGTTGATCCAATAGGTCACGACCACCGACTTCAATCCCGAAGTACAGTTCACCGGAACCTCGATCGACACGGCATCTTTGTCCGTCACCGTTCCATCGGGCATACGCTTCATATCACCGAAAGTAGGCACTGCTTTTTCGCGACCGACCACCGTAAAGGAATAGACTTCGGAGGTATTCTGCACATCGAAAGTCGATTTAGCGACTACTTGAAACGACACCTTGGTGCCCGCCAACTGCTGGGGAATAATCTTGTCCGCCTTGAATTTAACGCTGGTGTCTTTATCTCCCCGATAAAATTTATTGCCTACCACGCGCATCGTCTTGGTATCATCGTTGATCCAATAGCCCACAGCCACAGCCTTGAGACCATAGATACAACTGACGCTTGCCTCGACCGTCACAGCATCTTCTTCGGTAACCACTCGGTTCGGGGTGATGACGACATTACCGAACTTGGGGAATCCCATAGGTCCGTATTCGGGCACTTCTTCGTTTTCATGGCTGATGCACGAGCTCAAAACGGCAACGCAAAGAGCCAACAAGGCAAAAATCTTTAAGTTTTTCATAGGTTTAATCTGCGTTATTTACATGAACATCCATCTGCGGGAAGGGGAACGAAATGCCCACCTTCGGGAGTTCATTGTAGAAGGTTTCGTTGTACTGGAAGAACACATCCCAATAGTCGGCGCTCTTGACCCAAGCACGCACCGTGAGGTTCACCGAGCTGTCTGCCAAAGCAGCCACCCAAACCACGGGAGCGGGATCCTGCATCACGCGCTTATCGGCATTAATGAGTTCAAGAATGCGCTTGCGAGCCACCTCGACATCATCGCCATAGGAGATGCCTACCGACCAATCCACACGACGGCGATCGGCAGTCGAATAGTTGTCGATGATAGCCGTGGCAATCGAGTTGTTAGGCACATAGATGGTTTGGTTGTCGGGCGTAGTAATAACCGTCGAGAACAACTTGATGTCGCGCACCGTACCCGACTGACCCTGAGCCGAAATATAGTCGCCGATGCGGTAAGGTTTCATCACAAGGATCATGATACCACCCGCAAAGTTCTGCGCCGTACCGCTCAATGCCATACCAATGGCAAGAGTCGCAGCCGAGAACAAAGCAATCAGCGAAGTAACATTCACTCCCAAAGTCTGCACCACGATCATCAAAAGAATCATCGTGAAAAGCACTCTGACGGTTGTGAGCGTAAATTTCTGCAACGATTCATCAATTTGTCGGTGTTTCATGATCACACCGATCATACGCACGATATGATGCAGGATCCAACGACCGATGAAATAGATCACAAGCGCAATAACCACCTTGATCGAAATCCAAATCAATTCGTGCCACAGACTGTCCATGACCTCCGAAAAATTGATATTCACCAATTTGTTATAAGCCTCCGCCATTTTGGCTTTTTGCACGCTATCGGGTTGCATCAGAGGAGCTTCAGGAGTTGCTTGCAGAAAAAATGTAAATAAATTCATAACCGTAAAAATGTGTAATACAAAAGATCGTTACGCTTTGTTGTCCGCAGCCAACAAAAAAACAAACGACAAAGAGCAACAACCCGAATAATAACTATGTGTTCTAACGAAGCCATGTTCGTTTTCGTGTGCAAAGATAAGAATTATTTCGATTTTGAAGCATCTTGCGACAAGTTTTCCGCCATAACCGTCATCCTCGTTCCCCTACTTTCCATCCAAAAGACACACAATCCGCCTCCACTTACGACACGCACACCCATACCTTATATAATTACAGCGGACTCCACACGAGAAGATGCTCCGCGCAAGAAAATCCTGAAACGGTAAAATTTCAGAAAGGCTCATCAAACAACAGACCAACCACCCACAAACTGATTGATTCACACAAATTGCATACTGCAAGATCTTTTCAAAGGCAAATATTACAAAAATTTGAAAAGAAAGATGTATCTTTGAAGTTTCAAAATTCGAAAATCGCCTGCTCGTGGCAATCAACCCGCACCTTACACCGCAAGGGAACTGACAGATTTTCAGAAGAAAGTCACGCAAAAACGGCATTTATTTCGAGATTTTATTAACTTTGTAAGAAATTACCATTTATAAGTACATGATCATGCAAGAGGATTTGGAGATTATTCAAGTAAACATTTCAGGAGAGGATAAACCCGGTTTGACGACTTCGCTGACCGAAATCTTGGCGCGTTACGAGGCGCAGATTTTAGACATCGGTCAGGCAAACATCCATCAATCGCTTACCCTTGGAATCCTCTTTGTAACCAATTCGAGCAACTCGGGCAACATCATGAAGGAGTTGCTGTTCAAGGCTTCGGAGCTGGGTGTACTGGTGCGCTTCACCCCCATTTCGGAGGATCACTACAAGACTTGGGTCGGTCGTCAGGGCAAGAACCGCTACATCGTCACACTCTTGGGGCGCACGGTCAAGGCGTGCCACATCTCGGATGTTACGCGCGTTGTAGCGGAACACGGGCTCAACATCGATGCCATCAAGCGATTGACGGGTCGTATGCCGCTCCACGAGGAGGATCGCGCATCGAAGGCGTGCGTAGAGCTGTCGGTTCGCGGTTCGATTTCGGACGAGGAGCGCAGCACGATGCAGGAACAGTTCATGAAGCTGTCGGAGAACGGTATCGATGTATCGTTCCAACGCGATGATATTTACCGCCGCAGCCGCCGTCTGATCTGCTTCGATATGGATTCTACGCTGATCGAAACCGAGGTGATCGATGAGTTGGCAGAGCGTGCCGGCGTGGGCGAACAGGTCCGCGAGATCACGGCTTCGGCAATGCGTGGCGAAATTGATTTCAAGGAGAGTTTCACGCGACGAGTGGCTCTTTTGAAGGGCTTGGACATCTCGGTGATGGAGGACATCGCGCACAAACTGCCCATCACGGAGGGCGTGGATCGTATGATGACGATTCTAAAGCGCGTGGGTTACAAGACCGCCATCCTTTCGGGTGGTTTCACCTACTTCGGCAACTACCTCAAACAGCTCTATGGCTTTGATTATGTGTATGCTAACGAGTTGGAGGTCGAGGACGGTCGCCTCACGGGTCGCTATGCGGGCGAGGTGGTCGATGGTCGCCGTAAGGCTGAGCTGCTGCGCCTGCTGTGCCAGTTTGAGGGCATCAACATTGAACAATCGGTGGCTGTGGGTGATGGTGCCAACGACCTGCCGATGCTCAACTTGGCGGGCTTGGGCATCGCGTTCCATGCCAAACCCAAGGTGAAGGCTACGGCACAACAGTCGATCTCGACCATCGGTTTGGACGGCATCCTCTATTTCTTGGGATTAAAAGATTCGAGAATTGAGTAATAGACTCATATTCAGCATTTTATTTATAATTTTGCAACTCGCGGCGGGTTGCTACGATTCCTCATTCGACTTTCCGGAGGAGGGCGTGGCTCCCGCCGCCACGATGTCCATAGGCGATCTCCGGCGCGAATTTGTCGGCCAACGCGATCCGATCCAAAGCGAGGTTGCTGTCGAAGGCATCGTGACTTCATCGGATGAGGCGGGGAACTTCTTCCGCACGATCGTTTTGGAGGATCGGGGCGCGGCAATCGAGCTGAAGGCGGGCATCGACCACCTCCACAACGACTTTCCCGTGGGAAGCCACGCCACGCTCTTGTTGCAGGGCTTGGTCTTGGGATCGGAGCGCGGGGTGCTCACGGCAGGTACAAAGGCGGTGGAGGGCAGCCGTTATCCCAACGACTTCTTAGGTTCGCCCGTGGTTGTGGCGCATCACTTGCGACACGATCCGCGCCCCATTGAAGAGGTTGTTCCCCGGCGCGTAATGATTCGCGATTTACGCCCCGAAATGTGCGGCACACTCATTGAAATCAGCGATCTGGCATTAATCCCGTCTTCTGATGAACAACCGCCTTACCGCTGGTCGGACACCCACGAATTTGTCGATCTCAAGGGACAATGTATCGAGACTTATGTGCGCCGTTACGCCCGCTTTGCCGAGGAGGAGATCCCCGTAGGACGCTGCTCGATTCGGGGTGTGCTGCAATACAACGGCAAGGTCTATACCCTCAAAATGCGCTACAAAGATGACTGTTTTCGCCCGTAACATATTGATTTTCTACACTTTGATTCTCACTGCGTGTGATCAAGCCACAGGCTACACACCCGCCGTGGAAGATGCGCAAACAATATCTATTGCACATTTGAAATCGTTCTGCCACGAGGACACCCACCGCATCACGCGCGAGGTGAGCATCCGCGGGCGGATCATCTCGAGCGACCGCTTCGGCGAGTTCGGCACAACGATGGTGATCGAGGACGCAAGCGGGGGCATCTCGCTTTCGGTTTCTGACCGCACCATCGCCGATGAATATCCGTTCGGCGCATCGGTACAACTCTACTGCAACGGCTTGATGCTCCGAAATATAGGCGGAAAAATCTGCTTGGGACTTGAGCCCGACAGCGAGGGGCACGACCTCATTCCGAGCGACCGCCTCCACCTCTATTTGGAGCGTCTGAACAACGAGGAACAACTCCCCCGCCCGCGCACCCTCCGCTTTACGGATCTCACGCCCCGCGACATGGACACATACATTTGTTTTGAGGATGTGGCGTTTACCGAGCGCGGAACTTGGTGCGCATTCGATGCCGAAGAGCAACGATTCTCGACCACCGAGCACCCGATCGTAAACGCGCAGGGCGACTCGCTCATGGTGCGCACGCTGTGGAGCTGCTCTTACGCAAACGAGCCTCTACCCGAGGGGCGAGGCTCATTGTGGGGCGTAGTCGACTACTTCAACCATCGCTACGCATTGCAAGTGGTAAATTTCAGTAAATCATTCGATTAACTCACCTCCCGCGATACATATCTTCGTAGTAGCGTTGATAGTCGCCACTCGTGACATTGTCCATCCATTCTTGGTTGTCCAAGTACCAGCGGACGGTTTTTTCGATGCCCTCCTCAAACTGCAACGAGGGTTCCCAACCCAATTCGCGCTGTAATTTCGTGGAGTCGATCGCGTAACGCAAATCGTGTCCCGCGCGGTCGGTAACATAGGTTATGAGGTTCATATCCTCGCCCTCCGCGCGCCCCAACAACCGATCCACCGTTGCGATCAGCACCTTGATGATGTCGATGTTTTTCCACTCGTTGAATCCGCCGATGTTATAAGTTTCGGCGATCTTGCCCTCGTGGAAAATCGTATCGATGGCGCGGGCGTGATCCTCCACGAACAGCCAGTCGCGCACATTCTCGCCCTTGCCATAGACGGGCAGGGGTTTGCGGTGGCGGATGTTGTTGATAAACAGCGGGATGAGTTTCTCGGGGAACTGATACGGTCCGTAGTTGTTCGAGCAGTTCGTCACGATGGTCGGCATGCCGTAGGTGTCGTGGAACGCACGCACGAAATGATCCGATGATGCCTTCGCCGCGCTATAAGGGCTATGGGGCTGATACTTATTAGTTTCCAAGAAAAATTCCTTGCCATAGGCGTGGTGATGCACCGAAGACGCCTTGGTGGTGAACGGCGATTCGATGCCCTCAGGGTGGGTCATTTCTAACGCGCCGTAAACCTCATCGGTCGAGATGTGGTAGAAGCGCTTGCCGGCATATTTATCGGGCTGTTCCTCCCAATAAAGTTTTGCCGCCTGAAGAAGCGACAGCGTACCCATCACATTGGTCCGGGCGAAGGTGAACGGATCCTTGATCGAGCGATCGACATGGCTCTCCGCCGCGAGGTGGATAATGCCGTCCACGCGGTATTGCCTCATGAGTTCCATCACGCGGTCAAAGTCGCAAATATCCGCCTTGACAAACACATAATTCGGTTCGTTTTCAATGTCTTTCAGATTCGCCAAATTGCCCGCATAGGTCAGCTTATCGAGGTTGATGATGCGGTAATCGGGGTATTTCTTCACGAACAAACGAACGACATGCGAGCCGATAAAACCCGCACCGCCCGTAATGATGATATTGCGTTTAAATTCCATGTGTTTCCTCTCGTTTTAACTCGTCAATGACCTTCAAAAGGTACTGACCATACTGATTCTTAATCATCGGCTGTGCCAGCGCGCGCATCTTCTCCTCCGAGATCCAGCCCTTGCGGTAGGCAATGCCCTCCAAACAGGCGATCTTCAATCCTTGGCGTTTCTCGATGACTTCCACAAAGATCGAAGCCTCAGCCAAGGAATCGTGCGTACCCGTGTCGAGCCACGCAAATCCGCGACCTAAGGTCTGCACCTTGAGCGACTTACGATCGAGAAACTCTTGGTTGACGGTCGTTATTTCCAACTCACCGCGTGCCGAGGGTTTGATGTTTTTCGCCACCTCGACCACCTCATTTGGGTAGAAATAAAGGCCCACAACGGCGTAATTCGACTTGGGTTCTTTGGGTTTCTCCTCGATCGAAAGGCAGTTGCCCTGCTTGTCAAACTCCGCCACCCCATAGCGTTCGGGGTCATTGACCCAATAGCCGAAAACGGTTGCCTTGTGGTGTTGCTCGACATCCTCCACCGCTTGTTGCAAGAGTGCCGAAAAGCCTGCTCCGTGGAAGATATTATCGCCCAAAACCAAGCACACCGAATCGCTGCCGATGAATTTCTCGCCGATGATAAACGCCTGCGCCAGTCCATCGGGCGAAGGTTGCTCGGCATACTCGAAGCGCACGCCATAGTCCGATCCATCGCCCAACAAGCGGCGGAATCCCGGCAGATCTTGGGGTGTGGAGATGACGAGAATCTCGCGGATACCCGCCAACATCAGCACCGAGATGGGATAATACACCATCGGTTTGTCATAAATCGGAAGCAATTGTTTGCTCACGCCCTTGGTGATCGGATAAAGCCTTGTGCCCGAGCCACCTGCCAATACAATGCCTTTCATAGGTCAAAAAATCTTTTGTGAAGATGCGCCCCCGCGGGGACAGCCATCATACAAAGGTCGCTAAAAATTTTGAGATAACAAAAAGGGAGGGCTCAAAAAAAACCCTCCCCATTCTATCTATTTATAGGTATCCGTCTACTTCTCCTCCTTGATCTCGCGACCTCCGCCCAGAGCGTGGTAGAGGTTCACAACACCTTGAATCTCCTCGAAGCGGTCGCCGACCTGCGCCAAGCGCGCGCCCAAAAGGGTCTGCTCGGCTGCCAAAACCTCAAGGTAGGTGGCAGGACCGTGACGCATCAAGAGTTCGGTATTCTTCGCCGCCAATTCCAAAGCCTCGACCTGCTTTTGGCGCAGTACATTCTTCTCGCGCGCCGACTGCGTTTGGGTCAAGGCGTTATTGACCTCGGCACCCGCATTCAAGAGGGTTTGCTCGAAACTCAACATCGACTCCTCCTGCTGAGCCTTGGCAATCTTCACTCGGGCGCGACCTGCGCGGGCATTGAAGATCGGTTGCAACATCGAAGCGGCAGCCTGCAAGAGCATCTTGCCGGGATTGACTAATGTTCATCAAGTTTTTTAATTTCTTTAAACATTTCTTTATACTTAATTTTTAAA
>SAMEA104404097__coassemble_3417_pt1 | contig 9703 bp, 5 predicted proteins | sample SAMEA104404097__metabat2_high_PE_016 | metagenome-assembled genome bin SAMEA104404097 (sample SAMEA104404097) | Balaenoptera acutorostrata | reverse complement strand
GTATGAAACAAAACCTTAAAATTGTCGTTTTGGCCAAGCAGGTACCCGATACCCGCAATGTGGGCAAGGACGCCATGACCGCCGAAGGTACGGTCAATCGTGCAGCTCTTCCGGCCATCTTCAATCCGGAGGACCTCAATGCGTTGGAAGCAGCCCTTGCGCTGAAGGATCGTGTGGAGGGCGCTACGGTACATGTGCTGACCATGGGTCCGCAACGCGCCGCCGACATCATCCGCGATTCGATGTTCCGCGGAGCTGATGGCGGTTATTTGCTTTCGGGTCGTGAATTTGCCGGCTCGGATACCCTCGCTACATCCTACGCATTGTCTTGCGCATTGAAAAAAATAAATCCCGATGTCATTTTCGCAGGTCGTCAGGCGATCGATGGCGATACGGCCCAAGTGGGTCCGCAGGTTGCCGAGAAACTCGGTTTGCCGCAGGTAACTTACGCCGAGCAGATCGTTGAGGTCAAAGCCGACACATTGCTCATTAAACGCCGTTTGGAGCATGGCGTGGAGACGGTCGAAACGCCGCTTCCCGTGGTGATTACGGTCAATGCTTCGGCAGAGGAGTGTCGTCCGCGTAATGCGCGCCGAGTGATGCGCTTCAAGAACGCTATGTGTACGACCGAACTTAATGCCGATCCCGAATCGAAGGCTGCACAGCGCGTTAAGCAGAACCCCGCCTTGCAGATCGTGGAGTTTGCGGCTGCCGATGTCGATCCCGATCCCCAACAACTGGGCTTCGCAGGTTCGCCTACGAAGGTCAAGAAGGTGGAGAATGTGGTATTCCAAGCCAAGGAGGCAAAACGCTACTCGGCTGCCGATGACGAGATTAATGAACTGATGGTCGAACTGATTAAGAGCCATACGCTCGGTTAAACCGTTGAAGAGATGAACAATATTTTTGTATATATCGAAAATGAAAATTCCGCGGTTGCCGATGTCAGCTTGGAGTTGCTGACCAAGGGTCGCGAATTGGCTGATACGCTGAAAGTTAAATTGGAGGCTGTGGTCGTGGGTCATAACCTCGAGGGTATCGGCTCGGATTTGGCAAAATACGGTGCAGACACCGTGTGGATTGCCGATGATGAAATCTTTGCTCCGTTCCGCACGCTGCCTCATACGGCAGTGATGTGCGGCTTGATCGAGCAGGAGAAACCTCAAATCGTGCTGTTCGGCGCAACGCCCGTGGGTCGCGACTTCGCACCCCGCGTTTCATCGACCCTGCACTCGGGTTTGACGGCGGATTGTACGCAGTTGGTCATCGGCGATCACTTGGATCCCAAGACCAAGATCGAATATAAGGATTTGCTCTATCAGATCCGTCCCGCATTTGGCGGTAACATCATCGCAACGATCGTCAATCCCGACCACCGTCCGCAGATGGCTACCGTGCGCGAGGGTGTGATGAAAAAGGAATTGGCAGCTCAACCCGCAGCGGGCGAGGAGCGCGCAATCGAATGGAAGAAATTTGTCAAAGATACCGATTTGGTCGTCAAGATCGTCGATCGACAGATCGAGGAGAAGAAGATCGACATCAAGGGAGCATCGATCATCGTGGCTGGCGGTTACGGATTGGGTTCGAAGGAGAATTTCAAACTCGTCTATGACCTTGCCGAGGTGTTGGGTGCCGAGGTGGGTGCGAGCCGTGCGGCAGTCGATGCCGGCTTCACGGAACACGAGCGACAGATCGGTCAAACGGGTGTGACGGTCCGTCCCAAATTGTATATCGCTTGCGGTATCTCGGGTCAGATCCAACACACGGCAGGCATGGATCAGTCGGCTATGGTCATTTCGATCAACACCGATCCCGATGCCCCGATCAACAAAATCGCCGACTATGCCATCACGGGCGATGTCAATGAGGTGATTCCCAAGATGATTAAATACTACAAACAAAATTCGAAGTAATGGCTAATTTCTTTTCAGATAATAAGGATTTGCAGTTCCACTTGCAGCATCCGTTGATGCAGAAAATCGTGGAACTCAAAGAGCGCGGTTTTGCCGAGAAAGACCTTTACGACATTGCTCCTCAAGACTTTGAGGATGCGATGGACTCTTATAAACGAGTGTTGGAAATCGCCGGTGAGGTTTGTGGCGATGTCATTGCTCCGAATGCCGAGGGGGTTGATTTGGAAGGCCCTAAGGTGGTGAACGACCATGTGCAGTACGCATCGGGTACGGTGCGCAACTTGAAGGCGATTGTCGATGCGGGCTTGAGCGGTTTGACCCTCCCGCGCAAGTATAACGGACTGAACTGTCCGTTGGTGTGCTTCGTGATGGCGAACGAAATGGTGGCGCGTGCCGATGCTTCGTTTGAAAACATCTGGGGCTTGCAGGACTGCGCCGAGACCCTCAATGAGTTTGCAACGGAGGAGTTGAAGGCAAAGTATCTGCCGTTGGTGTCGGCGGGTGCAACCTGCGCCATGGACTTGACCGAGCCCGATGCAGGTTCGGATCTTGGTGCCGTGATGCTCAAAGCATCGTGGTCGGAGGAGAAGCAGACTTGGCTGTTGAATGGTGTGAAGCGATTCATCACCAATGGCGACGGCGACATCTCGTTGGTGTTGGCGCGTACGGAGGAAGGCACGAGCGATGCCCGCGGACTTTCGATGTTGGTCTACGACAAGAGAAACGGCGGTGTGAAAGTGCGCCGCATCGAGAATAAGTTGGGAATCAAGGGCTCGCCCACCTGCGAGTTGGTATTCACGAATGCGCCTGCCGAGTTGGTCGGCGACCGCCGCATGGGTCTGATTAAATATGTCATGTCGCTGATGAACGCCGCCCGTTTGGGCATCGGTGCGCAGTCGGTCGGCACTTGCGAGGCAGCTTACCGCGAGGCATTGAAGTATGCCGGTGAGCGCGAGCAGTTCGGTAAGCCCATCATCCGCTTTGCTGCCGTTAGGGAGATCCTTTCCACGATGAAGGCTCGTTTGGAGGGTGCGCGTGCGCTGTTGTATGAAACCACGCGCTTTGTGGAGATCTACAAGCAATACGGACACATCGGTCAGGAGCGCGCGCTGGAAGGCGATGAGCGCAAGGAGATGAAGTTCTACAACCGCTTGGCAGATGGATTCACGCCGCTCGTGAAGCTGTTCTCGTCGGAGTACGCCAATGCTTTGGCATTCGATGCCATTCAGATCCACGGCGGTTCGGGCTTTATGAAGGACTATCCCTGCGAGCGTCTGTATCGCGATGCGCGCATTATGAATATCTATGAGGGTACTTCGCAGTTGCAGGTGGTAGCCGCCATCAACGCCATCACGAAGGGCACTTTCATGGAGCAGATCGAACGCTATGCTGCTGAGGAATACGCTCAAGAGATGCAACCCGTGGTGGAGAAACTGAAGGGCTTCACCGCACAGCTCGCCGAGATGATCGAGAAGGTAGAGGCAGGCGACAAGGAGGCTGCCGGCTTCAAGGACTTCCACGCACGCCGCTTGGTGGAGACCGCAGGACACATCATCATCAGCTATCTGTTGGCGCGTCAGGCAACCGAGTCGGAGGACTATGTGGCTTCGGCTCGCGTATTTTTGAAGTTGGCCGAGGGAAAGATTTCGGAGGCACATACCTATGTCATGAACTCCACGCCGGAGGATGTGGCTTTGTTCGCCCAAATCGATACCATCGAGTAGGATTCGGTTTCTTGAAACCGTGAACTAAATAATTAAGGAGAGACCCTTGCGGGGGTCTCTCCTTGTTTTGTTCATAAGGCTGTTAATTTTGTCGTATTTTCGTGCGAAATTAAAGACTAAATTCTCTTATATTTCGTTTTATCCCTATCTTTGTCGGAAGTTTTTAGTGAAATTTTATGAACTTTGTTAAATAACGGAACAGTTATGGTAAAATCTAAATTAGTTTTAGGAGTGGGTCTCGCAGCGTTGTTGGTTTCTTGCAGCGCGGCTCCGCGCGAGGCGGAGACAATTCGCCCCGTGAAGGTGGTGACGGCTCGGTCGTTGGGCTTGGTCGAGAAATCGTTCAGTGGCGTGGTTATGCCCGATCAGTACAGTAATCTGGCATTCAAGGTCGGAGGTCCTTTGGTGGCGATGAATGTGGTCGAAGGTCAGTTTGTCCGCAAAGGACAGATCGTTGCCGAAATCGACCCGATCGACTATCGCTTGCAATATGAGGCTCGCCGCTCATCGTACCTAACGGCTAAATCGCAAATGGAACGCGCCGAGCGTCTGTTGGAGCGCGATGCAATCTCGCATCAAGACTATGAGTCGACCCGAGCCAACTACGACAACGCCAAGGCTGCATTTGAGAATACCGAGAGCCTGTTGTCGGAAACGAAGCTGACTGCTCCGTTCGATGGATTCGTTCAGCAGAAATTTGTGGAGAACTATCAGAAGGTGCAGCCCGGCACTTCGATCATCCGTTTGATCGATCCCGATCGCTTGCAGGTGCGTTTCATCATGCCCGAGGGCAATTTGAAGTATCTGTTGGCAAATCCCGAGATCTTCGTGGAGTTTGAGATGCAGAAGGGCGTGATGTTCAAGACCGAGATCAAGGAATATGTTCCTGCATCGAGCGATGGTTCGGGTGTGCCCGTGTTCCTCACGATCACCGATGAGCGTTTCCATCCCGAGAAATTCAATATCGGCGTGGGCTTCACCTGCCGCGTGATCCTCCACCACAAGAGCCCCGGCAAGGAGGGTTCGTGCTTGGTGCCCATTTCGTCGATCTTCTCGATTGACGGATCGGATGATCCTCATTTGTTCGTATTCAAAGAAGAAACGAGTACGGTTGAGTTGCGCAAGGTGCGCGACAGAGGTGTGACGGGTCGTTGCGACATGATCGTTCAAGAGGGTGTCGAGGCAGGCGAGAAGGTCGTTGCCGCAGGTTCGACCCGATTGACCGATGGACAGAAAGTGAAACTTTTGAGCGAGTAAACGAATTAGATAAGGAATTTTAAGATTATGAATCTACCCAAATATTCATTAGAAAACAAAAGGGTGATCTTCTTCTTTCTCACGGTGGTCTTGATCGGCGGTATCATGTCGTTCTTCAAGTTGCCGAAGAAGGAGGACTCGCCGTTCGTCATCAAGACAGCGGTGTTGGTTACCCAATACCCCGGTGCAACGCCTCAAGAGGTTGAGGAGTTGGTTACCGAGCCGATCGAGCGCGAGATCCAGTCGATGTCGGAGGTCAAGAAGATCAAGTCGGAGTCGCGCTTCGGAATGTCGAAGATCACCATCGAGTTGATCCCCTCGATCAACAACGACCGCATGCCCGTCAAGTGGGATGAATTGCGCCGTAAGGTGGCGAATGTGCAGGCGCGATTGCCGAAGGAGGCTTCGGCGATCTCGGTAAACGATGACTTCGGCGATGTGTTCGGTATCTACTATGCGCTCACCATAGATGACGGCTTCTCGTATAAGGAGTTGCGCAATTGGACACAGAAAATCAAGAAGTTACTCGTGCCGATCGAAGGTGTGCAGAAGGTCATGCTTTCGGGCGAACAGCAGGAGGTGATCAATGTGCGTCTGTCGCCCGAACGCCTGTCGGTTGCGGGCATCAACCCCAACGACTTGGCGCGCTTGCTCAGCGCACAGAATACGCTGGTAAATACGGGCGAGATCGCGTTGGATGATTATCAGCTGCGTATCTTGGCAGACGGTACTTATCAATCGATCAATGATATTCGCAACCAGTTGATCCTAACGCGCGAAGGTCGCGAAGTCCGCTTGGGCGATGTGGCTGATGTCGAGCACGGATACTTGGATCCTCCTTCGTCGCTGATGCGTGTGAACGGACTGCGTGCCGTGGGTATCGGCGTGGCTTCGGGATCAAAGGACAATGTGGTGGCTGTGGGTGATGCTGTGGCTGCCAAACTCAAGGAAATCGAACAACTTCTCCCCGTGGGTATTGAGCTCATTGCGCTCTATCCCGAGAATAAGATTGCCGAGGAGGCGAATAACGGATTTATCTTGAACCTGATCGAGTCGTTGGTGATCGTGATCGCCATCATCTTCTTGGTGATGGGCTCGCGTGCGGGCGTACTGATCGGATCTTCGCTGTTGTTCTCGGTGGGCGGTACGATGCTCGTGATGCTGTTTATGGGTACGAGCTTGAACCGTACTTCGCTTGCTGCGTTCATCATCGCCATGGGTATGCTGGTCGATAATGCGATCGTGGTGACGGATAATGCGCAGATCTCCATCCAACGCGGTGTAGACCGCACCAAGGCACTCATCACGGGTGCTTCGGGTCCGCAATGGCAGTTGTTGGGTGCAACTTTGATCGCCATCTTCTCGTTCCTGCCTTTGTACTTGGCACCCTCGTCGGTTGCCGAGATGGTCAGCCCGCTGTTCGTGGTGTTGGCTGTGTCGTTGGGCTTGAGCTGGATCTTCGCATTGACCCAAACGCCGGTGTTCGGTTCGTTCATCTTGAAGGAGAACTCGGGCGAGAAGGTTGCCGATCCTTATGATAAGACGCTTTACCACAAGTTCGAGCATGTGCTGGCTTACCTCATCAAGCACCGCTTCATTACCGTGATTTCGGTGTTCTTGATCTTGATCGGTTCTTTGGTCGTTATGGGTTTGATGCCGCAGAGCTTCTTCCCTTCGATGAATAAGCCGTACTTCCGTGCCGATCTGATCTTCCCCGAGGGCTACGGCATCAACAAGGTGTCGGACGAGGTGGAGAACATCGAGAAATACCTTTCGGAGCAACCCGAAATCAAGAACTATTCGATCACGATGGGCGGATCGCCCGTGCGTTACTACTTGGCAAGTGCCGCTTATGGCCCGATGCCTAACTACGCCAATGTCTTGATCGAAACCAACGAACCCGAGCAATCGACCGAGTTGGAGGATCGTTTCTACCGCTATATGGTGGCTAACTATCCCGACATCATCACCCGTTCTTCGCTCTTTGCTTTGGCACCTGTGCCCGATGCGAAGATCGAGATCGGTTTCACGGGCGACAACATCGACACATTGGAGGCGCTGACGGCGCGTGCCAAGGATATCGCCCGCAAGAGTGGCATGGTGATCGATGTGCGTTCGAGTTGGGGCAACAAGATCCCTGTATGGAAGCCGCTGTTCATGCAGGAGAAGGGGTTGCAGTTGGGCATTACACGACAGCAAGTCGCCAACACCCTGCGCTTCGCCACGAATGGTAATCCGTTGGGTGCTTACCGCGAGGGAGATGTCACGATGCCGATTTTGATGCAGGTCAAGAATATCGACAGCATCTCGGTAGATGATATTCGCACGCTGCCCGTTGCAGGCAGTTCGCGCTCGAACAGTGTCACGGTAGAGCAGGTCGTTGAGGACTTCGCCGTGGATTATGAGTACAACATCATCAAACGCGTGAATCGTCAGCGCACGATGATGATGCAGTGCGAGCCCGCGCGTGATGTCAATGCCATTGCCGCATTCAATGCCATTTATAATAGTGTGAAGGAGGGTGTCGAACTGCCCGAAGGCTATACGATGAACTACTATGGCGATCAAGAAACCCAAACCGAGTCGCATGCTGCCATCGGATCGCAGTTGCCCTTGACCTTCGTTCTGATCTTCGTGGTGTTGCTGTTCCTCTTCCCGCATCACTACCGCCGTACCGTAGTGATCTTGGCGATGTTGCCCTTGATCTTCATCGGTGTGGTTTGGGGCTTGATCCTTTTGGGTAAGTCGTTGGACTTCTTTGCGATGCTCGGTATGTTGGGCTTGATCGGTATGAACATCAAGAACGCGATCGTTTTGGTGGATCAGATCAAGGAGAATTTGGCGACCAATATGGAACCGATGATGGCGGTGATCGATGCAACGAAGACCCGTATCGTGCCCGTCACGATGGCTTCGGGAACCACGATCCTCGGTATGTTGCCTCTTTTGGCCGATACGATGTTCGGCGGTATGGCTGCAACGATCATGGGCGGTCTGCTGATGGCTACCTGCCTTACGATCTTCATCCTGCCGGTTGCCTACTGTATCTTCTTCAACATTAAAAATGAGAATTAATCTATGATGAGAAAAACCATTATAGCAGCTTTGCTTGCCGCCGCACCCTTCGTGGTGTCGGCGCAGCAAGCAACCGCTTCTGATCAAATAGAACCCCTCAAAAAGGGTGGGGCTTGCGAACAGATCAGTTCGCAGGACTACCGCGCCCGTGTCTTGGAATACAGCCTTTCGTTGCGCGAATCGAGCGAGCAGACCGAGGCGGTGCGCCAAGCCATGCGTGAGGCTAAGACGGCTTTCCTGCCGAGTTTGGATTTCTCGGGGTCGGCTCAATACCGTGTATCGGACTACGACCTCGATATGATGGGGCAGTCGATTTCGATGAAGCCCGAAAGTTATACTTTGGCGGGCGATCTGCACACCACGCTCTATGGCGGTGGTGCGGTGCGCGCCGGATATAAGGCTTCGAAGATTCAGCATGAAATCGCCGCAAAAAGCGAGGAGCTGACCCGCACCAATGTGGTTTACTCCGCAGAGCTGAACTACTGGACGACAGCTGCTAAATTTGCATTGTGGCAACTCACGGATCAGTATGTGGCGCTCATCGAGGAGCAGACCAGTGTCATCCGCGACCGATTCAACGAGGGTCTGATCTCCAAGACCGATCTATTGCAGATCGAGGGCCGATTGGCTTCGGCGAAGATCCAGCGCAGCGAGGCATATAAATCGTACTTGGTGTCGTTGCAGAACCTTAATATCATGATGGGTTGCGAGCCTTTGAACCCTGTGGGTACGAGCGAGATGATCAACCGCAAAGATGAGATCCCGGAGTCGGTGATGTCGTTGGATGCCGCTTTGGATCGTCGTTCGGAGTATGCCATTTCGGAGTTTAATGTCGATTTTCAGAAGAATCAACTCAAGCTCAACCGCAGTAAGTTCCTGCCCCGTTTGACGATCGGCATGAAGGCGGGTTGGGGTACGCAGATGCTCAACTTCGACGGAACGACCATGTGGAACACCTATGCCTACGCATCGCTCAGCGTGCCCATCTTCCATTGGGGCGCGAAGTATAAGAATGTGGCTTCGCAGAAGGCACTTTTGCGCAGCAAGGAGTTTGCCGTACAGCGCGTGAGGGATCAGATCTCGAAGGAACTGTATGAGGCTTATACGAAGCTCGTGGAGTACGACAAGCAGATCGATTTGGCGAAGGAAGCCTGCGAGACGACCAAGGAGAGCCTCGATCTGAATACCTTCAGCTACAACGAGGGTAAGCTCCCGATTGTCGATGTGCTGAGCGCACAGGTGGCTTGGGTGCAGTCGAACAGCGCGCTGATTCAGGCGTGGTTGCAGGAGAAGATCGCATTTGCCGACTACAATAAGGCGATTGGCGAGAACTAATTCTTTCCTTTTTTCTACTTTTAAAGAGCGGTATCCGTGGGGATGCCGCTCTTTTTTTGCGTTTTTTACGGGGCTGAGCTCTTTGGTGCGTGAATTTTCCATTTGCGATTTTTGGCGGAAATGGGGGTGTGGGGCATCGGAGGACGAAAAATGATGAAAAAAAGTTTTGACCTTAGTTGGTTGGAAATCAATGCACAACGATTTTGGGGTGAAAAAAGTGTAAAAAAAAGAGTCGAAAAATTTTGGAGATCATAATTTTTGCCTTATCTTTGCAACGCTTTAGAAGAGAAACGAACACTGCTTCGCCTCCTCGAAAGATCAATGGCGGGATAGCTCAGCTGGTTAGAGCGCATGATTCATAATCATGAGGTCGAGAGTTCAAGTCTCTCTCCCGCTACT
>SAMEA104404097__coassemble_3400_pt1 | contig 9760 bp, 7 predicted proteins | sample SAMEA104404097__metabat2_high_PE_016 | metagenome-assembled genome bin SAMEA104404097 (sample SAMEA104404097) | Balaenoptera acutorostrata | reverse complement strand
AAGACCGTTATGTGTCCTCTTGTGCTATATTGAAAATTTCCTACGTTTTCAAGTTACAAGATCAGCATAACGCTTCTAATCTAATATGTAGTGGATAAAGTTTGCACACTTATCCGATACAAATATATCAAATTTATTTTGAACTACACATGATAATTTACAAAAAATCAAACTATTTAAAAATAAATGAGCCGTTTTGCCCCAATTTACAGACACGCAAAAGCCAAACGATACCGCAAAAAAACACCACCGCCGCAGAAGGAAATTCTTCCGCAGCGGTGGCATTATATATAGGTATCTCCTAAAAAACCTCCGTTAATACTCAACCTTGTCGGTCTTGTCGAGCCAAGCTTGGAAGCCCTCCCATGCCTCCTTGCGCATGAAGTGATCGCAATGGATCGAGCGCATTTCGTAGGGCAGGTCGAGCTGGTCGTAGATAAACGAATCGTCGAAGTCGATGTTCTTGGCATCCTCCTTGGTGTTGCCGTAGCAGATGCGCTTCACGCCCGCCCAATACAGCGCCGAGAGGCACATCGGGCACGGCTCGCACGAGGAATAAATCGTACAGCCCTCCAACTTGAAGTTACCCAACTTTTGGCACGCCGCGCGGATTGCCTGCACCTCGGCATGCGCCGTAGGGTCGCTGTTGGGCACTACGCGATTGACGCCCGTCGAGATCACCTCGCCATCGCGCACGATGACCGCACCGAAGGGTCCTCCCCCATTGGCGACATTTTCCACAGAAAGGCGGATGGCTTCCGCCATAAAACGGCGATCCTCCTCCGAGAAATTACTCATCTCGGCAAGTCCCTGCTTCTTATCCATACGGCTCTCTGCCGTTGCATTCATCTTCTCCATAATCCTAAAGTTTTTCACCACGAGGGGCAAATGACAAATATAAATTTTTCCTGCCAAATTAACAAATTTTGGAAGGACAAACCACACAAAAAAAAGCCGACAATCGTTTGATTATCGGCTTTTGCTCTCTTGAGCGGAAAACGAGACTCGAACTCGCGACCCCAACCTTGGCAAGGTTGTGCTCTACCAACTGAGCTATTTCCGCATTGGGATTGGGGTAATCACTTCCTGTGATTGCGAGTGCAAAGATAGGTGAAAAATCCTACACTCCAAACTTTTCGGCATCTTTTTTTCAAGATTTTTTCTCACTCCCAGTTAATCCATTGATTTACAACGAATAAAACTTTGTCGTATTTTTTGGGCGGACATCCCGATTTTTGACATTCCTCGCGAAAAAGCCAAGGCAAAGACGGATATTTCCGCCAAAAATGCTTATCTTTGTAGAAATTTAAATCATAAAACAGCAAAGAATCATGGAATTTGAAGGTACAGTTTTCAAAATATTACCCGTCACACAGGGAACTTCGGCACGCGGTCCGTGGCAGCGTCAGGATGTCGTTTTCGATGTTCCGAGCGGTTCGTTTACCGACAAATTAGCGGTGACTTTCTTCAACCGTCCCGATGATGTGGCACGCCTGAAGGAGGGTTTGACCTACAAGGTATCGATCAACCTGCGTTCGCGCGAATACAACGGTCGTTGGTACACCGACATCACCGCATGGCGCGTGCAGGATGCACAACCCGCCACGCCCGAACCGCCGATGCCCACCGACTTCCCGCCGATGGATACCAAGGAGCCCGCCACTTTCAGCGCACAGCAGTCGGCTTACACCTCTTCGCCCTCCGTATCGAACGAGGCGGACGATCTGCCGTTCTAAATTCACCAATGGTTGCGGCAGTGGCTTCCGCTTTCTGAGGGATTCCCGTCTGTCACAATATGTCCCGTCCTAAAAAATCACAGTGATTTAGAACAAAAATAGTAACAATTAACAACAGAGAGTAGGTCAAAACTTGCTCTCTGTTGTTTTTCGGTAAGTTCTAATCTTCACTGCGTGCTGCGCGGACATCTGCTCGGGCTTCATATACCTACCTATAAAAAGAACGGATTCTGCTGCCTAAAGGGAGCTGAATCCATTGTTTGAACTTAGATCCGGAGCATCTATTGCCCGATGCGAAGATCGCGCCCAAAATCAACGCGGGGTTTATAGGCGGTATTCAACAGCAATTTCAGAATAAAGCAGCCACTCTTTCGAGCCAGATGCGGTCTACATCATCGAACGCCGAGAGCCGTTCGCTGTCGATGTCCAACACCCCACAAACCGTTCCATCGCGCCACAGCGGAACCACGATCTCGGAGCGCGAAAGGGAACTGCACGCGATGTGCCCCGCGAACTTCTCGACATCCTCCACCACGATCGTGCGCCCCTCAGCCCACGCCGTACCGCACACGCCCCTTCCGAATCGGATGCGCGTACACGCCAGCGGGCCTTGAAACGGCGCAAGAACCAACTCGCCCTCCACCACGCGGTAGAAGCCCACCCACCAAAAGCCGAAGGTATCCTTCAGCGCCGCCGCCACATTGGCCATATTGGCGATCGTGTCTTTTTCAGCGCCGACCAACGCCTCCAACTGCGGGAGCAAGGTGGCATATCGCTCTTGTTTCGAGCCGTTTGCAATGATCAAATTCTCTGTCATAGGATTTAAGCGTATGAGTGCATTCCGCCCAAGAGGAAGTTCACGCCGAAGTAGGTAATCAAGACCGAGAGGAACGCAAAAATGGTGAATACATGAAAAAAAACGGGGCGGCGGAAGCACTCTAAAGTGTCGCTGTGGAGCGCGGCAGCATAGATCAGCATCGTGATCAGCGCCCATGTTTCCTTGGGATCCCACCCCCAATAACGCCCCCACGACACATTCGCCCACACGGCTCCGATGAAGATGCCGATGGTCAAAAGGAAGATGGCGGGATAGAGCATTAACTCGCTGACGGTCTTGAGGTAAGCCACCTCCTCGGCGCGGTGTTTGCGGTAGAGGACAAGCGATGCAACGCCGTTGAGCATCACGAAAGTAAGCAATGCATAGGCAATCATAATCACCACCACATGGATGCTCAAAAGCGGCGATTCCAACACGGGCATCAGCTGCGTAACCTGCGGATTCGACACGCCGAGCATCGACACGATGAGGGTCAAGCCCGCCACCAAAGCACCGAATGGGCGCACCATCAGGTACTTACGGCGGAACGCAAGGGTCATCGCCAACGAGCACCACGCCATAAATTGCATGGTTTCAAATCCGTTGGACAAAGGCAGATGGTTGGAGATGTAGCCCCTCAAACCGATCATCATCGAAAGGTAGGCAAACAACCCCGACAAGACCAAATCCTCCACTAAAGCCACCGCACGCGGGAGCCGTTCGCGGCGGATCATCTGACGGCACGCCACACTGAAGGCGAGCAATCCCGTCGTTACGGCGATCATCGCCAGCGTCTTGGTACGCTCCACGCGGTTATAAAGTCTCTCGGCATTGAATTTGCGCTCCGAGGGGAGCATCCCCGCGCTCTTCCTGAACTGATATTGGCGTATCTTGGCGACTAATTGCCCCACCTCATCCCAGCGTTCCATCATCACGCGTTCGTGGACATAATCCATTGATTTACGCATAAATACCCACTCATCGTGCGCCAAATCATCGGGCAGATCGCCCGTTTGGTTGTACCACGCCATGCCTTGTCCATCGGCAGTTTTGTGGGGGAACAACTTGAGCGCCGCGCCTGTGACAGTGGTGCTGATGATCGTGAATTTCTCGTTGGCTTCCTCCACCCCACGGCGGTCGGCGACCTCCTCTCCGCGGCCGATGGCCTTCATCGCCTTGTCCAAGCGATACTCGTTCACGGAGTTAAAGTATTGTTTCAGCGAACAATAGTCCGCTTCCATGTCCATCATTTGGCGCACCGCCGCGCTCTTGATGCGGATCATCGGCTCGATCTTCCATGTGTCGTAATAGAAAAGCCAACCCGTCAAGACCTGCATCGAACTTAAACCTCGATAAGTATCTTTGCCATAGAGTTTTATCGTGAAATCGCGCGCATAGGTTTCGAGCGGGCAAACGCGATCGTTATACATAATATGCAGGTCGCCAAACTCCTCTGCCAGATCCTTGGGGAGGAACTTGGGGATGTTTTGGTTTTCGGGCATTGTGGTGCACGACTGCATCATCGACAACGCGCCCACAAACGCACAGGCACTCACCACCTTACGCGCCGCAGCCTCGCGCCACAAGCGGCGAAAATGGGTGCGGTGGGCGAAGAAAAATGCGATCATCGAAAGCAGTAGCAACCCGTAACCCGTGTAAGTCACCCCGATGCCCCACGGATCGTGCGAGACCGCCAAAATCGTGCCCCGCCCCTCGGCATCATAACCCGATTGGGAGAATCGGTAATTCTTATAACTGAGGATGTTGTTCATCGAAACTGTGGCTTCGGTCCGCTCCCCGCCGTCCGTAATCGTGATTCGGCTCACATAGTCCATCGGGGCGCGGGTTCCGCGGTAGTATTCGATCGCAAACTCCTCAAGTTCAACCTCAAACGGCAGATCTATCTCCTCCCCCTCTTCGGTCGTGAACTGCGACAAGGGCTTCTCATACTCTAACTGCATGATGCCCTGCTCGCCAAATTGCCAAGTGAGGAATGCCCCCGCCAAGATCACCAAAAAGGCGGCATGGAGGGCAAAGGTCGCCCCGCGGCGTTGCAGTTTGCGGCGGAGCATATAGACGGTAGAAACCGCCGCAAATGCCGCCCACAGCGCGACAAACCCGATGGTGGAATAGATGTGGTCATGGGCAAATTCGGTCGAGTAGAGTTTCTCGAAAATCGTGGCGGCGATCATCGCGACCACCAACACCGCCGAAAGTCCGACCAAAATATTTTTCAGTAATTTCATCCGATAAATGATTAATTGCCCCTTTAAAGATAGGACAAAGACCCGAAATAAAAAACAGCAGGAGCGAGTTTTCCGGAAAAACGCCCGCTCCTGCTTTTATACGATGCTGTCTACAAGCCGATTAGATCGACTCGATAAACTCGACTACCGCATCACGATCGTCCTTCGAAAGCTGGCGGAACTTCTCGGTTGCCCAGCGTGCATCGCTCTCGGGATCGCCGTGCCACATGATTGCCTCGATGACGGTTCTCGCACGGCAGTCGTGCAAGCGCTCGCCCGCACCCGTACACTTGGTGCTCAAGCCACGACCCCACATAGGCGTGGTACGGCACCATCCCGTGCGGATGTCATTCTTCATGTGCATACGATGCTGGATAAGGTCGGTATAGGGCCAAATCTTCTGATGCGGATAGCGCGGCAACACATTGCTGCCCTTCTCGAAGAAGCCGTTGGGATCTTCGTACTCGTCATCGCCCGTGGTCCACGAAGGACGGTGGCAGGTAGCGCAACCCATCTCGGTGAAGAGCTGCTTACCGCGCTGCACTTTGGGATCATCCAAGTTACGCGCTGCGGGAACAGCCAAACCGCGGTGCCATACCATCAGATCGGTAAACTCATCATCCGACATCTCGGCAGGCAGATCCTTCGCCATCAGGTAGTTGTAGATGTCCTTCTCGACACCTGCATCGGTTTTGCGCTCGGGGAAGTACTGGTAGAAGTGCTTCTGCACATCGGGATCCTGCGAAGCAACGCGGGCGTAGGTCTCGGTCATGTAGTGGTAACGGCGGTCGCTACGCGTAACATTCGTGATGTTCCAAATCGCGTTTGAACCGGGACCGTCCTGCAACGGGCCTCGGGTCAAGCCGTAGGTGTAGCGTTTCACCCATTTGTCGTGATAGAGCGAGGTGAAACCTCCATTAGCCCAAATTGCGGGGTTGTGCTCTACGCCGGCCTTCTCCTGCTTGAGGTACTCGGCTTTGATCGCCTCGTCGGGGATCGCATCCAGAAGACCCGTACCATAGATGCCGATCGTAGACTCCAAGCGCACCTTGACCTGTCCGTGCGAAATGGGTTTGCCACCCACTTCGAGGGGTACATAGAAGGCATCCTCGGGGATCGTAACCTCGGGGTAAGTCAAATCGTAGGACTCGCCATCGGGGAAGCGGTTGCCCCACTCATCGGTGTACTGACGCCACTCGATGTTGATCTTCGTCTCATCGATCGGCGCTTTGAACGGATAAACAGCCTTCGTCTGCGGCATACCCGTTACAGACGACAAGAAGTTATCGTTTTGGTCGGTGATCACGAGCAAGTAACCGTTACCGAAGTCGTTACCGCGGTAGCGATCCTGACGGCGACCGTGACCATAGCCCGGGTGGCAAGCGATACACGAGTTACGCAAGTACAACGGGCCCAAGCCTTGACGCTGTGCGTTGGGTTCAGCCGATCGCTCGACAAAAATATCCTCGAAGAATCCCTCACCCGACAAGAAACGCTCAGCCAAAGTTGCATCGTTATCGACTACGGGAGTCGACTGCTCAAAAGCCGACGAAGTCGAGTTGAATGATGTACCCAAGACACCACCCGCATACCACTCCTCCGAAAGTTCTTCGGGTTTGGGAGTAGGTTTCACCTGCTCATTAAGGTCATCGTCGTCGGTACAAGCCACCGAACCGATCGCCAGAGCAAGTGCGCCCAAATAGAACAATGATTTTTTCATGATGTGTGTGTTTTACACTTTAAAAACCAACGACCGAGGTCAAGGATTTTTGCTCCCTTGACCCCGACCTTGGTCTGTTGATTGTTGTTATGGTCTGTTACAAGTTCTCCTGAATGTACGAAGCGACTTCCTCGAGCTTCGCATTCAGATCTTGGCAAGACTTAATTGCCTCGGCATTGTCAGCCTCCGAAAGGTGGTCGCGGAACGGGTACTTGATGGTACCGATACCGGTGGTACCGTCCTCGCCGATGCAGGTTGCAATAGCCTGCTTGAGCTCCTCTGCCAACTTAGCGTTGTGTGCCTTCAAGAAGGTGTAGATCGAATAAGCCTCGTTGCGCAGACCATCCTCTCTAAGACCGCCCATAATCACATTCTCGATACCGCGGATGTTGTCTTGGAAGTCAGCCTTCGAGTTGAACGAGTACCACGACTCAACATCCAAAACATCCTGACTCTTCACGGGGTCCGAGATCTTGGTGTCACCTACCTCGGCTGCGATACCGAAACAACCGTTATCCGACTTGATAGCCTCAACCAAAGCCTCCAACTGCGTGCGGTAGCGGCTGCCGCTCTTACCTGCGTTGATGAAGTTGTCGCGGAAAGCACCATCGGGCACAGCATCGGCAGCCTCCATGATAGCGAGCTTGTTCGATGCCACATTGTCGGCACCTGCCCAAGCAGCCTCAAGGATCAGACACTGCAGGCTCAGGTCACCCGAAACAGCGTAAGCGAACTTAGCCAAGTCAGCCGAAATCTCCTCGGCAGGTTTAGCCTTACCATCCTTGTAGATGACATACTCCAAAGCGTGGAAACCGCACAAACCGCCCGAACCCAAGTTCGTGGTGATGTACTCGGCATCCAACTCCTTCATGATCTCCTCCGAAGCCAACAGATTGTCGAGCTTCGCCTTATCCAAGGGCCACGAGTCGATGTGGGGGTCGATACCCATGATGTTGGCAGGGCCCAAGAGGAATGCCTCCGAACGCTCCCACCATACACGCGAAGCGATCCAAGCATCACAAGCCTTCTGCACATCAGCAATGGTTGCATTGCCGGCGTTGGTCTTGTTGTAGAGGTTCTCGCAAGCGTCCTCCAAAACCAACGAAGCATCAGCCAAACGGCTGTAAGTAGCCACAACGGTGTTGTTGGCATACTGCGTCAAGATATTAGTCAGCTCCTTGTTCTCGGTCTCGGGAACACCGGGAGTCTGAACGGGATCGTCGTCGTCATCGCAACCGACGAAGCCTGCCGAAAGTACAAGGGCAGAAGCCAAGTACAACGAAAATTTGAAAAATTTGTTCATAACTGATAAATGTGTTAAAAGTGTTTATTCTTTTGTTGTTTCAATGCGTTTTATTTCTTGAACAGACCCGAGTAGGCAATACCGATCGAGAAGCTCGGCTCGTTGTTGAACTGGCTGTCGAACAAGCGGTTGGAGTACACAGCCTTGATCACCAACTCCTTCATCGGCATATAGTTCAGACCGACCGAAACCACTTGGCGACCCCACTGCTTCTCATCCAAAAGTTTCACGCCCTTGCTGTTGCGACCCGTCTTGTACATCGAATCGTAGTAGTCGTAGCGGGTGAACAGATAGAGCTTCTGCTGCTTCTCGCGCAGACGGCTGCTGAACGAGAACAGATCGTAACCCACCTCGACACCTGCCGACATGGCATCCGATGCCACGGTCGTACCGGGAGTGATGCCGTAGCCCTTCAGCCCCATGTTCGACTCGGTGATCAGACCCGAATCATCCAAATGTCCGTAGAGGAAACTGCCGCGAGCAATGAAATTATGGTCGTTGTAGTCGAAATCGAACGATCCCAACATCACCGTACCCTTTGCATCGTCCAACTTTTTGTTCGCCTTCAAGGTGTTCGAAGCCGAGTTGCCGATGTAGCCGCTCAAACCCATGCGAAGCCCCCGAACCGAGTAGTTATCAATGCGCAAAGCACCTGCGTAAGAGTTGGCAATCTTAAATTCGTAGGGACTTCCTGCGCCGCCCTTGATCCAGTTCTTCGCGCCGAAGCGGTCGGAATCCAGACCGGCGAGGAACATCACCTCATAGCGCCAGTTCTTGGTGCGTCCCCAAAGGCTCACACCCGTCTCGTGCCACGTGCAGGGGATGATCGACGACTCGCCCTCGGGACGGAAGTTACCGAAAAACTCGGTGGGGTTGTGGTGTCCGTTCGTCAGACCGATCGGCACAATGATGTGTCCCATCTTGAGGTTCATCCACGGCGCGAACGACTTCTGAATCCAGAACTGCTCCAAGGCGACCTCGCCGCCCCTTTCGATCTCGCTTTCATATTCGCCGGTTTCCTCCTCCTCGATCTCCACAGCGCTTTCCGTGCCGCCGTGCTCGAACTCGATCTCGGTACCCATCGACCAGCCGCGACCGAAGTCGTAGCCCAACCAAATCACCACATGGGGCAGGTCGAAGCGACCGTGACTCTTGTCGTTCTTATATTTATCGGCCATCGTATAGCGGTGCCAGTTGTCGCTGTAAAAGTTGCGCGACATGACGGCTTCGCCATATCCGCCGATGGTGAGACGGCTTTTTTTCGCCTCGTTTTCCTGATCACACGATTGTTCGGATTGCACCTTTTCGTCTTGGGTTTGAGCGGCATGAGCCACCGTCACGAACCCCCAAAGACAGGTAAAAACAAGAAGTAATTTTAGCTTCATATTCAAAACTTTGATTTATATGGCGCAAAGTTAGGGTGTGACGAAAAAAGCGACAATACCCACTTTTTCGGATAAATTGCAAGGGGATACCTACAAATGATTAGGGAACTGGATAATGGGATGAAGTATAGAACAATAATAGTCAAAACAACCTATTGCTTCAGATTTAATTAAGAATCTGTCGTTGAACAAATTACGGTCATTTTCACCTACTTTCGCCCCTTGTCCGAATGGCGACCAATCCAAGAGTATCAAGCCCCGAATTGGGAATAACTTCAGATTCAAAGGAGCAGATAAAAACTAATACTCAGTCAATTATGAACTTTTTCACGAAAACCCTACCGAATTATATGGTCAAAAATCCAACTACCCATCCCTATAAATAGCGAACGAAAAACGCCAAATTCAAAGACAATCCGAAGCCCCTGTCCCCAAAACCGAGAATCGTCCTCCCTCAGCCCCCTCCCCCCCCCCCCCCCACCCCCAAACCCCTTTCCCCAAACGGTTTTCCCCCCCCCCCCACCCCCCCCCCCCCCCCCCCCCCCCCCACCCC
>SAMEA104404097__coassemble_3340_pt1 | contig 9898 bp, 8 predicted proteins | sample SAMEA104404097__metabat2_high_PE_016 | metagenome-assembled genome bin SAMEA104404097 (sample SAMEA104404097) | Balaenoptera acutorostrata | reverse complement strand
TGGATTTCGTAGACTTCGATGAGGATACCGAGATTATCCAAGAGGTAGCCGTTGAGGAGGAGGAGATCGAGGATGATACCCCCTTCATGTCGGCAGCCGTCGAGGTGTTGCCCACCTTCCAAGGCGGCGACTTGAACACCTTCCGTAACTGGGTTCAGAAGTCGGTTCAGTATCCTGCCATCGCACAGGAGAACGGTATTCAGGGTACGGTCGTTCTCGTGTTCGTGATCGAGAAGGATGGTCGTTTGACCAACATCGAGATTTTGAAGACGCCCGATCGTTCGTTGTCGGAGGAGGCAACGCGCGTGCTGAAGACTTCGCCGAAGTGGACTCCCGGTAAGCAGCGCAACCGCCCCGTTCGTGTAAAGTACACGCTGCCTGTTCAGTTCCGCTTGGCGAACTAACGGATGCCGTCAAAGGTTCTAAAGGGTATCTCGCTTTCGGGCAGATACCCTTATTTTTAGCTTGGCAGATGAATCGTCTGCCTTTTTTAAACAGTTGATAGTTAGTGAATAACGAAACTCAAAAAACAAACCCTGCGGCGGTGAACGAGCTCCTGCCCGAGCGCGCTGTGGTGGTGGCGGTGATCCGCGATAAGGATGACCCGCAACGCATTGCGGAGTACCTCGACGAATTGGAATTCTTGGCAGAGACGGCGGGCATCGAGTGCGTGAAACGCTTCACGCAACGCTTGGCGCAACCCTCGGCGCGCATCTATGTGGGGCCGGGTAAATTGCAGGAAATTGCCGATTGGTGCAAGGAGGAGGAGATCGATGTGGTGATCTTCGATGATGAACTTTCGCCCTCGCAGACGCGCAACATCGAGCAGGCGATGCCGTGTCGGATCTTGGATCGCACGCGCCTCATATTGGATATCTTCCTTTCGCGCGCACGCACGGCTTACGCCAAGACGCAGGTGCAGTTGGCGAATTACGAATACCTCCTGCCGCGCCTTTCGGGTATGTGGACGCACTTGGAACGCCAGCGAGGCGGTACGGGTACGCGCGGTGGTGCGGGTGAGCGCGAGATCGAGACCGACCGCCGTCAGATTCGCAACCGCATCTCGAAACTCAAGGAGGACTTGCAGAAGATCGATAAGCAGATGGCGGTGCAACGATCCAACCGCGGACAGATGGTGCGTGTGGCGTTGGTGGGCTATACCAATGTGGGCAAATCCACGCTGATGAACCTCATCTCGAAGAGCGAGGTCTTTGCCGAGAATAAGTTGTTTGCCACGCTCGACACCACGGTGCGCAAGGTGGTCTTCGACAATCTTCCGTTCCTGATGTCCGACACCGTCGGTTTCATCCGCAAACTGCCGACCGAGCTCATCGAGTCGTTCAAATCGACTTTGGACGAGGTGCGCGAGGCGGATCTCTTGATCCATGTGGTCGATATTTCGCACCCGCAGTTTGAGGATCAGATCGAGGTCGTGAAGCAGACTTTGCAGGAGATCGGTGCAGGCGAGAAACCCACCTACTTGGTCTTCAACAAGGTCGATGCCTATACCTATATTAAGAAAGAGGAGGACGACTTGACGCCCGCCACCAAGGAAAATCGTTCGTTGGACGATCTGAAGCAGATGTGGTTTGCCCGCCAAGGCGAGCCATCGATCTTCCTTTCGGCGCGCGAAAAGACCAATATCGACAAGTTCCGTTCGGATCTTTACGCCATGGTGCGCGAGATCCATGCGGGTCGCTATCCGTTTAATAATTTTCTCTATTAAAACCCATATATCCATGAATGTACACATTCTGAACGAGCAGAACACCGTACTCAACAAATTCATCAGCCAGATCCGCGACAAGAAGGTGCAGACCGATTCGATGCGTTTCCGCCGCAATTTGGAGCGCATTGGCGAGATCACGGCATACGAGATTTCCAAGTCGTTTGACTACACCGAGCGCATTGTGGAGACTCCCTTAGGCGAGGCTTCGCTCATGGAGATCGGCGATGATTTGGTGATCGCCACGATCCTCCGCGCGGGACTTCCCTTCCATCAGGGCTTCTTGAATTATTTTGACGATGCGGGCAATGCTTTCGTGTCGGCATACCGTAAGAGCAAGAAGGACGGCAGTTTCACGGTCAAAGTCGAATATATTTCGTGCGGCAGCTTGGAGGGTAAGATCCTGCTGTTGGTCGATCCGATGTTGGCAACCGGCTCCTCGTTGGTCTTGGCGTGGGAGGCGCTGTGCGAGCACGGCGGACAGCCCAAGTTCACGCATCTGGCAGCGGTCATCGCCAGCGAGCAGGGCGTGGATTATGTCAAGAAACACATTCCGCACGATGCTGCCGATCTGTGGGTGGCCGCTGTGGATCAAGAACTTACCTCGCGCAGTTACATCGTTCCCGGCATCGGCGATGCGGGCGATTTGGCTTACGGCGAGAAACTCTAATCGGAGCGAGATCCTTCCGACATCATTGGCGCAGGCGTTGCCCTTATTGTGGGGCGATGCCCTTGCGCGGGGTGTCGTTTTTGTTTTATTGAAGGGGGCTTTGGCAAGTTTGCATGGCACGCGAAAACACCCCCGACCGATTTTGAAAAAATCTTAGGAGCTTCTTTTTCCCAGTAAGTTCCACCGAATATGATTCGTAAGAAACTGACCTTTGTCTTCGGACTTTTCATCGCCACGATGTGTGTGATGGCGTTGCAGAAACCCGTGTTTTTGGTGCGCTATGCCTCTTTGGCGGGCGATGCGGGCTTCGCCGACTTTGTGGCGGTGGTGTGGCACGGATTGAAGCACGACCTCACGATGGCGGGCTACATCACGGCGCTGCCTCTGTTACTCAGCCTTATCTCGCTGTGGATCAACCTTGAAGAACGCCTTTGGCGCAAGATCCTCACGGGGTATGTGGTGCTTGTCTCGGTCATTACCTCGGTGATTTTCACCATCGATTTGGGACTTTATGAGCATTGGGGCTTCCGCATCGATTCCACGATCCTCATCTATTTGGCGAATCCGAAGGATGCCATGGCGAGTGTCGATTGGGCTTCGGGCATCATGGGTGGCGTGTTCTGCCCTCTGTGGGCGTGGGCGATGGTGTGGGTCTACCTGAGGGTGATCCGCCGGTTCGATGGCGCGAAGGTTCGTCCTCTGCGCACGGCTGTGTGGGCAACTTTGGCGGGCGTGCTGTTGGCGGGATTCGACTTCTTGGCGATCCGCGGCGGTGTGGGCGCATCGACGGCAAATGTGTCGAAGGTCTATTTCAGCGCGAATATGTTTCTGAATCAAGCCGCCACGAACCCCGTGTTTTCGTTCATGCACTCGCTCGGCAAACGGCAGGATTTTTCGAAGGATTACGCCTTCTTTACGGATGAGGAATGCGCCGCGAAATTCGATGCGATCCGCGGAAATGAAACCACTCCCGAGCGCGAGGTGCTGACCCGCAAACGCCCCAATGTGGTGGTGATTCTCATGGAGAGTTTTGCCCGCACGATTATGGACACCGAGGAGGTGGGCGAGCGCGTGATGCCCAACCTCGACCGCTACAAGGCTGAGGGTGTGTGGTTTGAGAATATGTTTGCCAACTCGTTCCGCACGGATCGTGGCGAGGTGGCAGTCTTGAGCGGCTTCCCCGCGCAGACCACCGTCTCGATCATGAAACTGCCGGGCAAGAGCCGTAACCTGCCGTCCATTGCGCGGTCGATGCAGGGCGCGGGTTACTCGACCACATTCTACTATGGCGGAGATCTGAATTTCACCGACCAATCGTCCTATATGTATGCTACGGGTTGGGAAAAACTCGTTTGGCAGAAGGATTTGGAGTTCGATTCGCCCCTTTCCAAATGGGGCTGGAACGATGAGGTGATGTGCCACTATGTCGGCGATGAGGTGTTGCGCCTTTCCGCCGAGTCCGCCGATCCCTTCTTGGTGGGTTTCCTCACCTTGAGCAGCCACATGCCCTTCGATGTGCCGTACGCGAAGTACGAACACCCGATGCTTAATGCTGTGTCGTTCACCGACAAGCACTTAGGCGCGATGTTGGATCGTTGGAAGGCTTCGCCCGCGTGGGGGAATTTATTGGTTGTGCTGGTTGCCGACCACGGCTTCCCCTATCCCGAGTCGTTGGACTATAATGTTCCGCTTCGCCACCGCATCCCGATGATTTGGACGGGAGGCGCGGTTGCCCGTCCCGAGGTGGTCGAGACCTATTGTTCGCAGGTCGATATTGCCGCCACGCTGCTCGGTCAGATGGGGATTGCGCACACTGACTTCGATTACAGCAAGGATATTTTCGCGCCCGCCCCGCCCCGCAAATTCGGCTACTATGCCTTCAACAACGGCTTCGGCGTGGTCGATGCTTCGGGATCGGTGATTTACGATGCCACGGCGGGAAAGGTGATTGGCGAAGAAAATCCCGAATTATTGGAGATTGGTAAGGTGATGTTGCAAACGACTTACCGAGATATTGATCGGAGGTAGTGGCTGTTAAGTTCCTTTTTAAAGAATTGTAAAAAACCGCCCACCTCTGTCATATCCATTCAAATTTTTGTATATTTGCAAATTCTTAAAGAATTAATAATTTTAAACGATATATTATGGCTAAGGAATTAAAGGACCTCACCAAGTCCGAAGACAACTACTCGCAGTGGTACAACGACTTGGTCGTTAAAGCAGGTTTGGCCGAGAACTCGGCTGTCCGCGGTTGCATGGTCATCAAACCCTATGGCTACGCCATCTGGGAGAAGATGCACGATGCCCTCGACAAGATGTTTAAGGAAACGGGTCACCAAAACGCCTACTTCCCCCTGTTCATCCCCAAATCGTTCTTCTCGAAGGAGGCTCACCATGTCGAAGGCTTCGCCAAGGAGTGTGCTGTGGTAACTCACTACCGTCTGAAGAACGACCCCGAGCACAAGGGTAATGTCGTGGTCGATCCCGATGCAAAACTCGAGGAGGAGCTCATCGTGCGCCCCACCTCCGAGACCATCATCTGGAACACCTACAAGAACTGGATTCAGTCGTACCGCGACCTGCCCATCCTCTGCAACCAATGGGCGAATGTCGTGCGCTGGGAGATGCGTACCCGTTTGTTCCTCCGCACCGCAGAGTTCCTCTGGCAGGAGGGGCACACCGCACACGCTACCCGCGAGGAGGCAGTCGAGGAGTCCGAAAAGATGATCGAGGTTTACCGCCGCTTCGCCGAGGAGTGGATGTCGGTGCCCGTGATCGTGGGTCACAAGTCGCCCAACGAGCGTTTTGCCGGTGCTGAGGACACCCTCACCATCGAGGCTCTGATGCAGGACGGCAAGGCTTTGCAGAGCGGTACTTCGCACTTCTTGGGTCAGAACTTCGCCAAGGCATTTGATGTGAAATACATCAACAAGGAGGGTAAACTCGAATATGTTTGGGCTACTTCGTGGGGCGTTTCGACCCGTCTGATGGGTGCTCTGATTATGTCGCACTCCGACAACAACGGCTTGGTTCTTCCTCCGAAATTGGCTCCTATTCAGGTGGTTATGGTTCCCATCTACAAGGGATTGGACCAACTCGAAGACATCAAGGGTCGTTTCGAGAAGATCGCCGCACAGCTGCGCGAGAAGGGCATCTCGGTCAAGATCGATGATCGCGACAATGTGCGTTCGGGCTTCAAGTTTGCCGAGTATGAGCTCAAGGGCGTGCCTGTGCGTTTGGCGATGGGCCCCCGCGATGTCGAGAACAATACCATCGAACTCGTGCGCCGCGACACCTTGGAGAAGGTTACCGTCTCGCAGGAGGGTCTTGTGGAGCGCATCGAGGGCTTGATGACCGAGATTCAAGAGAACATCTTCAAGAAGGCTCTCGACTACCGCAACTCGATGATTACCAAGGTGGATACTTGGGACGAGTTCAAGCGTGTGCTCGATGAGAAGGGCGGATTCATCCTCGCCCATTGGGACGGCACCGTCGAGACCGAGGTTGCCATCAAGGAGGCGACCAAGGCGACCATCCGCTGCATCCCGTTCGATGCTCCCGAGGAGGAAGGCAAGTGCGTCTTCACCGGTAAACCTTCGCACCGCCGCGTGCTTTTCGCTCGCAGTTATTAGTCCGCTCGGACTTTGCTATACCGCCGACCCTCCTTTCGGGGGTCGGCTTTTTTTGCGCCGATACGCCGGCAGGGTACTGTGCTCGTCGGGGGCAGGTGCTCCAATTTCCCTTTGGAAAATTGGAGAAATTCATCTTGACATTTCTCCCCAATCCCCTCCTTTGACAAAGGAGAGGATGTGCCGCGCGGCGATCCCCAAGCTATACCATGGGCGGAATGCTTTACGGAGTGTTTTCGGGGCGCGAGTTTTTGTTCCAAAAACCAAATAAAAATAGTTAGGGTTCACAGCCTCAAGCAATCTTGGTCTGTGAACCCTAACTATTTTTCGTTTATTCTCTCCGGAAATAAATCGCGCCCCTCGCGTGTGGGGCTTTCCACCGTTGGGATTGGTCTTGCGCCGATTCGTTTTGCCGTCTAACCTTTTCCGTCAAACCCGGTTTCACGGGTGGCTTGGAAAGTTCGGCGAATCTCCATCCGCATTTCGGGTGCGCGTTTCTTCTTTGGGGTTAGAAATTATATCCGACCGAGATCGAGAAACAGCGGTTGCGACCTTTCAATTTGCCGAAACCAAACTCTTGGTCGAAGATGTTGCCGATATCATCCTTGACAATATTCAAACATCCGAAATCATATTGCAAGCCGAAGTAGAATCGGTTGTAGGTCATGCCCGCGCCCAATCTAATCCCGAAATCCGAACGGCGCATGAATCCTTCTCCTCCAAACATGTCTGACTTGATACCATCGGCTTCGCTTTTACCCGTAACACCAAGTCCGTAATATACGCCCGCAAAAGGCTGAATGCCAAAACCTTGTCCTAATTGGAAGTGGTAATTGACCAATACGGGGATTTGGATATACAATGGACGATCTACTACGCCATCCCCCTCGCCGCCCAACTGGCTGACACCCAAACCGACCTCAAGGTAGAACGGAAGTCGATCCGACAAAAGGATCTGATCGGTAATGCCCAAGTGAAAGCCGATGCGCGTATCGGTATCTTGAGAAATCGAGCCGACTTCCGCAATTTCCTTTGCGACATTGATACCGCCTCTGATTCCAAGAATGTTCTTTTCGAATTGTTGTGCCCACGCGCCCAATGAAAGCGACAGTAAAAGGATTAAAGTAAATAATTTCTTCATAGTTTTAAAGATTAGTTGGTTTTATTACAAATATATCACTTTTTTGCATACAATGTTTTATTCCATTGCGGAATTTTACGCTATTTTAAGGAATCTGCGGGGTATTTTTGCTATACCTATATATATTCTATGAGGAGCGGTTGATCGAAAAGATTGAATATTTCATAATCGGAACACATCGTGTGCACTTTTGACTTCTTGATTTGTCATTTGGTATGACTTTTGTTTCATCTTGTACACTTTGTGTGTTAAACCCGGTGTTAAGTGTAGTGTAAATTTGGCTTTTTCAAAAATTATCTCTATCTTGCACTTGAGATTTAACCCTGTTGTACCATTCGGGGGCTGATAATAGCCGTGGGCAGATGATCCGTTTAGGCTCTGAAGTCCGTGGGGCGCAAAATAAGCACGCGCACCAAACCCGACAAAAGGATAAATGCTCAGTATAGATTTTTTAAGTATAATTCTAAACCCGTTGCCTATCGATACAGAACTCTACTCTTAATAACAAAATTTGAAGAGTATGAATATTCAAGTGTTAAGTGATCAAGTTTTACTGGATCACTACCTTTCCGGTGATCGAACGGCAATATCTCAACTGATTGAACGCCATAGTCGCCGCGTGCGCGACTATATCTACTTGATGGTCAAGGATCGTGACCTTGCTGAGGATCTCTTTCAGGAGACCTTCATCAAAGTCGTGCGCTTTATTGACGAGGGCCGCTATGTCGATAACGGCAAGTTCCTGTCGTGGGTATTGCGCATCGCACACAACCAAGTCATAGACCACTTCCGCACCGAGCGTCAAGACAAATCGGTCAATGAAGCCGAGTCGGGCTACGACATCCTCGGATCACTCCGCTTCACCGAAGGATCGGTCGAAGATGCCTTGGTGAGCGAGCAGATCGAGCGCGACATCCGCCGACTGATCGAAGAACTCCCCGCCGAGCAGCGCGAGGTCGTCATGATGCGTTACTTCTCGGGACTGAGCTTCAAGGACATCGCCGAGCAGACCAATGTGTCGATCAACACCGCCCTCGGTCGTATGCGCTATGCACTGATCAACCTCCGCCGCATCATCCGCGAGAAAAACATTATTTTGAGCTGACAAGCACAATATATCCCCCCGCACCTGCGTTATTATTGCAAAGAACGCAGGGTAGAGGCGCGCAAAGTCGTAGACCAAATCCCCGCAAAAATGGATGTAACAAACGACCTAATGCGACAGCCTATGGAGGAATTAGACACTAAAGACATTACTGATCAACAAATTTCCGATGAGGAGGAACTAATTCTCAGTGAGGTGATTAAGGGCGATGCAGATCTTTTCTACCTGCATCATTACCTGACCGAGATCTTCCAAAAAGGGAATCATTTTTAAGGGTTAATTTTTGATGGGGGGATCGCCCGTTCGACTTGTCGAACGGGCGATCTGTTTTTATTTATTTTGCATTGGCAAAATAAATAAAAACAGATCGAGTATTGACATTCCTTCCCAAGCCCCTCCTTTTTCAAAGGAGGGGATGTGAGAACCTCGCTCCGAAAGGGTTTGCAAGATTTTGCTACGCGTTAATTGGCGCAAGATGGGAAATTGGATAATCCGCTAATTCGGCGTTTGAGTTTGACGGGGCAGGATTCCTGCCCCGACGGGTACAGCCTCCCGATGGAGAACCGGCGTATCAATCAACCTCCGCGCAGAGAGCAACCGGTAGAGTAGGGTCGGTGTGGTCGGAGTAGCGGGGAAGAAGATGGGTGCGGACGAAGTCGGCGACATCGACAGCCTCTTCCCAAGAGGGCGCGGTGGGATAAGCCACGAGTTTGAGCGGAAACTCTTGGAAAGGTTTGTGGTATGAGGGGTGGATGTAGCCGTAGCGATCGCTCGGTATGAATCCATGGCGGCGGTAGAAGGCTGCGCGGCGGCGGGTAAGCTCGTCTACGGGCTCTTCGATTTCGAGGATCATGCTCGAGTAGCGTTTGCACATGGCTTCGAGGATGCGTGCGCCGAGTTTGCGGTTGCGGTAGTCGGAGCTCACGGCGAAGTGCTCGATGTATTCGGAGCAGGGTGTGCGCCAATGGAAGATGATGCCCACGATTTTGCCATCGAGGAGGATGCCGTCGGCGGTGAGCAGGGGATCGTTTGCAAGGGCTTCGGCATAGCGGTCTTCGCTCCAGCGTTCATTTTCGGGAAATGCCTCGGTGTAGATCTCCCACGCCTCGCGCCAACCTGCATCGCGGGTGGAGTGGAAGGTAGTGAATTGGATTTCTTCTTGTTGCATCATTTTTTTGTTTTTGTGGCAAGATAACGATTTTTTTCGAGATTTAGTTTTGTCGCTCAAAAAAAATCAAGACCTTTCGGAGGGGGGGGACGAACTACCTGCGGGGGCGGAATTTCATTTTTCCGCGCCAAGTATTTTTCCCTGCAAAAGGTTCTTTTTTTTCGGCTGCCGACTGGTTTTTTGTCAGACACCACTAACGATTTTTTGGATTACGGCTGTAATGACGCAGCGGCCCAATCCCCTTTTTTGGGGATGAAATTTGAAGAAAAACGGGGTTTTTGCTGCTGACGAAGCCGTTTATTCCCCAAAAGTAACAAAAATCTTAGTTTTTTCCGAACTTTTCATTCTTTGCGATTTAACACAAAAATACCAATTTATGGCTATTGCACCCATCGATGTTTTGACCCATCTTTGCAGTACAAAAATAAAGGTTAAAATATTTTTTGATTCAGCCATTTA
>SAMEA104404097__coassemble_3155_pt1 | contig 10407 bp, 11 predicted proteins | sample SAMEA104404097__metabat2_high_PE_016 | metagenome-assembled genome bin SAMEA104404097 (sample SAMEA104404097) | Balaenoptera acutorostrata | reverse complement strand
CCGATTTTCGAGCATCAGGACCAGCTGTTCAAGTTCCTTGCGCGAGACGGCAACTTACTCGCCGTCAATGGTTAAGAGCTTGGCTTTGGTGTCGATCACAAGGGTGTCGAACGAGATGAGTTCCGTAGGCTCCTCGGCGGGCATCATGGGCGAGGTGCGGCGAAGAACCGATCGGACGCGCGCCAGCATCTGGCGGATGGTGTAGGGTTTGACCACATAGTCGTCCGCTCCGAGGTTGAGCCCCGCCACGATGTCGTCCTCGGTCGATTTCGCGGTGCAGAAGATGATCGGCACCGACCGCGTTGCGGGGTCTTCCTTCATGCGTTGCGCCATGCGAAACCCGCTGATGTTGCCCATCATCACATCCAAAATCACCCAATCGTAGGTTTTGAGAGGCATCGCGAGTGTCTCCTCTGTTGAGGTCGCCGTATCGACGGAGTAACCCTCCACCTCCAAATTGAAGCACAGCACATCGTTGAGGACCTGTTCATCATCGACCTCAATATTTCGCCCTTAGGATCGGGTATTCTGACTGCGGCGGCGGTCGCCATCCCCGTGGGGATCTTCGGCGGGGTATTCTTGGCGGAGTATCCCAAGAGCCGTATGGCGGTGGCAATCAGCTATATGACCGATATGTTGCAGGGCATGCCCTCTATCCCATCGCTACGAAACACATCGAGGAACTTTTGATGCGCCCGCCGATGAGCGCACCGACGCTTATTTCATGGGTAGGATGGGGTAGGCTTTGCTTGCGGATTTTTTGCACAATTCGGGGGCTTGAGCGGTCGATGTTGTCTCGCAATAAGCGGAGGATGGATTCGATTGGCGATCGCAACCTTGCTTCCCACGATTATGACGGCGAAAACACCGAAGAGATTTGTCGCGACATCATCGAAATTTACTATCCGCTGTTTGTTCGCTTTGAGCAGAAAATGACGGAGTTGGCAGGCACGGAACCTCAATTTGTATGGCGCTTTCTGCTTCCGGCGGGAAGCGTTTTTTTGTGGGCCGGAGCGGGTTGAGGGGCGGGTTTTGCAAAAAAATTTAGTATCTTTGCGGCTCGTTTATTTTTAGGTTTTCAAAAGATGAATTTCAAGAATGTTAAGGCGCATGTTGCGCTGCTTCTGGCGGCAAGCATGTGGGGGCTGATGTCGCCCGTCGGTAAGGCGGCGATGGAAGGCGGTGTATCGGGACTGATTTTGGCGAATATGCGTATGTTGGGCGGCGCGGCGTGTTTTTGGCTCACGGCACTCGTCGTCCCGCAGGAGAAAGTTCCGCGTAAGGATCTGATACTCATGTTTTTCGCTTCGATGCTCGGCATTGTGTGCAATCAGGGTTGCTTCACCTTCGGGCTGTCGCTCACCTCGCCCGTCGATGCCTCGATCATCACCACCACGATGCCCATCTTCACGCTTATACTCGCTGCGGTGTTTCTGCGTGAACCCGTCACGCGGATGAAGGTCGGCGGCTTGGTTTTGGGATCGGTCGGCGCGCTGTTGCTGATCCTCGGCACACAGAGCCCTTCGGACAAGGCGAGCAACCTTTGGGGCGATGTGCTGTGTATGTCGTCGCAGCTGAGTTTTGCGTGTTATCTGACGGTTTTTAAGGGACTTATCTCGCGCTATTCGGTCTTTACGCTCATGAAGTGGATGTTCACTTATGCGGCGGTGGTTTTCATCCCGTTTTCCTATTCCGATACCATGACGACCGACTTTGGCGCGCTGTCGTTTGCGACATGGATGCAGGCGGCGTATGTGGTGCTTTTCGGCACTTATTTTGCGTATATTTTCGTGGTGTACGGGCAGAAAAATCTGCGCCCCACGGTGGTGAGCATGTATAATTATATGCAGCCCGTGGTGGGATCGAGCGTGGCGGTTTGGATGGGGCTATCCTCGTTCGGATGGGACAAGGCTCTCGCCGCCGCAATGATCTTCGCGGGCGTATATTTGGTCACGCAGAGCAAGTCCCGCGCACAACTCTTGGCGGAAAAAGCGCGGTAGCATCGTAACAAAAAACCATCAGAAAAAGATCGGACAGCGTAAGTCGCTGTCCGATCTTTTTGCGTGAATAATCGCCGGAAAAAGGTTATGAGAAAAGTTCTTTCAACTCCTCCTTGCTGAAGCCTAATTCTTTGATAAGGCTCTTCATGTAGATCTTTTCGGCGGGCGAGTAAGGGCCATCGGATAGCGCCACATTATGCAGACTGCCAACGAGATAAGCCGACAGCATCTTGTCCTTTTTGAACGCTTTGAGATCGACTGCCGACCGCTTCGGATGTGCGATCATCTCCTCGATCACTGCCTTGTTTTTCGGGGAAAGGCTCTCGGTCTGCGCCATCGCCTGCAAGACATTGAGCTCGGAATCGGCATAGCATCCGTCGACCAGAGCCATGTTGATCAGCACCTTGAATTTCTCCACCTCTGCGCGTTCCTGCTTCTCGATGTCGAGGATGTCCTTGAGGAACATCGCCTTGGCGGTCTGGGCAATCGTGTAGGTCGAAAAAGCATCGATCGATGCGCCGACCACCCCGCCCAAAACGGGGATGATCTTGCCCAAATTAATCAGCCCCTTGCTGCTGAATTTGGAGAATAGACGGAAGCCCACCACGCGGTTGATCCTCAGCAAGACCTCCTCCGAAAGGTTGTGCAGGGCGCTCGTCATCATTTTGACCGAAAATTCCGAAGCGACATTCGCCAAAACATTGCCCGCCTCGCCGCCCAAAAGGCAGATGTAGGAAGCTGTGCGCTTCTCCTCGCGAAGCATGTTGTCGCCTGAAAGACAAGAGATTGCTCCAATCATGCGCAGCTGGATGGCAAGCACGCCCGCAATGTTCGCCGGGAGGGTTACGATCATCGTGCTGAACCCGCCGAAGCTCGATGCGAAACCCGCCGAGGCGGCATAGGTCGTCTGCCAGCGGATGAGCGAATCGACCGCCTCTTGCACATTGCCGTTGCATTTTCGCAGGTAGTTGGCAGCCATCTCCTCGCTCGTGCCCAAGCCGGGGATATTAGAGTTCGCCTTTTCAAATGCCCAGTCCATGATGGAGAGCATGGTTGAGGTCTTCTCCTCGGCGGTTTTTGGATCGGCGGAGGGATTCACCGTGTCGGGGCGTTCGGATTCAGCCTTGCGCTGATCGTTTCGGAAGAGTGTCATAGGTGTTTGGTTTTAGGGGGCTTCGGAGCAAAGGTAGGCGACTTTGCACATAATTCCTAATATTCGGGCTATTTTTGCGAGGCGCATTGCCGAAAGGATTAGCTGTTATATCGCTTAAAATGATGGGATCAAGATGCAAATTTGAATAGCTGTATTCCGAATTTATGCGAATGTATTGCGATGATAATCAGAAAGTTCATTCGGATTTGCAAAATGCTGAAATTATTTGTAGCTTTGATAAAACTTCGGTATCCGACAGCTTTGATCTGCTCATTTGGAAAGGATTTGGCGAAGGTGTCTTAGAAGCAAAGAGAAATGAACTGATTAAACAGAATCGACTATGAAAACAGATTTCACTTTTGTTCTTGCATTGTTGTTGTCCTTCATAAGCAATGTGACCTTATCCGCACAAAATGCGGTGGATTACCCCTCATGTCGGAATCATGCGCATTATATTGAGGTCTATCGCATAGAAACGCATCCGGAATATACTCTGCTTGAAACGACCGTTTACAACAATCCGGGGTGTTGGGTTCAGATGAACTCTGCGGATTGGTTGGTGGGGTGTTAGACGGGTCGGCAGTACCGATTCCTTCGTGCGGATGGTTTTGAGATGGACAAACAAGTCGCTATGTCCGAATTGGGGCATCAGAGTTTCAAAGTCTATTTTGAGCCATTGGATGCCCAAGACAATGCCATACATTGGATTACGAACCGAACGGATACGATTTTTTCAACCTTAAACGCGCGTCCCGTTGCGCGCCCCGAGGGAATGTTTGCCTGCAGGATCAAGGGTGAAGTGGCAGGTCGTAAGCCGTGTGTTCGGTTGTTGTTGGCAGATCCGTTTGCGGATCTGAGAATCATCTCCCCGCTGTCCATCCCGGTTGAGGATAATAAATTTGACTATACTTACTATACTCACCAGCCGGAAGTTAAAATTTTGATTAAATGGGAAGAATATATAGAGAACTGTTGGCTTGAAGTCCCTGTCTTTATAGAGCCCGGGGAAAATGAAGTGATTATTGAAGAAGATTCAGTCTTATTGAAAATTAAACAAGGCACTTCGGCAAATGTGGAATGGGCTGAACTGCAAGGCAAAAAGGAACAAGCGAGAGAAGCTGCCGGCATCAATCCGTTAATAAAAGAATTGGAATCATTTCCTGATTCGGCACTTTATACATCCCAAGCAAGCCGCTTATACGAACGGCTGAATAAGCTGTTTGAAAATGAAGAATTTACCGAGGAAATGGCTGCGGAACGAAACGCCATTCTTGAACAAATCAATGCGCTTGAAAAAAGTAAATCCTTATATGCTCCGAAATATTATGATTTGATGGATGAACTAAACCGCAGAGAAGCGATTGTCAATCGAGATTTCATCCAAGAGATTGCCAAAGAGCCTTCGTTTGCCAATTTATACGCATTGCACAAATCTATTCAGATGAATATTCAACGCGAGAATGATGATTTTTTGAAGGAATATGCGGTTTACCACAAGCATTTTGCAAGCAAGTGGGGACGGCATCCCATCGGGCAGCACTTGGAAAACTTGGTTCAGTCGCGATTGCAAATGAAAGCAGGCGAGCCTTACAAAAGCTACTATGCGGAGGACTTTGCGGGACGGCGCGTTTCAATCAGCGAACAGATCAAGGGCAAATGGGCATTGATCGACCTTTGGGCATCGTGGTGTGGTCCTTGCCGCACGAAAGGGCGGCAGATGATTCCCATTTATGAACACTATAAAGATTTGGGTTTTACGATTGTCGGAATCGCACGAGAGCGGAAACTTAGCGATGCGCAAGAGGCTCTGAAAATAGAAAAATATCCGTGGCTGCAGTTGGTGGAGCTTAATGATAAAAATCAAATTTGGTTGAAGCATGGTATTGAAAATGGGGGCGGGGCAACTTTTCTGATTGATGATCGAGGAATCATTTTCGCCATCGATCCCACGGTTGAGGAAATTCGGCAGATTTTAGAAAAGCATCTGAAAAAATAATGGGATTGCAGAATACTACCGTCGGATATTTTAGGTGATGATATAAAAATTAGCTGGTGATTAATTTAATATATCTGCTGAAATCTCGAAGAAAAAGATGTTCTTATTGTGGTTTCTTAGATGCAACACCTTTTGTTTGCACTGCCACGGAATATAGAATAAAAAAAGCGACACATTGTGCCGCTTTAAATGTATTCACAACGGAATTGGGAACACCCGTCCCGATGGGCACAGCCCCTGCCGGTGCCCCAATCACTTGATTAATTTTGCGGGCAAAATTAATCCGCTAAGAATCGCTCGCGCCACTCCGCGGGCATCTCCACGCTCTTCTGCGCGATAAAATCGAAGACTGCCATCACGGTGTGGGAGTCGCTGCAAAGGCGGTCGCCGACCCACAACTGTTGGTGGAAGGTCATGCTCTTAGTGCCGACCTTCTCGCAGGTGGTCGTGCAACGCACCTCATCCGAAAAACGGATCTGCGACATATAGTCGCTGTGGGTCGAGACATTCACCATGCGAAGATCGCCTGTCAAGCATTGGTCGCTCATCACTTGGGCGAAGTAGTCGGTCTTGCCCACATCGAAATACATCTGCTGCGCCACATTGTTCACATGCAGGAAAAGATCCACATCGGAAAATCGCTTCTGAATGGGGGTTACGATGGTTCGTGCCATAATCTTCTAAAGTCTTTTATTCACGGATGACTTTCACTTCACCACCCTCGCCAAACGCAATGATCGACGATGCCTTACGGGAGGGATGACCCTCAAATCGGGGATTGACGATGTAATCGACCCCATCGACAATCTCGCGGGCGACATCCTTCAAACCCACGGGAGTCTGCTCGCCCGAAATATTCGCCGATGTCGATACGATCGGACGGCGCAACTGGCGCAACACCTCTTGGCAAAATTCGTGGTCGGGTACGCGCACGCCCAAGGTGTGTTCCTCGGGAATGAGGTTCTCCGCCAACCCCACAGCGCCGGGGAGGATGAATGTGGTGGGAGTGGTGGCAACATCCATCACCTCGAAGGCGATCGAGGGCGCGCGGTTCACATAGCGCACCACCATGTCTGCCGATGCGCACAGCACGAGCATCGACTTCTTGTTTTCGCTCTGCTTCAGACGGTAGATGCGATCTACGGCTTCGCGGTTGGTGGCATCGCAACCCAAGCCCCACACCGTGTCGGTGGGGTAGAGGATGATACCGCCTTCGCTGAGGATGCGCACAGCCTCGGCGGCTTCTTTAAATAAAGGGCTGTCCTTCGCTATTGTTTTTCGTTGCATGATCGTGATTTATAAAGTTCGTGTAACTATCCTTGCAAAAATAATGAAAGATTGGCAATCGAAGCGTATTTTTTTGATTTTTGAATGTTTTGTGCATAAAAAAGGCTTTCCCGTCATTGCGAAGGGGAAAGCCTTGGTATTGATTAATTGTTCGTGAGGCGTTTAGATCATCACCATCAAAACGATCTGGATGATGATCACGCGCAGGAACATACAAATCGGGTAAACCGTGGCGTAGGATACCGAGGGGTTGTCGCCCTCGATGGTGTCGTTGGCATAGTTCAGCGCCATGGGATTCGCCATCGAACCGCACGCCAAACCGCTCACCGTACCGAAGTCGAGGTGGAACATACGCAGCGCGATCCACGAAACCAAAACCACAGGAACGAATGTGAGGATGAAGCCCGTGCCCAACCACAGCAGACCCTCGGGGCGCATGATCGTAGCCAAGAGATCGGTTCCCGACTCCAAGCCGAGACACGCCAAGTAGATCGAAAGACCCATCGCGCGCATCATCAGATTAGCACTCTGCGTGGTGTAGGTGATCATGTGCATACGGGGACCGAATGTGCCGATCAGGATACCGATCAAGATCGGGCCGCCAGCCAAGCCCAACTTCACCGAAGACACCATGCCGGGGATCGTTAGGGGAATGCTTCCGAAGATCAGACCCACCGTCAGACCGATGAAGACCGTTGCCAAATTCGGCTCATTAAGGCTCTTCACGGCGTTGCCCAAGATCTTTTCTACTCGATGGATGGCTTGCTCTTCGCCGACAACCGTCAGTCGGTCTCCCACTTGCAGACGCAGGTCGGGCGTAGCCAACAGCTGCACTCCCGAACGATACACGCGGCTGATGTTGATGCCGTAGGTGTTGCGCAGGTGCAACGAGGAGAGCTTCTTGCCGTTGATGTCGGGGCGGGTCACCAAGATCCGCTGCGAGATGAGGCGTGCATCGACCTCGTTCCAGTCGATGTCCTTGGTGTTCCAGTCCTTCTGCTCCTGTTCGCCGAAGATCATCTTCAGGCCCTTGATATCTTCGGGGGTGGTGATTACCAAGATAATATCATCTTTTTCGAGTTTCTTGTCCGATGTAGGGATCGACACATGACCATCGCGCCAAATACGCGAGATCACAAAGTGAAGGTGGCTCTGCACGGCTGCCTCCTGCACGCTCTTGCCGAAGATTCCGGGGTTCGTCAGGCGGAACGATGCGATGTAGACATTCTTCTTATGCTCGGCATCGGGACCCGACAGATCCGACGGGCGCACAAACATCTTGCGCAGTACGATGATCGCCAAGATCACGCCCACAACGCCCAATGGATAGGTCAAAGCGCAGCTCAAAGCCGCACCGCTTGCATCGTGTCCCATCTCGACCAAGGTCTGTTGTGCCGCACCCAACGCGGGGGTATTGGTCGTAGCACCGCACAAGATGCCCGACATATCGGCAATGTCGATGCCGAATGCGAAGCTCATGCCGATTGCCATCAGCGTGCCCACGATCAAGACCAAAAGGGCAGGCGTAACCAATCGGATGCCGTCCGAGCGCAACGATGAGAAGAAACCGGGACCCACCTGCAAACCCAATGCAAACACGAAGAGCGCCAAACCGAAGCTCTCGATGTATTTGAGCATCTGCGGGTCGATCGACAGTCCGAAGTGACCTGCGATGATACCGACAAAAAAGATGAATGCCGTACCGAGCGACACGCCCAAAATACGGATCTTACCCAAGATGATGCCGACAACCGAGATGAGCGAAACCACGATGATGGCTTGCAAATCGGAATGTGTGATAAAAAGAGACGCTAACCAGCTTTCCATTAAAAATGCCTCCAATAATTTTTTGATCCACAAAAGTAAATTAAATTTTCGGGATCGCCATATTTATTTTAAAATTTTTACAAAATCATTCAAAAAAGAAAACTCCCTCGCGTGATTTATCGCGTGGGAGCTGTGCCTTTTGATGAGTATATATGTTTATTGCATAATGAGTTAAGCCTCTTCTTCCAACGCTAAACGCGCGCGTTCGGCTTGGCGTTCGTGGGCTTTGCGGATGGCGGCTCTTTTGCGCTCGTCCAATTCGATGTCGCACGCCGAGCAGTTGCCGTGGCAGCCTGCGGTGTTGTGGGTGGTGGAGCAGACCGAAGTGCCGTCGGCTTCGCGCGTTTCGTGTACAGCGCATTTGATGCCTAAACGCTGCATGTCTTTGTTGGTCGAGATTTCGGAGTCGATGTCGTGACCTTTGATCATCTGTGTGAGCGACATACCGAACACGAAGAAGCCGACAAATGCGATTGAGAGCAGCAGAACGATTAACCAAGCGGGCATAATCTTGTATTTTTAATTGTTTTTAATTTTGGGTTTCGGCTGCAAATTTATATATTTGTATGTTAATATGCAAAAATGTTGAATGATCCGTTGCGGGATTCCCCGTTCGGGGGCTTTCCTGCGGGTGCTGCGGGAGTTGAAATGGTGTGTTTTGAGGGCATTTGCGGGGCATTCGGCAGGGCATATTCCATAGTTTTATTTTATTGTAACTCAATCTGAATCATGAAAATCGTTGTTGCAGGAGCCGGTGAAATGGGCAGCCATTTGGCGCGTATGCTGAGTGGTAACGGTCACGAAATCACCATCATTGATGCCGACCCGAAACTTTTGGCAGAGGTGGGCAGTTTGGCGGATGTGATTGCCATCGAGGGCGATTCGACCACATTCAATGTCCTGCGCCAAGCCTCGGTGCGTAAGTGCGATCTGTTTATCGCCGTCAATCACGAGGAGAACGACAACATCGTTGCCGCGATGATGGCCAAGAAACTCGGCGCGAAGAAAGCCATCGCGCGCATCGACAACAACGAATACCTCGAACCCAACAACAAGGAGATGTTCATCGAGATGGGTATCGACTACCTGTTCTACCCCGAAAAGGTGGCGGCACGCGAGGTGATCAACCTTTTGGGTCATACCTCCACCACGGAGTATGTCGATTTCTCGAGCGGTAAACTTTCGCTTGTGGTGTTCCGCTTGGAACCGAACTCCTCCTTGATCGGTCGCCCGCTGTCGGGATTCGATGACAACCTCGAGGAGCTGAGCTACCGCACGGTCGCCATCACGCGCGAAGGCGAAACCATCATCCCCAAGAAGGACGAACGCTTCATGGAGGACGACATCATCTATGTCATTGCCCGCCACGATGCGGCGCACGAGGTGATGGAATATTCGGGTCAGAAGAACATCGACATCAACAATATGATGATCTTGGGCGGTTCGCGCATCGGCGTGCGGATCGCCATGGAATTGCAGGACGAGGTCAATGTCAAATTGATCGACTACCACGCCGACAAAGCCTACCGCTTGGCGGAGATGTTGGATAAAACGCTCATTATCAACGAGGACGGTCGAAATACCGATGCCATGTTGGAGGAGGGCTTGGCGAATATGGATGCCTTTGTGGCGGTTACGGGTCGAAGCGAAACCAACATCTTGGCGGCGATGCTTGCCAAAAGGATGGGCGTGAAGAAGGTGATTGCCGAGGTCGAGAACCTCAATTACATCAATTTGGCGGAGTCGATCGGTATCGATACCATCATCAACAAAAAGTTGGTGACGGCATCGAACATTTTCCGCTTCACGATGTCGACCGATGTTCAGGCGATCAAGTGCCTGACGGGCAGCGATGCCGAGGTTTTGGAGTTCATCGTGAAACCCAATTCGCCCGCCACCAAGACCTCGATCCGCGAGATGGGGCTGCCGGATGATGCCATCGTGGGCGGTATCGTGCGCGGCGACAAGGTCTACATCGCCATGGGTTCGACCCAGATCCATCCCTACGACCGCGTGGTGGTGTTTTCCATGCCGGGATCGGTCGAAAAGGTCGGCTACTACTTCAACTAAAAGCGAAAGGGAAGAGATATGTCATTGAAAAACAGTCTGTTTAAGCTCTACTTCGCACCGCGTATGCGTGCCAT
>SAMEA104404097__coassemble_3124_pt1 | contig 10490 bp, 12 predicted proteins | sample SAMEA104404097__metabat2_high_PE_016 | metagenome-assembled genome bin SAMEA104404097 (sample SAMEA104404097) | Balaenoptera acutorostrata | reverse complement strand
GCCTTCTTGACCCGCTGCTGCAACTTGGCAACCACGGGGCAGGTGGCATCGATCACCTCGATGCCCAACTCGCGGGCGCGGGCGTAGGTCGTGGGCGGCTCGCCGTGGGCGCGCACAAAGAGCTTCTGCCCGCCCAAGCGGGGCATATCCTCGTGCGTGACGGTTCTCAATCCCAAGTCCTCCAAGCGTTGCACCTCGATGCGGTTATGCACGATGTCGCCCAACGAATAGACCGTGGGCGTCTTCGCCAAAGCCTTTTCGGCTTCGGTGATGGCATGGACCACTCCGAAACAAAAACCCGATTTATCGTCGATTTCAATTTTCATTTGAGTAGATTTTTTTTGCCGTGAATCCCCGCTCTTTTGAAAAATTCGGTTCACGGCGCGTATGTCGCTTTTCGCTGTCGGTTAGAGTCGTTTTGCAAGCTCCTTGTCGAGCCATTCCATCTGCTCCTCCACCGTCATGTGGCTGTTGTCCAGCACAACCGCATCTTCAGCTTGGCGCAGGGGCGAGATCTTGCGGCTCATGTCGGCCTTGTCGCGCTCCACCACATTGCGCTCGATCTGCTCCAAAGTAACCTTGTCGCCCTTGGCGGTCAGCTCATCGTAACGGCGCTGTGCGCGTACCTTGGGGTCGGCGGTCATGTATATCTTCAACTCGGCATCGGGGAAGACCACCGTGCCGATGTCGCGACCGTCCATCACCACGCCGCGTTCGCGACCCATCGCCTGCTGCATGGCAACCAATTTCTCGCGCACCGCACCGATTGCGCTCACGGGGCTGACCATGTTGCTCACCTCGATCGAACGGATCAAGCCCTCGACCCGCTCGCCATTGACATAGATGTCGCTCGCCCCGCGCTCGGGATTGAAGCGGAACGAGATCTCGATCTGATCCAAAAGGCGGACTACGGCATCCTCGTCAATTACGCCGCTTACGATCGCTCCGTGGCGGATGGCGTAGAGCGTGACGGCGCGATACATCGCACCCGTGTCGATGAAGATGTAGCCTAACTTGGCGGCTATGGTCTTGGCAAATGTGCTCTTGCCGCACGATGAGAATCCATCGACGGCTATGATGATTTTGTGGTTAGTGGACATTGGGAATGAAGTCTAAAAAAGTGGATAAAATAGTGGTGATGCCTAAGATCCCGATGACGATTCCCGCCACGCGGTTGATGGTGAGCATGTGGCGCGGGCGGAAACGGCGGCGGAACAGATTGATCGTACACGCCAATAAGGTCCACCACGACACGGCTCCTCCAAAGAAGCCCACGATGATAAACAGCGAGTTCAGAAGTTGCGAGGAGTTGCTGTCCTTCATGTCGCCCACCGAGATGCCGAACAAGGCAAAGAAAGTGAGGATGTAGGGCACTACCAAGATGAAATTCGCCAAGGTGAGTCCGAAGATCGAGGCAAAATTCTGCCACAGCGAGGTCTTGCCCGCGCGGTTGCGGCGGATCTGCGGAACGGGGTTTTGCAGGAAGATGTAGACCCCGAAGATGATGACCAACATACCCGCCACGATGCGCAGCAGGGTGTCGTATTGGGCGATCTGCTGTTCGAGAATCGAGTAGAACAACAGCGCCGCCATGGCCATCAAAGTGTCGGCGGCAGCCACTCCAAAGCCCGATACGATGCCCGCACGGCGGCTTTTGGACAGCGTGCGCTGGATGCACAGCACCGCCACGGGACCCACGGTGATCGATGCGGCTACACCCACGCCGATCCCCTTGAAAAGCATTTCGAAAATCTCTTCGAATAAATTCATACCTAATTTCTAAACCTAAAATTTCGAACTGCAAAGTTACGAAAAAGGTTCGAGAAATCCCCCTTCTTTATTAAAAAAGGTATATCTTTGGCTCATACTCGGTATTTCGCAAGAATCTTGCCGACAAATTTCGGAACGAAGGGCTGCGCTTTACGCGCCGAATTTGGCGGGTTTTGTTCCCGATTTTGCGCTTCAGGCTCATGCTCTGAGGGTTAAATGGCGCGATTGTTGATAATTTTTTCACAACTTTATGCCCGCAGGATGCACATACCCGCTTAGTTTTTATATATTTGCACCATCAAATGAATCGACACTACCATGATTGAAAACCAAGAATTAGGTATCGATATTGAGTTGGACGACGAGGTCGCTCAGGGCAACTATTCCAATTTGGCGATCATCGCGCACTCCACCTCCGAATTTATCATCGACTTCGCAACCGTGCTCCCCGGCGTGGAGAAGGCGCGCGTCAAAAGTCGTGTGATCCTCACCCCCGAGCATGCCAAACGACTGCTCCACTCGTTGCAGGACAACATCGTCCGCTACGAGTCCACCATGGGCAAAATCGAGATCCCCTCGCCGCAGGTGATGCCCGACATGGGTCCAAAAATGGGAGAGGCATAAAGGGGCTGTCCGAGGGCAACCGAGGGGCTGAAGTGGGGCAACCGAGTGGCTGAGACGGGCGACCGATGGGCGACCGAGGTCTTTTTAGGAGCGATTTTAGGCTGAAAAATTTTCGGTTCCCGGCGTGAAATTCCACGGCAACTTCCAAGTATTTCCGATCATCCGTTTGGGATGATTGATCCTTGTCTGCGCCCCGAATTTCCCGACATACAGATTTGTGCAGAAACAATTTGCCAAACGGTATAGAATGCAAAAATACCGATCCGAAATCTCGGGTCGGTATTTTCTTCTATATAGTTTTGTGTGTGATGTGTCGCGCGGGGACGGTATCTGCCAAAATTGACTGAAAAGCGAAGTGTTCACAATGTTGATAACCTGCAAAGTTGTGAACCGAGTTTTGAACAATTCTGTTCGTAACTTTTGTAAGTTTTTATAAATCAGCAAGGAAGAAAAATGCTTCTTGCGCCCTTTTCCCTCCTCGTTGATTATAAACACAACTACTTATGATTGGACTTTTACGCTTATGATCGCAACAACCTCGTGGCTCAATCCTCCCGAAAATCGCTTTCTTTTCCGATTTTTGCGCCCCTCGCGAGCAGTCCTCCCATCGGGAGAATCCTCCGCGAAGCACCTTCGGGTCTTATAAACCTCGATTGTTTCGGCGGCAAAGGTAAATTAAAAATTTTGAAAAACAAAATTCCGCTGAACTTCTGTTTTAACTTCTCGGTAATCAGTCGATCTGTTGTCGATCTTGCGCCCTTTTTTGCTGATCTTAGTCCTCGGAAAGCACACTCGAACCCCGCAATTAATCAATTTTTTTTAGAAAAACCGATACTCACCGCTCCATCTATCCGTTTTGCCAATCGGACGCCGCCCGCCCCAAACCCTGCCGAACGGCATCAAAACAAGGCGCAAAAAAAGGGTAATCCGCCGTGGATCACCCCTTGTAATATCTCCGGGCAAAAGCCTACTTCGTAACCTCCTGCCAGATGAGTGCCGATGCACCCAAGATCGCAGCGTTCTTGCCTTGAATACCGCTCGGCAGGAGCTTCACCTTGTTCTTGAATACGAACAGCATATTTTCCTCCAAATACTTCTGTGTGGGCTCGAACAGCAGTCGGCCTGCCTTCGACAAACCTCCGAACAGGAAGATCGCCTCGGGCGAAGTTACCGTGACGACATTAGCCAGCGCGCGACCCAAGATCTCGCCCGTGAAGCGGAAGCACTCCAACGCGATGGGGTCGCCCTCTTGAGCGGCTGCCGAAATCATCGAAGCATCGAAATCGGCATAAGCGATGTCGCGCAACTTGCTCGGTTCGGTCATCGTAGCCATCAGCTCAAACGCCGTGCGCTTGATACCCGTAGCCGAAACATACGATTCCAAGCAACCCTTACGACCGCAACCGCAGTCGCGACCGCCCGGAATGGCGATCACATGACCGAACTCGCCTGCGAAACCGTCGTGTCCGTAGATCATCTCGCCATTCGACACGAAGCCCGAACCCAAGCCCGTACCCAAGGTGATCATGATGAAATCCTTCATGCCCTTGGCGTTGCCGTAGATCATCTCGCCGATCGTGGCGGCATTGGCATCGTTCGTCACAACGGTTTTCAGTCCGTTAAATTCCTTGGCTACATCGTCTGCCAAGTGGAACATACGGCGGTTCTCGTCGGGGTTGGTCTCGCCATTGCGGAAGCGCCACAAGTTGGCGGGACACTCCACCGTGCCTTGGTGGAAGTTGGCGTTGGGCGCGCCGATGCCGATACCCATCAATTCGTAGTCGAAAGAGACACTTTCGATCATGGTGTGCATCGCCTGACACAGGTCGTGGACATAGGCGGGATAGTCATCCACATGGGGATATTTCTTGGTCGAGATGACCGATTCTGCATAGAGATCACCATTCTCGTCGACCAAACCGAAGGCGGTGTTGATGCCGCCGATATCGACACCGATAGCGAGTTTTTTCATAACAATTGAGCTATTTTTAGGTTATTATATTCAGATTCAAGTCAAAGTTAGGAAAAATATTCCGCCATTCCAAACATTTCCTTTCATTTCTTAACCTCGCTCCCCGATGCTTCCGGGGCTGTGGGGCGGGACGGGGCTGTGGCGTATGGCGTTGAGAATCGGGGCGGAAGGAGGGGTGAGGAGGTGGTGAAGGAGGGCGGAACCATAAGCTCCGGAGGAAAAACTCGGAAAGGATAAATATGCGATTTTTCGATCAAAATTCGGGAACTCCAAAGATTTTTCCTATTTTTGGGGGAAATATTGTCTTCCCAACAAAATTTACTGCTATGGAAACCGAAATGCAAGTGCTCGAATCTTTTGAACGATACTTGGCGCAAACACGCCTTCCCGATGAACCCGAACTGCTCTATGCGCCCATCCGCTACTCGTTGTCGGGCGGCGGTAAGCGTTTAAGACCTTTGTTGTTGATCTTGTCGTGCCGCCTTTTCTCGGGCGATATGCAACGCGCTCTGCCCGCAGCCGCTGCGGTCGAGGTGTTCCACAACTTCACGCTCCTGCATGATGATATTATGGACAACTCGCTTTTGCGCCGCGGCAAGGAGTCGGTCTTTGCCAAGTGGGGGCAGAATGCCGCCATCCTGTCGGGCGATGCGATGATGATCTCAGCCTACAAGTTGTTGGAGAAAGTGCCCGCCGAGGTGCTTCCGCGCATCCTGCGCATCTTCAACCAGATGGCTCTGGAGGTCTGCGAGGGACAGCAATACGACATGGACTTCGAGCAGAAGCAGAAGGTCTCGGTGGTGGAATACATGAACATGATCGAACTGAAGACCTCGGTGCTGTTGGCGGGTGCGGCGATGATCGGCGCGACTTTGGGCGGTGCTACCGAGGAGCAGATCGCACAGCTGCGCCGCTTTGCGGTGGAGCTTGGTCTGGCGTTCCAGTTGCAGGATGATTTGTTGGACAGCTACGGATCGGACCAATGGACCAAACCCGTGGGCGGTGATATTTTGGAACACAAGATGACCTATCTGATGATCTCGGCGATGAGCCACTCCTCGGAGCAGGAACGCGAGGTTCTGCGCAAAACGCACCTCGATTCCTCGCTGTCGGACAAGGAGAAGATCGAGCGCGTATTAGAGATCTACAACCGCCACAATGTGCGCCACCTGACCGAGCAACAGATCTCGCTCCGCTTCGACCGCGCGCTTTCGGTGTTGGACGATCTGAAGTCGGTGGGCGATACCGAGCCCCTGCGCCACTTCGCCAAGAGCCTGATGGGTCGCAAGAAATAAATTGCAAAAGAATTAGGAATGAACGATGCTCCCTGCCTGTGGGTGGGGAGCATTTTATAAGGAATTTACATACACACAATGCTTCGCTCTGATATCGAAATCATGGCACCCGTGGGGTCTTACGAATCCTTGATGGCTGCCATCCATGCGGGTGCCGACTCCATCTATTTCGGGGTCGGTAAACTCAATATGCGCTCCGCTTCGGCGGCTAATTTCACGCTCGACGACCTTGAAAAAATCGTGCATATCGCCAAAGAATACGGCGTGAAAACCTACCTCACGGTCAATACGGTGGTCTATGAGGATGAACTGCTTACGGTGCACGAGGTGATCGACCGCGCCAAAAAGGAAGGCATCGATGCCATCATCGCTTCGGATATGGCTGCCATCATGTATGCCCGCCGCATCGGGCAGGAGGTGCATATCTCCACGCAGTGCAACATCTCGAACTCCGAGGCGGTGAAGTTCTTTGCGCAATGGGCCGATACGGTGGTCTTGGCGCGCGAACTTTCGTTGGAGCAGATCGGCAAGATCCACCGCGAGATCGTCGAGAACAACATCTGCGGGCCGAGGGGCGAATTGGTTGAAATAGAGATGTTTGCCCATGGTGCGCTGTGTATGTCGATTTCGGGGAAATGCTATCTTTCGCTCTACGAAACCAACTGCTCGGCGAATCGCGGGGCATGCCGTCAGCTGTGCCGCCGAAAATATACGGTGCGCGACAAGGAGACGGGTGCCGAACTGGATATTGACGGTCGTTATGTGCTGTCGCCCAAGGACTTGTGTACGGTTGATTTTTTGGATAAATTTATCGCTGCGGGCGTCAAGGTGCTCAAGATCGAGGGGCGTGCGCGCGGTGCGGAATATGTCAAGCGCGTGGTCGAAACCTACGATGCCGCCTTGCGCGCGATCGAAGCGGGAACCTACACCCGCGAGGCGGCTGCGGAGTTCAAGAATCGGCTCGCCACGGTCTTCAACCGCGGATTTTGGGAGGGCTACTATGCGGGTCGCCCCGTGGCGGAGCATAGCGAAAACTACGGCTCGGCAGCCACCAAGCGCAAGGTGTTTGTGGGGCGCGTGACGAACTTTTTCAAGAAACTTTCGGTGGCAGAGGTGGTTGTCGAAGCATCGCCCGTTGCCGAGGGCGATTCGATCTTCTTCATGGGACCCACCACGGGCGTTGTGGAGCAGCGGCTCGATGAACTCCACGGCCCTGAAGGCGAGGTCTGCACCGAAGTCAAGCAGGGCAACCTCTGCGCCATCCACACTACGGAGTTGATCCGCCGCGGCGACCAGCTCTACAAATTTGTCGATGTGGAGGAATAGGCGGGGTATAGAAACAAAAAACCCGGGTTCATCGCCGACATCTGTATCATCGGGAGAGGAATTACCGGGACTGTTTCGCAAAGATACATATAAAATACAAGACTATGGCTGTTCATTCATATAATTTGGGATTTATCTCAGATGAGGCTATTTATAATCATGTCAAAGAAACGGTGTTGTTGTATAAGACATTTATGGATTTGGAACAATTCAACAGCAATCTGATCGATCCGATTAAATTGACATTTGATGCAAAGGTTTATGGTAAATCATTTGAAGAAATCATAGAATCTGAAGCCGTTCGCCAAATCGATAAATCGAATACGAATCATATCGGTTACTTCCACCAAAATCTTTTCAAATTGGCAGGAAATGGTTGGACCGTTCCCGAGACGGGTTTCGATGTGGTGAATGAAGAAAAAGGAATTTATGTGGAGCTGAAAAACAAGCACAACACAATGAATGCTTCTTCCTCTCAGGCAACTTATATGATGATGCAAAATCATCTTTTGTCGCACCCCAAGACAAAATGTATGTTGGTTGAGGTGATCGCAAAGAAGAGCCAGAACATTAAATGGGAGGGAACATTCCGAGGGGTGTTTTTGTCAGATGAGCGTATTCGCCGTGTGTCGATTGATCATTTTTACGAAATCGTGTTTGGTGATAAGGAGGCGTTTTTCAAATTGTGCGAAATGCTTCCTGTGATTCTCGATGATGTCATCGCAGAGGTGCATCGTGGCAAGATTACGAATACGGTATATGACGAACTTGCCGATTTCTCGTCCGACACCATGAAGAGTTTGTATCTGTTGGCGTTCAGCACTTATGAGGGTTTTGGCAAATTTAAGAAATAACGCATGACTGATTTTATTTCATTAACGAATTTTGCCGATATTTTAGGAGTTTCCAACACGACTGTCCACAAATGGATTCAGAACGGGAAATTCTCCAAAATCAAAGATGAGCAGGGCAGAGAGGGCTTGAAAATGAGCGCTTTGTTCGGTATCCCGGTGATCGATCAGATGCTTGCTGATAAGTGGGATGCCGAGATGCAGGTCGTGCCCAAACGGGAATATACTTCCATCGAATTGTTTGCCGGTGGAGGTGGCTTGGCTTTGGGTATGGAAAAAGCCGGTTTCCACCATGTGCTGCTCAATGAGTTCGACCATAAGGCGTGCGAAACTTTGCGCAAAAACCGACCCGATTGGAATGTCGTTGAGGAGGATGTACACCATGTGTCATTCAAGGATTATGAAGGTAAGGTCGATTTTTTGTCGGGCGGATTCCCGTGTCAGGCTTTTTCTTATGCAGGCAATAAGGGGGGCTTCGAAGATACTCGGGGAACGCTGTTCTTTGAGTTGGCTCGAGCCGTCAAAGAATGCAAACCCAAGGTCTTTATGGGGGAGAATGTCAAAGGTTTGTTGACCCATGACAATGGCAAAACATTGGAGGTCATCAAGAATGCGATCAAGGATTTGGGTTACACACTCATCGAACCTCGCGTTTTGAAAGCCATTTTGTACCAGGTTCCTCAAAAGCGTGAGCGTTTGATTTTGATTGCTGTGCGCAATGACTTGGTTGCTAAAATGAAATTTGAGTGGCCCCATCCCTATAAAAGGGTGGTGAATCTGCGAGATGCCTTTTTCAAAGGCGTGCTTTATGATGAGGATGTCCCCGAATCCGAAGGACAGAAATATCCCGCACGCAAGAAGGAGATCATGGACTTGGTGCCGATGGGCGGAAATTGGAAGGATCTGCCCGAAGATCTGCAAGTTGAGTACCTCAAAGGAAGCCTCGGATTGGGTGGAGGTAAGACGGGTATTGCCCGCCGATTGTCGTTGGATGAACCGTCTTTGACCTTGACTTGCGCCCCCGCAATGAAGCAGACGGAGCGGTGTCATCCGACTGAAACAAGACCTTTGTCGGTGCGTGAGTATGCGCGCATTCAAACTTTTCCCGATTCTTGGAACTTTATGGGCAATATGTCGGATCAATACAAGCAAATCGGTAATGCCGTTCCCGTGAATTTGGCTTATGCCATCGGACGGTCTTTGATCCGAATGTTCAACCATTTTGAAGATGGAGGACAAGACTATGCTCTTTTTTAAATTCATTTAAAGGGTAGACAAATAATATAAGGGGAAGATGAAAAATCTTTCCTTTTTTTGTAATAATTTTGGGGGTGCGGGGTCGTATGGTAAAACGCAGGATGATGGAGGATCGCGAAATAGTCAGAAGGATCGTGGAGGACGGCGAGCGGGAACTGTTCGGCGAGTTGGTGCGCCGCTACTCTCCGCAGGTGTTCTCCAAGGCGGTGGGCGTGGTGCGCGATCGCGAGGCTGCGGCGGAACTTACGCAGCAGACCTTCGTGAGGGCATACACCCGCTTGGGCGATTGGCGGGGCGAGGACTCGATTGCCCCGTGGCTCGTGATCATCGCCCTGCACCTCGCTTTGAACTATTCCGACAGCCGCCAACGCCGCCGGAAGATCCCCGATGATCCGCCTGCGGAGGATGATTTTTCGGAGGAGCGCGAGGAGCGGCTTCAGCTCTTGGAACACCACTTGGGACGCCTTCCCGATGAGGATCGGCGCTTGATTGAGGGGCATTACTTTGCCCGCAAAAAGACCGGGGAACTCGCCCGCGAGATGGGACTTACGCAGTCGAATGTCTTGGTGCGACTGCACCGAATCCGTGAAAAACTCAAAAAACAAATGACCGATGAAACCATTGAATGATAATGAATTAGATGTGCTTCTGAAAGAGGAGGGCATCCGCCGTGCGATCCTCGCCGATGTGGAGCAGGGTGTGCGCAAGGAGCTCCGCCGAAGGAGCAGCCGCCGATGGGTGCGCGCTGCGGTATTTGCCTTCGGGCTTCCCGCCGTGTTCGCCGTGGGCGGGGCGGGTTTGGTACACTTCGCGGGCAATGTCGATGCGGAATGGATGCGCTGGGTCGTGGGCGCGGGTGCGCTCGCTTCGCTGTGGGGCATGGGTTATTTGGTCGCTCATTTTTCGATCGACTGAGTGTAATAATTTCGCCGGGACGCGGTCTTATGGGTGAAGTGCTTCAGAAAAGAATTGTTTAATTTTAAAACTTGAAAAATATGCTTGGAGAATTAGCAGGAGTTTTGGCGATTGCCGGTACTTTCGCCATCCCGGTTGTCGCAATTGTAATGGGACTTGTAACCGTGATGCGACGCAATAAGAATCAGCGCATCTTGCGTGAGAAACTCATTGAATCAAAGGCAGATATAGAATTTGCCCGCTTGATGCTCGAGGAGCAGCAGAAGCCTGAAGAAGGCACCATCCGTTACAGCACTTTGCGTTGGGGCATGACCCTTTTGGGCGCGGGTCTTGGCGCGATTATCAGCTATCAGTTTTCGATGGTCGTCAATGTGTGGATGATCTCCACGATGCTGGGCGCGGGCGTGGGTCTTTTGGCAGCCTTTGCCACCGAGTGGAAACTCAAAAACCGTAAATAGAAAGCCGATTTCGCATCGGAAA
>SAMEA104404097__coassemble_3084_pt1 | contig 10588 bp, 8 predicted proteins | sample SAMEA104404097__metabat2_high_PE_016 | metagenome-assembled genome bin SAMEA104404097 (sample SAMEA104404097) | Balaenoptera acutorostrata | reverse complement strand
GCATCGAGAACTCGGGCGGATAGATATAGGTGTTACGCACCATGAACTCCTTCAAAATATCGTTCTGAATGGTGCCTGCCATCTGATCCAAAGTACAGCCCTGCTCCAAGCCCGTCACGATGTAGAATGCCAAAATCGGCAACACCGCGCCGTTCATGGTCATCGAGACCGACATACGATCCAACGGAATACCCTCGAAGAGCACCTTCATATCCTCGACCGAGCAGATCGACACACCTGCCTTACCGACATCGCCCACAACACGCGGGTGATCGGCATCGTAGCCACGGTGTGTAGCTAAGTCGAATGCCACCGACAGACCCTTCTGACCTGCCGCCAAGTTACGGCGATAGAATGCGTTCGACTCCTCGGCAGTCGAGAAACCTGCATACTGACGGATCGTCCACGGACGCATCACATACATCGTCGAGTAAGGACCGCGGAGGAACGGAGCCAAACCTGCCGTATAGTTCAGGTGTTCCATACCCTCGAGATCCTCTGCCGTATAGGTTCCCTTGACGGGGATACGCTCGGCAGTCAACCACGGTTCAACTTCCTCGTGGTGTTTGTTGGCGCCGCAGCACTGATCTGCCACGCCATCATATTTTAATTCTGAAAATTTAGCTCTCATAATTAGATCCCCATCTCTTTAAGGTAGAACTTCAATGTTTCGAGCACATTCGACTTCACATTGATGAAGTTTGAAATGCCCTGTGCCTCCAATTCGGGAGCGCATGCCGGAGCACCGGCTACAACAAGGATGGCCTTGCCGCCCAACAGCTCCTTGATCTTGGGAGCGAGTTCGGCGTAATCATCATCCGATGCACAAACCACCACAATCTGCGATCCCGACTCCAAAGCAGCCTTCACACCCTCCTCAATCGAGTTGAAGTAGGTATTGTCCTGCACATGGATGCCGGCGCAAGCGAAGAAGTTGCACGAGAACTGCGCTCTTGCACGCGCCATCGCCAAATTGCCGCAAGTGAGCATGAATGCCTTCAGCTCCTTGCCGCCGCGATCTACCGCGAGACGCATCTTCTCGAACGCCATCGCACCGCGATAGGGGCTCAGCACATTGCCTTCCTTCGTGTTGCGCTCAACCGAAGGTGTGGTGATCTCCTCACCTGCGCGCTCCGTGAAGTTCGGGAACTGGTTGGCACCCAAGAGAGTGATTCGGCGGGTTGCGATCTTCTTGTCTTTCGATGCTGCCGAAGCCTCTACACGCGCCTTGATGAAGCCCTCGTCGTAGGCTGCCTTGTAGCCGCCCTTCTCCTCGATCTCGAGGAAGAGCTTCCATGCCTCAGCCGCGATCGACTGCGTGAGGTTCTCCACAAAGTACGAACCGCCTGCGGGGTCGGTTACTTGGTCGAAGTGTGCCTCGTTCTTCAAGAGCAACTCCACATTGCGGGCGATGCGCTTCGAGAACTCGTCGGGTGCTTCGTAGGAGCGGTTGAAGGGAGTAACCTCCAACGATCCGACACCTGCGATGGCTGCCGACATAGCCTCGGTCGTGCCGCGCAACATATTGACATAGGGGTCATAAACGGTTTGATTCCACTCCGAAGTCACGGCGTGAATCATCATCTTGCACGCGCAGTCTTGTTTGGGAGAGTAGCCCTTCACGATGTTTGCCCACAGCATACGGGCAGCACGGAACTTGGCGATCTCCAAGAAATAGGTCGAAGTTACCGACAGCGAGAAACGGATCTTGCGTGCGGCACTCTCGGCATCGACACCGGCATCGGACAGACGAGCCAAGTAGTCGTTACCTGCCGACAGGGCGAACGCCAACTCCTCGACAATGGTCGAACCCGAGTTGCCGAAGATGTCGGCTTTGACCGTGATCAATCGAATGTGCTTGTAGTCTTTGGTAAGACCGATCAACTCCCCGAGCTTCTTCATCGCGCAGTCGGCGCAATCCAACTGACCTTCGCGCGAGAGATCCTTCACGAGTGGGTCGAAACCGAAGTTGATGTGCACATCGTTTTTCTCATATCCTGCCTTCTCGATCTTCTGAAGAACGATACCGACCAAGTCGGGCGTGATCTTGCCCGTGAAGGTCAATTCGATAGCCGGAAGGTGGATCTCATTCAACAGCACATCCAAATCCTCAGCCGACAATTCCTTCTGAAGCTCCAATCCGAGCGAATCGACACCCGTGTTCAGCAGGTGCATTGCTTCGGTGTTGGCCTCAATGGGACAATCGACCGTGATGGTTTGGTAAATGTGCCAATGGTTGTTGTCGCGAGTACCGCGGACATAGGGAAATTCGCCTGCCTGCGATCCCAAGAATTTGATGCCTTCGAGATTCTCGGCGCGGTAGTAGGGGCGGACATTGAAGCCTTCGTCCGTGCGCCATACCAGTTTGCGCTCATAATCGGCACCCTTTAAGTCCACTGCAATCGCCTCTTCCCATTTCTCGGTCGGAACCGGTGGAAATTCGGCGAACAGTTTTTCATGTTTGGTATTTGCCATAACTATATAGAGATTAGTATGAATTTTGGTTTTTTAAGCCTAAACTTCATGTAAAGGTAAGAATTTTCCCCGAAGATTCAAACTAAATTCCCTCAAATTTGCACCTAAAGCCCTTTAAATCGAGCAAATTTTCCCGCTATTGTTCATTTTCTCTCCAAATCAACTTTTATGATTCTTCCCGACTGAGCAATCTTCCACAAAAAAGGATGTCCGTTCAAGAACATCCCTTTATTGATTTCACAATTTTGAGAAATATACAATCCGTATTTAATGAGAGGCTGAATATGTATTATTTCAATTTTACTGATTTCTCGTCCCAAAATAAATCCGGATCTTTGTAATTCACAAATTTGATCAATACATTTCCCGGCTTTTTTGGATCCGGTTTGATCAGTTTCAGGCGTCCTCCTATTTCCATCTCTTTTTCTTCCAGCATATCTAACTTGACATCGGCTGATGCGATTTCGATCCATGACCCATTTCTGAGAGAATATATTTTGTAGGAACAAAATGAACTCAGACTTGAAGGGAAGAATCCCAGATCGTCCGCACCATTTCCGTCTAAATCGCCTTCGTTGGTTAAGCACCCATAATAAGGCAGTTTGTCGGGCTTGAATCCCGGAATGGATGGATTGTTAGAACTGATGCCTGAGTATGTGGAGAAGATTTCATGATATTCTTCTTCCTCCTTAAATTCGGGCTTGTAATCTGCAAAATAATTGTAAACGGAGTCGATCTGTCCGTCGCCGTCGAAATCTCCACATATACATTTCTCAATGCTTACTTGGTATTTGGAGCAGTTTTCTTGGGGATAAACTTCTTTGATCTTTTTCAATACAAGTTCTTCTCTGGACAAATGCTTGTCTGATGTTTGTTGCTCGGTGTCTGTTTGCTCGATGACTGCTGTTTGTTGCTCGGAGTCGGCAGCTTGTAATTCGGTATCTGTTTGCTCGTTGTTTGACTGCTTGTTGTCTGCGGTCTGTTGCTTGTTGCTGATACAGCAAGTGAACAAGAAGAAGCCTAAGGATAGTAAAAGGATTTTTTTCATGGTCTTAGAAGATTTTTATTTGTTTAACAACAATATTGCATAAAGGCAGTTCCCAAGTAATTAACTTTCGATCAAGTTTTACTGATTTCTTTTCTCCTCGTTCTCCTGTAATGTAATAGTATTCAGCCAATTTATCGTTGAATTTGGAAACGAATGCCTCACGAATCCGTGAACATTTTTCATTAATGGAGTTGTTGTAAGGATCTAATAATTGTTGGACACTTGCATGCAATTTGTCTAAATCGTGACGAGTGGTTGTTTGATTATAACGAAAAAGGAGATCGACTTTTAATGTCAATCTCCTTTTTTGTATGAGTTCAGTCCTGAGGGTTACTCCTCGTCGCGGAACATGTGCTCTACATAAACGGCGTGCATCATAGCCTCGCGCTTTTCGATCGAAGGCTTGGTGAAGTATTGACGACGACGCAACTCCTTCAGAACGCCCGTGCGCTCGTATTTACGCTTGAACTTCTTCAGGGCGCGCTCGATGTTCTCGCCCTCTTTTACCGGCATGATAATCATAATATTCTAAATTTTTTAAGTTTTCTAATTTTGTTTTCAGTTGTTTTGTGGTGCTGCGGGCATCCGATCTTCCGATCGGAAAGTCCCAAAGTGTGCATTTCACTTTCCGGCTGTTGGTGCTTCGGAATCAAAGACCAAGTAGGGTAGCCGATCGCTCGGCATCCTCCTTTGTTAATATGTGATCTAAAATTAATTCTTCAGCTGTTGTCCAACCTCCTTTCAACTGTCTTTGTTCGAGTAATCTCCGTAAAATCTGCGGTGAGAGGTACGGATGCCGTGCCAACTCATCACGAGGTGCAAAGTTAAGATTAATTTTTTGAATAACCCAAAAAAATCATGGAATTTTGTTGTCAAAACCAGCTCTGGTTTGCATTCGCTCAGGTCTTCGTCTCCTTTGGAACTGCTCGTTGGGGGCAGAAGTTGCCGAACGCCCTCATGAGTTTTCGGCGGTTTTGTTTTGCTGATTGGGTCGTGTGAAAATCCTTTGAGGCGTTTTACCAGCGGAATTGGAGGTATGCGCGGTAGCCTTTCATATCGATTTTACAACCGCCAAAATCCAAATCGCCGGAGAGGGATTTGTATTTGCAATTACCCCAACGGGATTCAATACCCACACCGATTACTCCATAGCTGACCGATACGCCCGAACGGAATTGCGAGGAGTAGTTGCCCAAAAAAGAACTGTCGCAATAGAGGGCTGAAAAAGTCGGGGCATAGCGGAAGTACGCCGAAATCATGATCTTTTTCCCGGGATTGATGTTGATCGAACCGCCGAGCAGGAAACCGTAGTCGATTTTGTGCATCTTTTCTTCGCTGATTCCTTCCTCGTACATCGGATCGTAACCTTGGTAGGGCATAGGTGTAATCTGGTCGTAGCCCGGATCTTGGTCAAAGGATGGCATCGTGGACGAATACATCGAGTAGGATAAGTCCAAGTAGCTGACATCCAAACCGAAACTCAACACGCGTCCGATGGGTTTTCGGTGGAGCATATAGGTGCGTCCTCGTGTGATTGATACACCCCAGTCGTTTTTCAGTTCCGTATTCCCGGCGTTCAGATTGTCGAATGCAGGGAATTGCAGTTTTTCATTGACATAGGAGATGTTGAAGAATTTCTTGCGTATATATTTGCTCGATTGGCAGTTTGAGGCAGTCTCTTGAGAAAAAGAGGTGGAACAGCATGTTAAAAATACGATCAGAAGGAAAAATTTTTTCATGAGTTTTTTTATTAATGTGGAAATTTTTAATACTCGGCAAAGATGTGTATTTTTTGTGTATCTAAAATCCCAACTTTCCGTGATTTTACAACTAAAATAAGGGGCGATACAACTAAATCTCCCGAATGACTTGAATTATTCGGGGATCTAAAGTGGGTCGTTTGAAGGATTTCCCCTCTTCCCGGAATTTCAGATGCTTCGGGTTTAGGAACCAAAATCCAAATAAGCCGCAAGCCTTTCTGCTTCTTCGTGGGTTAATAGGCGGTCGTCAATGAGTTCTTGGAAGTTTTTCCAACCTCCTTCCAACTGTCTTTGTTTGAGCAGTTTGCGCAGGATTCTCGGCGAAAGGTACGGATGCCGTGCCAACTCGTCACGAGGCGCAAGGTTCAGATTGAGTTTTCGGATCGCATGGCAATTTATCGAAATCTGTTGTGAAATCAGCTCGTAATTTTGCTCGGTCATGCCTTCGACCTCCTTCAACTGCTCTTTTTTGCAGAATCCGCCGAGCCGTTCGCGGTAGGCGATGATCCGCATCACGGTCTTTTCGCCGATGCCTTTTACGGATCGGAGTTCTGCCGAATCGGCTGTGTTGAGGTCGATGGGCTGTTCCTTGAGGTTGCGCTTCGGTGTGGGGAAAATCACATAGGGTTCCATCATCCGCGCCGCCGAATCGCTCACAACATAACACGCCCTGAGCTCCTCCATGTCGTAGATCCCGCTCAGGTCGCGCCAACGAACAAGCGCCTCGGCTTGGCGTTTGGTGAGTACGCCCGTTGCCCGCAGGTAACGCGCCGAAACGGTGTCGATGCGGAAGGTGTCGAGTTTCAAAGTCGGCTTTTCTCTCCGCTCCCGACCCCATGTCCCCCGCAGAGAATCGTAGCGCGTATCGCGCACACGCCGCATCGAATCGCGAAATGCCTCTCTGTGTGCGTAGGTCGTGTCGCTCCCATAGCGCGGGTGGAGTTGGTAGGCGCTGTCGATCGTGATGTAGGGTTTCAGCGCGTGGTAGGTCGAATCATCCACGCCGTAGCACAGCGCGACATCCTCCACGATGCGGAAAACCTTGCCCGCCGTGCGGTAGCGGATGAGGCTCACCGCCACATATTTCTTCACTCCCATGGCGCGCAACTCCTCGTAAGTTACCGTATTTGGGTCAAATGCCCTAAGGTGTAGACTATCCCCGCGTTCGTACTCCTCCGTAAGCCGTTCTGCCGCATTCCGATCCCCGCGCGGGAGGATGTATGCCAAGCCCAGCATCACCACCAACGCCAACGGAATGAAGATCGCGGCAGGGATGATTTCATCTTTGGAGTAGAACTTTTTCATAGGTGGTAAGGTGTTGGTTATCCGCGTTTTGCACGCAGTTCTGCGAGTGCTTTTCTAACCGATCCCGTGGAGAGTAACAGCGCGCGTGCATCCTCCTCCGAGAGCAAATCCCAAGCGCAATCTGCGCCACAGCGGTTGTGTAACTTCAAGTCTTCCTCGCGGATCATGCGCACTCCGCGCTCGATGAGTTTGTTGTTGGTGAGCTGCATATTGACCATGCGGTTGCCCTCCACGCGCCCCAAGCGGATCATCACCGCCGTGGATAACATATTGAGCATCAGCTTCTGCGCCGTACCCGCCTTCATGCGCGTTGAACCCGTTACAAATTCGGGCCCCACCACAGCCTCCAACGCATATTTCGCCTCGGCTGCCACGGGCGAACCCGCATTGCAAGTTACCGCGCCCGTGAGCAAGCCCTCGATGCGTGCGCGTCTGAGTCCGCCCACGACATAGGGCGTTGTACCCGAAGCCGCTACGCCGATCAACACATCGTCAGCCGTGGGGTGGTACTTTGCCATGTCGCGCCACGCACCCTGCTCATCATCCTCGGCATGCTCCACGGCACGGCGCAACGCACCGTCTCCGCCCGCAATCAGTCCGATCACGCGGTCGAACTCCACGCCGAATGTGGGCGGAAGCTCTGAGGCATCGGTCACAGCCAAGCGTCCGCTCGTTCCCGCGCCGATGTAGAACATGCGTCCTCCGCGCACCATGCGTTCCACCACGCTGTCTACCAATTTTTCCAAGGTGGGGATCACTTGCCTTACCGCCTCATGTACGGAGGCATCCTCGCGGTTGATGCCCACCAAAATATCGTGGGTCGTCATACGATCCAAATCCGAATATCGTGAATCTTGTTCGGTAACTTTATCCATTTTGTGTGTGATAATTCAGCAGTCCCTCATCGGGTGAGGCGACTGTATGGTCGATGGTGAAACCCTCTTCAAGGAGTGCTTCACGCACTAAATCTTCGAAATGATGGGCAATGCTCCCCACGCATCCGACCCTTAATCGGGGGTAGCGGGTGAGGTTGCGGCGGGCAAATTGGCGGAAACATTCCTTCGTCATCTCGCGCACCTCGGCGCAATCGGTGTGCCGGCGGACGAACGGCGCAAGCGAAGCCAAAAAACGATTGGCCGAAGGCTCGCGATAGACCCGCGCGATCAACTCCTCGTATGTGAGTCGCGTTTCGCTGTAAAATTCATCTTTGAGGGGAATATGCCCTTTCAGAATCCCGTTCACCAAGTTCCGCCCCAAGACCGCACCGCTGCCCTCATCGCCCAAGATGTAGCCCAACGGCGGCACATTTTCCACGATCTCGCCCCCACGGCACCAACACGAATTAGACCCCGTGCCCAAGATGCACGCAATGCCTTCACCGCGCCCGAACAACGCCCGCGCCGCACCCTTTAGATCCGACTCCGTGGCGATCATCCGCGCCCGAAAATGTGCGCTCAACGCATTGCGAAGGCGTTTTTGTGCTTCGGGGAACTTTTCGGAGCATCCCGCGCCGTAGAACCACACCTCTTCCGCCGAGCCCCAATCGTGGAGTTCGCGAAGCACCTGCTCGATCTCCTCGCGACTGTGTTGTACGGCATTGATGCCCCGTGTCAGCCTGCGTTCCACGCGTCCCGCTTCGTAGCGCGTCCATGAGCATTTGGTCGATCCGCTGTCTGCAATAATCATCATAAGTCCAAAAGTACGGCTTTTTGTGCGGAAAATGAAATTTTCTCAAGCCGAATTGCGCTTCCCCGATTGAATTTGACCTACTGGAAATCCATCGTGCGCGGGCGTACGGGGCGGTAGCGGAACTGCTCCAAACGCGCGCCGTTCGACACCCTCAGCCAATCCGACCCTAACCATCCGCCCTTGCCGACAGCCACACCCAACTGAATCTGCACCTCGCTGAAGATCAGTCGTTCGTTCTTGATGCGAAGACCCATGCCAAACGACGAGAAAAACGGATTCTTAAACACATTAGCCGACCGGCCCAAAGTGCCGAAATCGGCGAATCCGAAGAACGCGAAGCGGAAGCCCAAGGGCTGGAACGGGGTGAACATCACCGTCTCGGTATTGACCGCCAGGCGGTTGGTGCCGATGGCGTGCTCGTTGAACACGCGGATGCCGTTGTAGCGCGTGAAGCCGATCTGCTCGTTGTTGCCGTACTCGCGATTCCAGCCCTGCGTGTAGTTCAGTTTCACGAATTGGCGGATGCGGTTTCGCCGGAACGACAGTAGGTTGGAGAACCATATAAAGTCGATGTCGAAGCTGCTGCGCTCCCAACTTCCGCTCTCGTCATCGATCCAGCTGCCCAACGCAAAACCGCCCATGATGTAGCCCCACGGGCGGAAAGTTCCGCGGTGGTAGTTCACGCCCAAGTAGTAAGCATTGTCGAACTCGCTCCACGAATAACCGCCCACCACCTCGGCTTTGAAGCCCGTGGCGAGGTACTCCTTGAAGCCGAAGCCGTAGATCATGCTCGTGGTGAGGAAGCGCTCGCGGTAAAGACCCAAACCGAAGAGCAGGTCATCGTGGTCGTGGAACAGCGGATTGAATTTGGGTGCAACGAGCGGGCGTTCGCCGAAGCGGCGGCTGTTGTAGCGTGCCGTGAGGTAGGCACTCGACCTTATGCGCGGGAAAAAATGCGAATAGCCCGCCCACAGATCGAGATTGCGTGCCTTTGCCAAGTCCATAGAATCGTGTTCGATGATGTAGTATTTCGAGCGGATGTTTGTAAACGATGCGCCAAATTCATAGTCGGTGGGCTTCAGAAAATTTTTGCGGATGTTTGTGTGGAAATGCTCCTCGAAGAAGCATCGTCCTCCTTCGATCGTGGAGGAGAAGAACGAACCGAGGATGTTGGGCATCTCATACGATGCGCTGTTTCCGCCGTAGTCGAAGTTGTCGCGGCGAAAACTGGTCTTGAATTTCAGTTTGTTACCCGATCCGAAGATGTTACCGTCGTAGATACCCGCCTCCACGCGCTTTTCCGATTTGAGGTTTACATCGACACTTATCGTCCAACTGTCGCGTGTCTTGAGCACGATGTCCACCTTGTCGGGGTTCAGCGAATCTGCCAAGATCTGAATCTCGGTACTGTAAATATAGGGTCGCGACCGCAACAGTTGTTGGGTATGCACCACTAATTCGGGGTCGAACTTGTCGCCCGTTTCAAACAGCAGATCGCGGCGGATGATCTTCTCGCGAGTCATCACATGGAGCCGGTTGCTCGTGCGCTGCACCCAAGTCTTCGGGTCGGCGTAGACATTTTCCTGATCGATGGTAATCGTGCGGATGGTCTTGCCCGCAAACGGCTCCAGAAGGGCGTTCTCATCGACCACCGATCCGTCCTCGGCGGTGTGTCCGTGGGGGTTGATGAACAGCAGTTTATAGATCAGTCGTGGCACAGCCCTGCGGTGCGATTTGACCTCAAGGCTGTCGTAGAGGCGTTGGTTGCGCTCCGTCACATGGGTGCTCAGCGTGTCTTTGTACAGGAGGGTGATGGTGTCGGCTGAGGGGCGTGTCTGGCTGTCTGGGGTTGCAGATAGAATCTGTTTTCCCGTTGAGGATGCTGCCCCGATTCCGTTGTGCGGATTCTCGGCGAACTTTGCTTTGCGCCCGCCTTCTGCATGGTCGGTTTCTGCTTGATGGAGGAGGCGTCCTTGGCGATCCGCTGTTCCGCCCGACTTTTCGTTTTCGGATGTTTTTTCTTTTGCCGTATTTCCTTGCTCCTCGGCTGAGACGACTGCGGTGGGGCAGGGTGCATCACAAGTGGCGTGCCGAGCAAAGAGCGGGCAGGCGATCAAAAGCGAGAGTATGATGCACAATAAGCGAAACATATTCAAAGGTACGCTATTTTTCGCAATTTAGTATGAATTTTCCCCGAAATTTCTGCGTGGATCGCGCCCTCTGCAATTCCAGTCCTGTTCCTCGCTGCACTCCCTCGACCGCATTGCGCTTCGATTTTCTCCCTATTTGCTCCTTCTAATTTCAGGAGCAG
>SAMEA104404097__coassemble_2986_pt1 | contig 10918 bp, 11 predicted proteins | sample SAMEA104404097__metabat2_high_PE_016 | metagenome-assembled genome bin SAMEA104404097 (sample SAMEA104404097) | Balaenoptera acutorostrata | reverse complement strand
TGACTTTACCCTCAAAAGCCATGGCTTCGGCAAGGGTAGTTTTCCCCGTGCCGGGAGCGCCGAGGAGTACAATGTTTTTAAGGTCTTTAGCTGAATAGTTTTTCATATTCGTATTGAAGTTTTAAGGTTGTTTTCTTGGTTACGACTATAAATATACAAACTTTTTATGAAAAACAAGAATTTTCTACAAAATTTTACTCTTTCCACACTGCGTTACCTCTAAATTATATAGGTATAAAACCGCCTTAAAATTATTCGGCGGGGCGATTTGGCGGAATTTCAAAAAGAATAAATCGCGAAAGGGAGGAGAAACTGCAAATTTTCTGTTGAAAAGAGTTCACATTAAGTAGCCGAAAGTAAAAAAACGGCGTTCGGGCGATTCAAATTCCGAAAGTTTTTCGTATCTTTCGATAAACCTTAATACCCTTAAAACATCATGAAGCATTTATTTCACCTTGCTTTTTTGCTTGCCCTCATGGTTGCAGGCGCATCCTGCTCCAATGGCGATGATCCCGTTGCACCCGTTGCGCCGCCCACTCCACCGACACCGCCCACTCCTCCCGAGGAGCCGACCGAGGAGGTCGTGGAGTTCAAACTCAACACCTTGATTCAGACCCAATACGAACACAGCGCCGAGTTGGATTCCTACCTGATTGCCGTGGCATCCGATGCCGTGGTGTTCGATGAGGAGCAATACCTCTACCACACCGAGGGCGACGGTTATGTGCTGTACCTCAACCTTTTAGCCGCATCATCCGAAGATCCTGCGCGCCCCGCCCTGCCCGATGGAACTTACACCGCGGGGATGGACTACCGAGCCGGCGTATGGAATTTGGACGGCGGTCTGGGCATCCTGATCCGTCACACCACGGCGGAGGGGATGCAGGTGGAAGCCGTTGCCGAGGGCGAACTCTGCTCCAAATACAACGGCACAGCCTACACCATGGAGCTGAATTTCAAGACCGATGCGGGCAACGCCTACCGCGCAAAGTACAACGGCACGCTTGAATTTCAAGGCGTTGCGCCCGAATCAGACAACAAACTCACCGACCCCGTCGATACTGAATTTATAGGCGGTCAGGCGTGCTACATGGGCGCCGATCCCGACTTTGGCGATGTGGGCATCGTGCGCTTGGAGCTCTACGATGCCGCACCCGACCCGCAGTTGGGTACGATCTACGGCAACATCGTCAAAGCACAGCTCGGCATCCCCCTGCCCGAGGGCGCATTCGACTGCCTGCCCGCAGGAACTTACGAAGTCGGCTTCGGCGCGGGCGCATTCACCGCCGCCCCCGGCTACGATGATGGCGTGAACATCCCCACAGGTACCTACATCGCGCAGACCCTTTCGCCCGATGAGCCGATGAAATTGGCGATGATCGATGGCGGAACAATCACCGTGACGGAAGAAGGCTTCGTTACGATCGACCTCTCGACCACCGATTGGGTATCGATCCACGGCGTGCTGAACCGCCCCGTGGAAACACTCGACATGAGCGGGCAAGGCGGAGGTGATGAACCATCAAAACCCGAAGGCCCATTCTCCACAATCACCGCCGACAAGGTGATCGCCCTCGATGATGTCGCGGTGGGCTACCTCTACGACTACGGCGATCAGTACGGCAACTCCACACGCAATGTGGTGCTTCAAGTGCTGTCGCCAGCCACGATGACGGGATTCCTGCTCGACTTGGCACTTCCCGCCGCCGAAGCGGGCGCGCCCCTTGCCGAGGGGACATACACCCTCGATGATGGCACGCACACCGCCTTTTCGTTCGCTCCCGGGCGCATCTTCGGCCCCAATGCCGTGGGTTCATGGGCATTCGTGAGCCTTTACCGCGATGGCGAATACACCTTGGTCGATTTTACCAACGCCGCCAATGCCGCGGGCGGAACACTCGACATCCGCCGTGCGCAAGAGGGTTATACCCTCACATTCAACTTGTTGGATGATGCCCCTGTACCCCACTCCATCACGGGATCGTGGACGGGAACATTCGAAGACATGAGTTACACCGCGCTTTAACGCATACAAAAAACACCCCGATCGTGTGATCGGGGTGTTTTTTGTATCGCTTCGCCTTAGTCCTTATACACTATATATATATGATCGTCGGGCAGGGCGAATCGTGTGCGCAGCTCCTCGCCCACCTCGCGGGCATAGTCCACATCCTCTACGCGGAAACCGCACCCGCGCAGGCGGTCGGCATAGTCGCGCCCATAGATGCGGCGGTGGTCGTACTGCCCGAAGATGCGCGTGCGCTCCTTGGGGTCGGTGATCGTGTCGTCCTCGAAGGTCTCGGCACGCCCCAGATCCACGGGCGAGAGCACAATGCCCCATCCGCCGTGGCGCAGAATGCGGTACAGTTCGCGGAGTGCCTTGCAATCATCGGCGACATGTTCCATCAAGTGGTTGCACATCACCACATCGACCGACTCATCCTCTAAAGGGATCGCCTGCACATCGAAGTGCAGATCCGCCAACGGACTTTCCAAATCCGCCGTGATGTATTGGTCGGCATGCTCCCGGAAATGGGGTTTCAAATGGCGCATGATGCACACCTCGGGGGCAATGTGGAGCATCCGCGGATAGTTCTTGAACAGATCGGTCTCCCGCTCCAAGTAAAGCCACAAAAGACGGTGGCGCTCCAGAGCCAAACAATGAGGGCAGAGCGCATTTTCGCGCGAAGTGACATAGCCGTAGGGCAGGAACTTGCGGTAGCGGTGTCCGCACAAGGGGCACTCGACCGCGTTTCCGCGGTAGAACCAACCCACGGCGGGCACAATGCCCTCGGCAACCCGCTGTAAGACGGGACGCGGTATGTGGTTAAGGAAGAATTTGATCAAGGCTTTCATTAACCTTTAAGTTGTATTCTTATAATTTATCGGTAAGAACGCTGCTCACGGTTTACAGTCGCGCCCTTCGGTCGCGTTTGCAATTCTGACCTTCCCCAAGCCCCCGCCTCGGCGGGGGATGTGAGACGGCGCTTCGGAAGGTCTTGCTTCACCGACCTTTGCGCTCCGGAAGCGGTTCGTGTTATCCTATTCCAAGATTTTGGAAATCTCCTCCTCGGTCTTTTTGAGTTTGGTTTTGCACAAAGCGATCAGCTCCGTGGCGCGTTTGACCTCAGCCGACAAGCTGTCGACATCGAGCTCCTCACCGCGCAGGCGCGCCAAGATTTTCTCAATCTCGGCAGATGCCTCTGCGTAGGTTAATTCTTTTTTTGCCATAGCTCTTTATGATTAATCGTTGCATCAATTCGTCCGTCAGCGACCTCGATCTCGACCTCATCGCCCACTTGGCTCTCCGCCACCGAGATCACCCCGCGGTTTTTGCTCCGCACGATGGCGAAGCCCAATCTTAGGATCTGCTTCGGGTGGCGCGTTTCGATCAGCTCCGCCGCCATCGCCATCCGCTGTTTTTCGCGTTGCAAGACCCCGCGCACCATGTCGGGAAAGAAATTCTGAACCACCCCGATCTCATCGCCCCTTCGGCTGAGGATCACCCGCGCGGCATCGGAGATCAGCTCGCGCGCCCGCTCCAAACGCGCCGTGTGGCGGGTCAGAAGTTGGGTTGAGAGTTGCTTCAGATCGCCCGCATAGCGTTCCAAAGCCACCTCCTCGCGGTGCAGCAGTCCGCGCGTGAGTTCGCTCAGTTGCAGGGCGGCATAATCCACCGCGCCCTCCGCCTCCGCCATGCGGTCGACAAGCCACCCCGCCACCGCCGTGGGGGTTTTCAGAGGGGTGTGCGCCACCATGTCGGCGACCGAAACATCCTTATCGTGACCGATACCCGTGAGGATCGGCAGGGGGAATTGCGCGATGTAGTTGCAAAGGCGATAACTATCAAAGCAATTGAGATCGCTCCTCGAACCGCCACCGCGAATCACAACCACCACATCGAACTCATCCATACGCCCCGCAACGGCGATCAGCGCCGCGATAATCGAATCCTCGGCAGCTGAGCCCTGCATAAACGCATCGAAAAGTTCCACATGGAACCTATATGCGCTCCGCCCTAATTCCTTGCAAAAATCCTGATACCCTGCGGCTTGTGCGCTCGACACCACCGCGATGCGTTGCACCGCCTGCGGCACCTCGGTCTCGCGGTTCATGTCCCACACACCCTCGCTCTTGAGGCGCGCGACGGTTTCCTGACGGCGGCGTTCCATATCGCCCAAAGTGAATGTCGGGTCGATGTCGGTGATCTGCAACGAGAAGCCGTAGAGTTCGTGGTAGGTCACCAAAACCTTCGCCAAGATGCGGATGCCCGCGCCCAATTTCGTGCCGGTCTCCGCTTCAAAATACGATGCGATATGCCCGTATTGGTTGCGCCAAATCACGGCACGCGCCTCAGCAGAAGCCACCGTGTCGTGCTCACCCTTCTCGATTAAATCCAAGTAGCAATGCCCCGAATAATTGACCTTCAGCTCCGAAATCTCGGCGCTGACCCACACTGGCATAGGAAACCGCCCGGCAAGTGCATCGCGCACCTGCCGTTGCAAGTCCTTGAGGGTGATATAGTGCTCGGGGCGGATCATCCCAAAAGAATACCCATAGCGAACAACGCACCGAACATCAAGATGTTACGCGCCGTCTTACCCAAGCAGATATTGAGTTCTTCGCCGTGGTCGATGCGTGTCATCATGCGCCAAGTGCGGAAGTGCGCCACGAGGTAAACGAGCGGCAGGATGCCTGCCCAAAGATGCCCCATGGGGATCAGAACCAAGCACAGCACGACAGCCGCCACACCCAAGAAAAGATAACCCCACTTGCCGAAATTCTTGCCAAAGATCACAACAAGGGTGATTTTGTGAGCTTCGCGGTCTTGATCCAAATCGCGGAAATTATTGAGCATCAGCATCGTATCAATCACCAATCCGCAGGCAAGCGATGCGATGACAACTTCAGCCGTAAGGTCGCCTGTGATCACATAGTAGGTCATGGTGACGGGCACCAAGCCGAAGAACAGCACGACTGCCAAATCGCCCAACGCATTATAAGCCAAGGCATAGGGACCTGCTGTATAGAGGAAGGCAAAGATGATGCACAACACACCGACAGCCACTAATTCCCATCCGCCGTAGAGCAGCGTTCCGTTGGCTCGCGCCCAAAACAGCACGCCCAAACCGGCCGCCACGGCGAGGATCGTATAAAAAGCGATTCCGCGTTTAATCTGCGCATGTGTGAGCAAGCCCTTTGCCACCACACGGTCGGGGCCCAAACGATCGGGACGATCCGCACCCTTCAAAGTGTCGCAAAGGTCATTGACCAAATTGGCGGTACACTGCATGAAGACCGCAAAGATGAGGCAGAGAAACGCCGGCAACCGCTGTTCGTTGTGAAACTGCCCTGCGGCATAGGCCATTGCGGTGGCGATCAAGATCAAGATCACCGAGTTGCCCAAACTGTATGGGCGGACTGCCAACAATTTGACAGATAAAGTATCCGGTTTCATAAAGGTTATAGTTGATTCTTTTTTTGCATTAAGGGTTTATCTGATGATGAGTTCGGCTTGGCGCGGAACGCGTTTCCCGGCAGGAAGTTCCACGTGGAGCACGCCTTCAAAAGCCACGGGCTTGCCCTGCTTCGAGGCGGGTTGCCACAGCGGGGCTTCCTCCACCGCCTTCAGCACACGCCTCCGAAAGCGTTTGTCGGTCGATTCCAAGATCTCCTTTACCGCGGTGCGACCATCGGGCGCAACGGTGTAGCGCAGAACCACCCGCGCCGCATCTTCATTCGCCGCCCACTCGATGTGGCGGGCGATGTAGCGGTCGAACGAAAGGCTGTCGCTCAAAAAATGTGCCGCGCGGTCGTAGGTCAGCGTAACGAGGATCACGCCGTTGGATGCCTCCTCGCCGTAACGGGCGATATTCTCCTCATCGGCAGGCAACATCTCGACCCGCTCGATCATCTCGGGCGGGATGGTGTCGATCGTGCGCACCCGTTTGCCATTGACGATATAGAGCGGCGGCATTTGAGCCATCGCCCCCACAACCAAAGCCGTGGCAATCAAAGCCGACACAAGGCGTATACACCATTTGGGGATCATCTGTCCGTGCTGATTAATTAAAGGTTTATAACAACAAGGGGAGCACTCATCGACTCCCCTTGTTGTTGCAAATTCTTGATCTTACAACTCGCTTTCTTTAAGTCGCTCGGCATTCTCCGCCACGATCAGATGATCGATACAGTCTTGAATGTCGCCGTCCATAAACGCCGCAAGGTTATAAATCGTGTAGTTGATGCGGTGGTCGGTGATACGCCCCTGCGGATAGTTGTAGGTGCGGATCTTCGCCGAGCGGTCGCCCGTTGAGACCATCGTCTTACGCTTCGAAGCGATCTCATCGAGGTACTTCGAATACTCCAAGTTGAAGATTCGGGTACGCAACTCCTCGAACGCCTTGTCGAAGTTCTTGAGCTGCGACTTCTGATCCTGACACTGCACGACAATACCCGTGGGGATGTGCGTCAAACGGATCGCCGAGTAGGTCGTATTGACCGACTGACCGCCGGGACCCGACGAGCAGAAAATATCCTTGCGGATGTCATTCATCGAGATCTCGACATCAAACTCCTCCGCCTCGGGCAGGACAGCCACCGAAGCCGCCGAGGTGTGCACACGACCCTGCGTCTCGGTCTGCGGCACGCGCTGCACGCGGTGAACGCCCGATTCGTACTTGAGTGTACCATAGACATTCTGACCCGTGACCTTCACCACGACCTCCTTATATCCGCCCGAAGTACCCTCCGAAGCCGAAGTGATTTCGTATTTCCAGCCCTTGGTTTCGATGTATTTGGTGTACATGCGCAACAAGTCGCCCGCGAAAATCGCAGCCTCATCGCCGCCCGTACCGCCACGGATCTCCATGATGGCGTTCTTCGAGTCCTGTGGATCTTTGGGGATGAGCAGGAGTTTGATGTCCTCCTCCAACTTGGCGATTTCGGGTTCCAATTCCGAGACCATCTCGCGCGCCATTTCGCGCATCTCCTCGTCCTTGTCGTTCTGAAGGGTTTCCTTCGCCTCGTCCAAGTTTGCGAGCGCGGTGCGGTAGCGGTCGGCGGTCTCGACGATCGGCTCCAACTCCTTATATTCTTTGGTCAGCTCAACATATTGTTTCACATTGGCGATGACCTCGGGGTCGGTCAGCTTTTGACCGATCTCTTCGTATTTCAGTTTCAGTCCGTCCAAACGGACCAGCATGCTGTTCTCTGCCATAAAAAAAGCGTATCTTCGTATTTGGCTACAAAGATACGCAAAACCAATAGATTTTTCAAAGACTTACCGCCGTTTTTCGGCTTTCGCCCCCAAACTTTTCCCCGCCCGGGGGATTCGGGGACGCGATTCGCTCCGCGCTTGCAGATAACCAACTATCGTTTAAGGAGTTCCGCAACGCGCTCGGCGATCTGTCGGGGACTGACCGCACGCATACAGCGGTTATCGCCGTAGCGGCACTCTTTCCCGCCGTAGACCGAGCAGGGACGGCAATACATCGATGCCTGCAAAACGCCCTCCGCAGGACAGCCCCAGCCCAAGAAACCCAAGCCGGGATGGGTCGCCCCCCACACCGACACAACGGGAGTGGCAACCAACGACGCCATGTGCATCACCAAAGAATCCATCGACACCACGCAATCTTCGTGGGCGATCAAATCCATCTCACCCGCGAAGCGCACCTTGCCCCACAATGCCGTGACATTGGGGTATTTACGCGCCATCTCCTCGGCAAAATCAGCCTCACGACCGCCCCCGCCGTGGATGAACACGCGGTCGTATCGCGCAGCCAGAAGCCCGACCACCTCGCGGCTCAGATCATCGGGATAGGTCTTGCCCTTCTGTGCCGAGAAGGGCGCAAAACCGACCCAAGTACCCGATTTCCCACCCATTGGATTGGGGCATTGGGGTTTGGCGGCAGGCTTCGGATCGGGGAACACAAAGCCCAAGCGGCGGAACACATCACAGTAGCGCACCACGGTGTGTTTCAATGTATTACCGTCTTTACCCCGTGTCGATATGAAATGCTTCTTCTCACTTCTGCCCTTGCGGATGTAGGCACACGGGATGCCGTGCAACCACATCGATACGCGGAACGCCTCGGAGCGCATCACCCCGTGGCAGTCGGCAAAGGCATCGATGCCCATTTGGCGGGCGGTCTTTGCCAAACGCCACATGCCCGCCAGAGAATGTTGCGCGCCCTTGGTATCGACCTCCAAGAAATCGACATCAAGACCGCGGAAGAACGGGCGGAACATCGCCCGCGTGGCAACCGTGATCTTCAGCTCGGGATACGCCTCCTGCAAGGCACGCAAGGCATGGGGCAACATCGCCACATCGCCCATCGCCGAGTTGCGCATCACCAAAATATGGTGCGGCAGGTTTTTCGGAGAACCTGCCGCACTTTGCTTTGTATGAGATGACATTTCCGTTATTTCTTCTTCGCGTAAAGCACGGGGTTCAACGCGGGATCGTTATACATCTTCATCTGCTTGTAGGTCTTCATGTACTTGCGACCAGCCTCGATGTCCTCGATCAATTCCTCGATGGCACGCGAAAGATCGACCTGCTGTGTGAGCAGTACATCGAGTTTCTTCTGGCAAGCGGCGCGGTGCGCATCATCGACATCGGTACGCTTGGTTTCCTCTGCCATGTGGTAGATCTTCAGCGCCAAGATCGACAAGCGGTCGATTGCCCATGCGGGGGTCTCGGTGTTGATGCGCGCATCTGCCAACACCTTGACATCCTTATATTTATCCAACAGATAAGAATCTACATATTCGACCATATCCGTGCGATCTTGATTCGACTTGTCGATGCGGCGTTTGATCTTGAGTGCCTCAACGGGGTCGATTTCGGGGTTACGGATGATGTCTTCCAAGTGCCATTGCACGGTGTCGATCCAGTTCTTGTGGTAAAGCAGATGGTCGAGCGAACCTGCCTCGAAGGGGTTCTCAATAGGTTGGTCCACATTATCGTGACGGTGATAATCCTCGATCACCTGTTTGAAAATTCGGTTGGCATTCTCTGTAAACATAGTTCAAAAGTGTTATTTGTTTGTATTGTTAATTTCGGGGAAATATGCTATCTTTGTCCATATAATATAACAAAGATAATGATTTTTTTTAGAAGTGCAATAGTTTTACTCCTCCTTCTCGTCTTCGCACCCGCCGATGCCTCGGCGCAAAAGCGACCCGCGAAGCAGACCCGCGAAGAGTACATCGACCGCTACAAAGAGATCGCCGTAGACCACATGGAGCGTTACGGCATCCCCGCCAGCATCACGATGGCACAGGGGATCTTGGAATCCAACTCGGGCAACAGCTGGCTCTCCACGCAGTCGAACAACCACTTCGGAATCAAATGCAAGAAGAATTGGACGGGGCGCAAGATCTACTACGACGACGATGAAAAGGGCGAATGCTTCCGCTGCTACCCTTCGGTCGAGGCTTCGTACCAAGACCATGCCGAGTTTTTGGATCGCTCTCCGCGCTACGACCGGCTGTTTGAACTTCGTTCGGACGACTACAAGGCGTGGGCACACGGGCTGAAGCGATGCGGTTATGCCACCGCGCCCGACTATGCCGAACGACTGATCAAGATCATCGAGGACTGCCAACTCTATCTGTTGGATCGCCCCGATGGCGTAAGACTCTATGCCGCAGCGCACAACAACCCCGATGTAGGTTCGTGGATTGCCGACCAAGCCACCTCGGCGACCGATCCCGCGGGCATCGATCCCGACAACTACCGCGTGACGATCAACGCCTACAAGGGCTACAATGTCTACATGACCAACGGCGTGCATTATGTCTTGGCAAAGGAGGGCGACACCTTCGAAAAGATCGGACGCACCTTCCGTCTGTCGGCGAAGAACCTGCGCAAGTTCAACGACATCACCGACCGCAAGGCGCAACCCGCTTTGGGCGAGGTGATCTACATCGCCCGCAAGAAGACGCGCTGGACGGGTAAGGAACAGATCCACACCTGCCGCCGTGGAGAAACGGTCTTTGCGGTGGGTCAGCTCTACGGCATCCGTTCGCGCTCGATCCAAAAGATGAACCGCCTCAAGAAGGGTTACACCTTGGAGGAGGGCGCACAAATACGCATCAAATAACACAAACCATAAACGATGGAAACAACCCCATTGAGGACGAAGATCCTCGAAAATGTAGTGAGAAAGTCGAACCTCAAACAAAGGGTCTACGACAACACCTTCGCTGCACTCAACCTTTTGAAAGACACGCTGTTTGAGCTATCGTCGGAAATGGACGACGAATTGGACGACAAGCTCGCCCGCGGTGTAAGATTGGAATACCGCGACCGCGGTAAGTTCGAAGCGCAGTTGCAGATCGGCGACGACCTACTGATCTTTCAAATGCACACCGACACCTTCAGTTTCGATGCCTCGCACCCCGTGTGGAAGACCCACTATGTGGAGCAGAACAACGACAACATCTACTGCGGTGTGATCAACATCTACAACTTCCTCTCCGACTCGTTCAAGTTCAACCGCAATGCCGACGAGGGTTACCTGATCGGCCGCATCTTCATCAACCGCGAGCATTCATTCTTTGTCGAGGGCAAGGGACAGAACACCAAGCGCGTGGGCGACTTCGGATCGGGCGCATTGAATCGCGAGGCGCTCATCCCGATCTTGGAGTCGGCGATCTATTACTCGCTCAACTTCGATCTGCTGATGCCCTCCTACGAGGACAACAAGCGCGTGACGGTCGATCAGTTCAACACCAAGATGGATAACTCGAAATTCGTGACGGGTAAGAGGTTAGGATATGAATTTAGCACCGATGATATTTAACCCGAAAGGTTTGGGGTTATAGTAATGTAAATCGTGCTGAGGAATTTCCATTCGCCCATTCGCGGCTGATGCCGCGTTTACAAGTTTGACCCACCCCCAAGCCC
>SAMEA104404097__coassemble_2961_pt1 | contig 10981 bp, 9 predicted proteins | sample SAMEA104404097__metabat2_high_PE_016 | metagenome-assembled genome bin SAMEA104404097 (sample SAMEA104404097) | Balaenoptera acutorostrata | reverse complement strand
GATGCCGAGCCGAGCGCGTAGCCCAATGCCTTGGGGTCGGTGACGCCTGCCCAGCGCAGAATCGTTTCCCCGAAAAGCGACCCGAAAATCCCCACGCAGAACACCACAACCGAGGTAATCGAGATGATTCCGCCCAAGGGTTCGACCACCGCAACCGCAATCGGAACCGTGACGGACTTGGGCGCAAGCGAGGTCACCACCGCGCGATCCGTGCCGAACACCGAGGCGATATACACCACGCTCAAGATGCCCACAACGCAGCCCACGACGGTCGATATGCCGATGGTGAGGAGGTTGCCCTTGATGTGTTCCAACTGCTCGTACATCAGGTAGCCCAACGCCACAACCGACAGTCCCAAAGCAAATTCCAATACGGAGGTCGCCGCGCGATACTCCTCATAATCAATCCCGCAGAGGTTCAAAATCCCGATCATCGCCACGAAGGTCAAGAGGACGGGATGCAGCAGGATGAAGTGCGTGCGGCGGTACATCGCCCCGCCGGCGACATAGAGGGCGACCGTGGCGGTCAGCTGAAAGAGATCGGTGTGAATGATTTGTTCCCACATGGCGTTAAGCGTTTTTGCGATTTCGGCGGTTGAGCCGTTGGAATGAGCGCCCCACGACCACCAAAACGAGGATCGTGCTGACGATGGCGGCGATGAGGATGGCGGGCAGATTCGCCATGATGTGTTCGTAGCTGACCATCAGTCCCACGCCGAACGGCACGAAGTAGAGTGCCATCGTCCCGAGCAGGAATTTGGCGGCGGGTCGCACGCGTTCTGCCTTGACCCACTGCATTTTAAGTGCCACGAACAGCAGCACCATACCGATGATATTTCCCGAAATATAGCCCCCGACAGCCATGCTGAGGATGTTGCCCAAGAGCCAAAACATAAGAATGTAACACAATCCGACCATAGTGGGCGCAAAGGTAAGGAAGAAATCGGAAGGTTGTTCTCTTATTTTCTAAAATATTTTAAAATTTTATGGGTTGGGGTGTTTTTCGCCCCGAAGTGGGGTAGTTTCGCTGTCCTCCGTCCTCCAATTCCGTATCCGATTTTCCCCGAAAAATCCCACGGAATATGCGTTTTTTCAAATTAAATTTTGTAAGTTTGTATAGGCAATCTGTCCTGCTTACAATGGTTTCACTTCAAAATTCCGCAGCCATGAAACTCAAACTTTTCCTTGTCGCGCTTTTGGCTTTTGTGCCGATCCTGCTTTCGGCGCAAACCTATCAGATGGTGCAGACCCGCAACTACCATAACCAGTTGAGGCTCAATACCAAAACGGGCGAAGTCGTGCAGATCCAAGACGACGGGCAGTCGTGGCTGATCTGCGATGCCGTCAGCGCTTCTTCCGCCGAGGGTCGCTACCGCTTGTCGGAAACGCAGAATATGTGGAATTTCCTTATGTTAGACACTTTCACGGGCAAGGTGTGGCAGGTGCAGTTCTCGGTGAAAGGTGTTGATTATCAGTTTGCTGTTCCCATCAACAGCGAGGAATTTGCATCGTCATTTTGGAGCAAAACGCCCGATCGTTTTCAGCTCACCGCCACCCAAAATATGTGGAATTTCATCCTCTTGGACTCCTTTACGGGGCGGCTGTGGCAGGTGCAGTACAGCACCGAAGACCTTGCCAATTCGGTCTGCATCCCCATCAACGAGCGCAAGTTTGCCGATGCTTCGCGGTCGATTTTCACCATCCAACCCCTCGTGAGCATGTTCCAATACTACCTCATCGACAACAGTTCGGGCGCGATGTGGAAGTTCCAATGGACGACCGATGGCGCGGAATATCGCTGGATCGAACCCTTCCGTTAGGGCAGTTTTCAGTCCCCCCCCCCGTAAATGAAAAATCGCCTTTATTCGGTCTTTGAAAAAGAACCGAATAAAGGCGATTAATTTATTAAATTGCACTCCTAAATTTTAGGGAACATTCGGACAAAATTCAACCGAACCCCTCCTTGAATTAGGGCAATTCTTGCGATCTATTCCTCGGCATCGCCCTCGATAAGCGAGCGGATGTTTTGGATCAACATCTTGACAGCCACCGAGTTAAATCCACCCTCGGGGATGATCACATCGGCATATTTCTTCGACGGCTCGACAAATTCCTCGTGCATGGGTTTGACGGTGGTGGTGTACTGTGTGATGACCGACTGCATCGTGCGTCCGCGGTCGCACACATCGCGCAGGATGCGGCGTGCCAAGCGCACATCGGCATCGGTGTCCACATAGACCTTGATGTCCATCATGTCCCTCAGCTCCTTGTTCTCGAAGATCAGGATGCCATCGACAATAATCACCTTCGAGGGCTTCACCGCCACGGTTTCATCCATGCGGTTGTGATCGACAAACGAGTAAACGGGGTGCTCGATGGGCACATTGTTCTTCAGTGCCTTGATGTGGTCCACGAGCATCTGGGTGTCGAACGCCTGAGGATGGTCGTAGTTGAGCTTGGTGCGCTCCTCGTAGCTCAATTCGGGGTGAGCCTTGTAGTAGAAATCGTGGCAGAGGGTAACTACATCATCCTCTTTGAAGGCTTCTTGAAGTCGTTTCACGAGGGTCGATTTTCCCGAACCGGTACCTCCCGCAACTCCGATTACTGTGACTTTCATCTCTTTTATTTTTTTATATGGTTCTTATTTGTTTCTTTCTTGAAATAGATCCCTCAAAGATTCAACTTTGAGTTTGAAATCTTCGATAACCTCTAAGTCCGTGCAAGTTAATCCCTTAATGTTCTTCCCGCATCCGGCTGTATTGCAGAATTTGCAATCTACATCGTTTTGGTGTCCATCGGGACAAATGTACACTTGTTTTTCACTTTTGGAGAAAATACCTTGTGTCGCCGTTTCAAAATGTCCCAAATCAGGCAGGTGTTCCAACTTTTCTATGATTTGTTCCATCTGCACCAAATCATCGTTGTCATAATATTCTTTGGGGGCTTGCAGTAGGTTGATCGCTAAATTAATTTCACCCTTTTCGATTAATTGAAGAATTTGTTTGGCGCTGAACAAATTGTGGTCTCTAATAATTCTAAGAAGCAATGTTGGTCTTTGGCTTATATATGGATAGATTGCTTCGACTGCATGCTCATACGAAATTGATGAAATATACTGTTCGTATTTTGAAAAATTCTCGTTGTAGTAAATGTTTGGCTCGCAAATGCGTTTTGTGAGAAGGGTTGCGATTTCCGGCAGTTGGTTTGCAAGGATATAATTCCATGTTTTTTCGTTAATATGTTCATCTTTGCTCTCCAATGTTTTTGTGATTTTCCGCACCTTAAACTTTCGCTCTATTTCTGAGTAACCAATAACCTTTGCTTGGCTCAAAGCCGTGCCATCGTTTTTGAAATCCACTACGCACGCAGTTCCGATTGCAGTTGCCATGAACATCTGCTTGCCTTTGCCTGTAATCTCCTCAAAATCAATGTGTAATCCAACCAATGCGTTTGCGTTTTTATGCAATGTTTTGAGTTCGAGATCGGATATAATCTGCTGATAAATCAGTGCTAATTTATTTTGGTAGGTTTCCGAGTTGCCGCCGAAAATATCAGAAAGAGATGCTACTGCATCTGCAAAAAGATTCACACCGATAACAATGTGAGCGGTTACAATACCATTATATTTGGTAATTTCCCCATTGGAAAAAGTTGGTGTGGTGGTTATTGCTACTCGACTCATGGCGTTCTATTGATTTTGATTTTTGAAAAAAATGCAGACGGGGAACTGCTGCTCGAATCTTGTAAAAAAAGAGGTTCGCCGTGCCGAAGCCGTGCAAACCTCTCTTGTAACTTGTTGATTATTAAGCGTCAATATTGGCGTAGTGGGCGTTCTGCTCGATGAACTCGCGGCGCGGCGGAACCTCATCGCCCATCAGCATCGAGAAGATGCGGTCGGCTTCGGCGGCGTTTTCGATCGTCACCTGACGCAGGATGCGCGTGTCGGGGTTCATCGTGGTTTCCCACAACTGGTGGGCGTTCATCTCACCCAAACCTTTGTAGCGTTGGATGTGTGCGCCCTTGCCGAACTCTTCGGTGATCGCATCGCGCTCCTTCTCCGTCCAGCAGTAACGCTCCTGCTTGTCCTTCTTGACGAGGTACAACGGCGGGGTGGCGATGTAGACATGACCGTTCTCGATCAGCGGCTTCATCTTGCGGAAGAAGAAGGTCAGCATGAGGGTTGCAATGTGGCTTCCGTCCACATCGGCATCGGTCATGATGATGATCTTGTCGTAGCGTAACTTCTCCAAATTCAGCGCCTTGCTGTCTTCCTCCGTGCCGATCGTGACACCCAAAGCGGTGAACATATTCTTGATTTCCTCGTTCTCCCACATGCGGTGCTCCTGCGCCTTTTCGATGTTCAGAATCTTACCGCGAAGGGGCATGATGGCTTGGAAATTACGGTCTCGACCCGATTTGGCAGTACCGCCTGCCGAATCACCCTCGACAAAGAAAATCTCGGCAATCGAACGATCGCGGCTTGAGCAGTCCGCCAACTTACCCGGCAGACCTGCGCCCGAAAGCACCGTCTTGCGCTGCACCAGTTCGCGGGCGTGGCGTGCTGCGTGGCGCGCCGTAGCCGCCAAGATCACCTTCTGCACGATGGCGCGGGCATCCTTGGGGTTCTCCTCCAAGTAGTGACCCAAAGCCGCCGACATCGCCTGATCCACAGCTGCCGACACCTCATCGTTGCCCAACTTCGTCTTGGTCTGACCCTCGAACTGCGGCTCGGCAACCTTGACCGAAACCACAGCCGTCAGACCCTCGCGGAAGTCATCGCCGTTGATGTCGAACTTGAGCTTGGAGAGCATGCCCGAATCATCGGCATATTTCTTCAAGGTGCGGGTCAGCGCACGGCGGAAACCCGTCATGTGGGTACCGCCCTCGATGGTGTTGATGTTATTGACATAGGAGTGGACATTCTCGGCAAACGAGTCGTTGTAGCGCATCGCCACCTCGACCGGCACGCCGTTTTTCTCGGTGTCCAAGTAGATCGTATTCTCGATAATCGGCGTTCCTCGCGTGGCATCGAGGTACTTCACGAACTCCTTCAGACCCTCCTCCGAGTGGAAGTGGTCTTCGTGTAACTTACCCTCCTCATCGGGGCGTAAGTCATAGAGATTCAGTGCGATGCCTTTGTTCAGAAATGCCAACTCGCGCAATCGGTTGGCGAGGGTCGAGTATTTGTATTCGGTCGTCAGGTGGAAGATCTCGGGGTCGGGCTTGAACTTGATGATCGTACCGCGGTCTTGGCACTCGCCGATGACCTCGACCTGCGTGAGGGGCTTACCCTGCGAGTAGGTCTGATGGTAGATCTTGCCGTCGCGGGCATGGATCTCCGCCTCCAACTTTATAGAAAGGGCATTGACACACGATACGCCGACACCGTGCAGACCACCCGAAACCTTGTAGCTGCCCTTGTCGAACTTACCGCCTGCGTGCAGGACGGTCAATACCACCTCCAAAGCCGATTTGCCTTCTTTTTCGTGGTAGTCGGTCGGGATACCGCGACCGTTATCTTTTACCGAGATCGAGTTGTCCTCGTGAATCGTCACATCGATTTGGTTGCAATAACCTGCCAAAGCCTCATCGATCGAGTTGTCGATCACCTCATAAACAAGGTGGTGCAGACCCTTTTCGCCGATGTCGCCGATGTACATGGCGGGGCGCTTGCGGACTGCTTCCAGACCTTCGAGGACTTGGATATTCGATGCGGAATATTCTTCTTCTTGCTTCTTTGCGTTTTCTAATTCGGTACTCATTGCGTCTGATTAAAATATCGTACAAATGTAATGATATTTTCGGTGAAAAGCAACTCCGAAACCACACTTTGCACCCATTTATTTAAACTTTTTTACAGACTTGTTGCCTTTTGATTACCGACTCGTTACTTTTCAGCCTTCCGCGGTCGGTTCGGCGCAGTTTGCAGTCCCTTTTTGCGGGCGTGAATCAGCCCAATTCGGCTTTGAGATCGACCTCCGAAATGTGTCCTTTGGCGAAGAGAATTGCACGGGCAGGATAGTTTTCTATAAGGGCGGTGTTGTGCGTAGACATCACCACCGCGCAGCCCTTCGATGCGATCTCTTGGAACAGCTTCATGATGCCGTCCGCCGTCACGGGATCGAGGTTGCCCGTCGGCTCATCCGCCAACAGCACTTCGGGATGATTCAGCAGGGCGCGCGCCACAACCAGTCGCTGCTGTTCGCCGCCCGACAATTCGTAGGGCATCTTGTACGCCTTGTTTTTCAGCGTAACCACGCCCAACACCTTGTCGATGCGCTCGCGGATCTCCGTCTCGCTCGACCACCCCGTGGCTTTGAGTACATAGTGCAGATTCTCAAAGACATTGCGGTCGGTCAGTAACTGATAATCTTGGAACACGATGCCGATCCTTCGGCGCAGCATGGGGATGTCGCGACGGCTCATGCGCCTTAGGTCGAACCCCGCAATATACCCCTCGCCCGACAGCAGCTGCAATTCGGCATAGAGCGTCTTCAGGAGCGAACTTTTGCCCGATCCCACGCGCCCGATCAGATAGACAAATTCGCCCGGCTCGACACTCAGATTCACCTCCGAAAGCACCATCTCGCCGTGGCGCATCAGCTCGGCGGGGCTTTTCTTCGAGAACGAGTCGTCGGTGTTGTAAATGGCTGCATCGCGCAGGCGTACTACATATTTTCTACTCATCGATTATGGGTCTTTATTTTTGTGTGGCGGGGTGGGGGTTTCTCGCGCATTTCGGCTTTCTCGCCTTCAACCGCTCGCCCCTCCCGCAATAGTCTGTCTTATTGTGGTTTATGCCTCGACCTGCTGCACCTCGTCCACGCCCTCGATCTTGCCGATGTGGGCGATGATGTCCTGCAATTCGTAGAACGAATGCACCTCAAACCAAATCGTACAATCGACAATGGCGGCATCGCGCGTGACGGTCTCCAAGCGGTCGATCGAAAGGTGCAGGCGGTTGGTGATGCAGTCGATAAAATCGTTCAAAAGGTGGTAGCGGTCAACTGCCTTGATGTGGATCGCAACGGGGTAGAGGATGCTCTCGCAACCGATGAAATTCACCGACACGATCGAGTCGCCATACTGCGAAGCGAGACGGATCACCGCCGGACAATCCCTCTTATGCACCGTGGTCGTCTTGTCGGCTTCCTTGAATCCGATCACCTCATCGCCCGGCATCGGGTTGCACAACGGACAGCGGTGGTAGTGGGGCTTGGGCATCTTTGCAAAGTAGTTGCGCAAGAATCGCTTCGCCTTGTAGCTGATCACGCAGTCCTGCCAGTCGGGTTGGGGCACGCTCTGGTCGTCGCACCCGATCTCCACGCAGTCGCCGCGGTGGAGGACGGTCTTCACGGAGCAAAGTTCGCCGTTTATGCGCGCATATTTGGCATGCTCGCCCACATGGCTGTGGATCTCAAACGCGAAATCGACTGCCGTGGCTCGCTGGGGCAGAATCACGGGTTTGCCCTTGGGTGTAAACACCATAATATCATCGTTGTAGAACGAGGAAACCACATTCTCGATGTAGCTTCCCTCCTGCGTGTTGTTGGCAATGTCCTGCAACACCCCGCGGAATTTTTCGATCCACCGCTTGATGCTGTCCTCGGTGCGCGATGAGGTGCAGCCGAGCTTCGAATTACGCACCATGCGGCGGCTGCTGATGTGTACCTCCTCCCACTTGCCGTGCTCCGACAGAAGGTGGACATGGAAACTCTGATAGCCGTTCTCCTTGGGGTTGTCCAAGTAGTTGGTGATCCCGCCCGGCTTCTCCTCAAACACATCGGTCAGTAGGGAATAGATCTGCAAACAAGTGTTTTTCTCCGACCACGCCAACCCGTCGGGGAAGATGATGTTCGTGAAGTGGCGATGCTCCAAATGCTCGAAGTCGGTGTGCGTTTTCTTCATCTTGCGCCACAGACTGTACGGCATGCGGTAGACATTCTCCACCTCCACATCGTAGCCGTGTTCCTTGAGGATCTTGCGGATGCGGTCGGTGAACGGCTCGAGTGATTTGCGGTCGTTCTCCTTGTCCTTCTCCAAAAGGGCGATCATGCGGTTGTATTCGTGGGGACAGCGGTAGCGCATGCTCAGGTTCTCCAATTCGGTCTTGATCTCGTACAATCCCAAGCGGTTCGCCAACGGGGCATAGAAGTAGTCGGTCTCACCCGCGATCTTCATCTGCTTGTGGGGCGGCATGCTGTCCAAGGTGCGCATATTGTGCAGTCTGTCAGCGAGTTTTAAGAGCATGGCGCGGATGTCGTAGTGCAGGGAATCGAGCATCTGCTTGAAGTTGTCCAACTGGCGCGACATCTCGTAATGTTCCTTTTTCTGCTTTGTCACGACCCCCACCAAGAAGCCGACATCCTTGCCGAACCGTTCCTCGATGTCGCGCATCGTGTAGGCGGTGTCCTCCACTACATCGTGCAGGAAAGCGGCAATGACGGGGTTTGCGCCCAACATCAACTCCTCGGCAACGATCCGCGCCACGGCGATGGGGTGGATGATGTACGGCTCGCCGGTCTTGCGTTTCTGGTTGCAATGGGCATCGCAAGCCAGTTCAAATGCGGCTTTGATCTGTGCGAGTTCTTCGGGGGTTACGCGCTCTGCCATGGTCGCGATGAGGGCGTCTGCGCTGTTTTTGATTTGGATCTTATACTCCTCTTCCATAGTTTTGTCGGTTTTGTCGGTTTGCTGGTGTATCTTGATCCGGGTGACAAAATCCGAACGAATCGGTTGGTTTAGAGGCATTTTCGTGAGCCAATCGGGTTTTCCTTCGCTCGGAAGTTCCTGAGAACAGAAATACCTTTGCAAGTTACGCTTTTTTTTGCGAATTTCAAAATCGGCAGGCGGGATTTTCGGGCTTGGATCTGCCTCGGAGCAGCATAAGGGCGCAAAACAGAAAGGTGGACGACCCGAATCAAGGATTGAAAACAAAAAAGGAGCGATCTTCAGATCACTCCTTTTTCGTGTTGAGCTGCCGGGACTCGAACCCAGAACGACAGAACCAAAATCTGCTGTGTTACCATTACACCACAGCTCAATCATTTGCTCGTAAGCGACTGCAAAGATAGCGGTTTTTTTACACAATCCAAATAATTCGTTTAAAAAAAGGTCGGAAAATCGTGAATTTCTATCCCGCCAACAGCTCGCTCCCCCGAGTAATCCGCCCCGAAGCACCTCCGAATCCCGTCCCGCAGTACCCCCTCGCTCCCCGAAACGCGCCTCCGTAAATCGCCCAAGTTCCGAATTTTACGAATTTTTAGTACCTTTGCGCCACCATTAAAAAATGATCCTATGAACAACAAGTTTTTCATCGCGCAACTCCTCATGCTATTGCTCACGGTCTCGCCCCTTTGGGCGGGCGAACCGACGGGCTCTGAAGATTCAGAGCGTCACTCCCTTGTGGGCTATCTCAGCCGCAAGCAAATGCCCCGTTCGATCAATATTGATCTTCACATGCGCACCGCTTTGCAAGCGCATTTCCCGCAACACTCGACGGGCGAAGATGAGACCGCTTTCCGCTTCGACTACATCGTGTTAGACATCCACGGCGATTTGGGTAAAGGATTGAGCTATAAGTATCTGCAACGCCTTAACAAGGGCTCACGCGTGAGCCCGACCGACAACCTCTCGCAGGCGATCGACTATGCGTGGGTTCGGTACGATTTTGGCGAACGATTCGCCGTACAGGGCGGTCGCCACGCCTTGTTTTTCGGCGGTTTTGAGTATGAGGAATACCCCGTCAATGTCTACGATTATGCGGGCATCATCAACAATATTTCGTGCTACTTGAACGGTGCTTCGTTCTTCTATTCGCCCTCCGCGAATCACACCCTCGGTGTGCAGATCATGAACAACCGCCAAGGCTCGGTGGAGGATGCGTTCGGCGTTCTGACCGAGGGCTTGGAGCGCCCGTCCATGCCGCTTTACTATTCTTTGGCGTGGTACAGCTCCTACGCCGATTCGCGTTTTAAGATGCGCTATGCCCTCACCACGGGCGAACTTTTGAAGGACCAATGGGCGTTCTATGTGAGCGGTGGCGCGCAGTACAAAACGCGTAAGGTAGATGCCTACCTCGACTTGGCGTATCAGCGTTCGCCGATCGACCACTTGGGCGTGATCCGCCACATGGCAACGGGCGATGACGGCGCGGTGTGGGACGGCGTGGGTCGCAATGTGGAGTACATGACCTGCACGGCGAATCTCAATTACCGATTCACGCGCAAGTGGAACCTCCACCTCAAGGGCTACTACGACCGTGCTTCGGTCTATCGGGCGCAGGAGCGCTTTGCCGAGGGCAATTACATCTCCTCGTGGGGCTACGATGCCTCGGTGGAGTTCTATCCCTTGGCGGATGAGAACATGCACCTCTACTTCAATGTCGGAGGCAAGAACTACCGCGAGTGCCGCTTACAGCAGATGTCCACGCCCCGCGATGTCTTGCGCTTCTCCCTTGGATTCATCTACCGCCTGCCCGTGCTTTAGGCAGTCGGGGCATACCTATATATAATGAATCAGCGTGTGAATTTTGTTGCTTCACACGCTGATTTTTTATGTTCCCTTCTCTTCGGCTTATTGCAGTTTCGCCATAAACTTTTGGCGGTCTACCACAAAGCGGATGTGCTCGCCCTCGCCGATCGTGCCTTCGGCATCGTGCGCCTCGATCTTGAAGGTCAGCTTGCGACCCTCCACCGCGACGAGTTCCGATGTGGCAACGATCTCTGCGCCCATCTTCGAGGGCTTGATGTGGGTGGTGTTCATCAACGAACCCACGGTGGTCGATCCCTCGGGCAGCTCGCCTGCAACCGAGTTCATGGCGGCGTTCTCCATCAGCGCGACCATCGAGGGGGTGGCAAACACCTCCAAGTCGCCCGAACCCATCGTGCGGGCTGAATTTGCGGCGCTCACCGTGGTGCGGCTCTCGCCCTTGATACCTGCTTCTAACATAGTTATGCGTGTTTTTTAGGTTATAAATCGG
>SAMEA104404097__coassemble_2943_pt1 | contig 11044 bp, 7 predicted proteins | sample SAMEA104404097__metabat2_high_PE_016 | metagenome-assembled genome bin SAMEA104404097 (sample SAMEA104404097) | Balaenoptera acutorostrata | reverse complement strand
TTAAATTTTACTATTTTTGTCCTAAATCACTGTAACGCTTTTTTAGGACGGGACAATCGTAATAAGCACGCCTACCCAATTCCTCATTAATGATAGCAGCATATTCCTTACGATCCAAGGGTGCACCCTGCAAATCTCTGAAATGCAGAATAAACCAATACTCTACCGCTTGGTTCGAATAAGCGACTTTCCATCCGGCATCTTCAGCCAACTTGATTGCATCGCAGAAATCTTCATGATCATCTTTATCAAAAACGACCCACTTTTCATCAAACTTCTTTCCCTGCCTTTCAAGTTCTTCAGCCTTAATAAAAGCCTCACGAACAAGCACGCAAGTCCCCAAGCCTAATCCCATCGTTTTTATAGTCAGATTCGGATGCTTAAACTTCCCAAAATAAGAGACCTCCGTTTTCTCGCCCTCCGAAATGATCAATATTCGCCTTTTCGGCTTAGCCTTGCCAATCTCTCGACTCAAAGAAGGCTCTTGAGCAATTAATTTTTGTTTCCGTTGAGCCTCTTTTCTCAGTTGGCGAATATGTTCCTGCTCAAGATCTTTTTTCCGTTTCGTTCCCATCGCCGACCTCCGTATTTAAATCATGAGCAAAATCACTCAAATAAGGGATGCCGCCCAACAATCCTTTACGATAAAGATCTCCAATCTTCGCATCCTTTCTAAGCGAGAAATCAGTCAATGCCTGCAAAGACGACTCCCCATAAACATTCTTCGATGTAAGATAAATCTGATCTCTGCGAAATAAACCTTTATCAATAAGATCAATATTCTGACTATTGATGATTAACTGCGCATTGTGCGGATTTTTAGACTCAGAGTAAAACAATTTGATAATTTCCTGCAACAACAAATAGTGCAAACCACTATCGATTTCATCGATCCACAAAACTTTTCCCCGCTCCAAAGCTTCAATAATCGGCGCACTCAACGCAAACATTTTGGATGTACCATAAGACTCATCCTGTTCCATGGAAAGTTCCACAACGCCCACGGGAAGATGATTCTCATCAAATTGCTTGTGGATTGTTTTCACACCATTGAAAATTTTTCCAATAAGCGCCTCCTTCGGAATCATCTTTTTAATTTCCTCGGGAATTGATTCCACAGCAATTTCATTGGGGAAAATATCATCGATACCCGTATCGGCACTTTTGAGCAAACTCAAGATCTTGGATTTGCTTTGAGGATCATCCAATTTTTGCAAAGAAAATCCCATATACTGATCCAACGATGTGGACAAAACGATATTATCAGCAAACCAATGACTAATCATCGAGGACAAACTATCATTCCAAAATGCCAATGCAGAAAGATAAAGCACATCTTTTCTGACCATCTTGGCATCTTCAATCACCTTAAAGATTTTGTCGTTAATGTATCTTTTGTTGACCGTTGTGCCGAAGTTGTCACGATACAATATATTGATCTCTTTCGTTTTCTTGCGAAACAACCACTCCGATGCAATTTCCTCTTGATTCAATTCAAATCCATATCGATACTGAATATCATCCAAGATGAAAACTACCTCAAAGACGGAATTTTCATTTAACGACTGCGTATTGAGTTTAAACTGACTGTATTTCTTCTGCCAACTAAAATTGTTGTTGTTATTCGCCGACAACAACACAACCGTTTGCATGAAATCAAATGCTTGAATCAATTTTGTCTTACCACTGGCATTTGCACCAAACACGGATACTGATTTAACAACAGAATAAAACGGCGAAGGAATAACATTTTCAGGTCGATCAGTAGTAAAGTAGTTCGATGCAACCAAATTTAAAACAGCCTCATCTTTGAAGCACTTAAAGTTTTTAAATTTAAACTGAACTAACATTTCACAATAATTTTAGAGTATCTCAACGCTTTCACAAAGATAATACAAAAGAGTGTAAATAATCAATCAAAACGATGTTTTTCGTGAATTTTCCGTAAAAAATATCGTTTTAGCTGCTAAATTTAAATATTTATCGTTTACAAAACATTTATTCAAACACTAAAAACGCCGTATTAAAGAGATCTCAACAATTGAAATAGAGATTGGAAAGATGCATGGAAACGCGATAAAACGGCGACCGATCTCAACGGATGATCAAGTCCACGGCAGAAGGTTCCCAACGATCAGCCGCCGCAAGACCGAGGGTCGCGTTTTATTTCCACAGGAAATAAACAAAAAAGGGAAGTCTCACACAGACCAAACTTGCTTGAGGCTGTGTGAGGCTTCTCTTTTTTATTAGGTTTTTCGAAGAAAAACACGCGACCCGTAACCCAACGAAAATGCCGCGACAAACAGTATGGCTCGGGGATCGCCGTGCGGCAAGGGGGCAGAGCACTGCCCCCGACGAGCACAGTTCACTGCTGGCGTACCAATCAAAATTACCGAGCAGCAATCAGCGACTCGAGGATCTGCACCGCATTAAGCGCAGCACCTTTGCGGATCTGGTCGCCCACACACCAGAAGGTAAGTCCGTTTTCGGATGCAAGGTCGCGGCGGATGCGACCTACGAATACCTCATCCTTACCCGCAATGAAGAGGGGCATGGGATAGGATTTCTCGGCGGGTTCATCGAGTACGATGATGCCGGGGGCATTAAGGAATGCCTCGCGCGCTTCGGCGGGAGCAACCGGACGCTCGGTCTCGACCCAGATGCTCTCGGAATGGGCGCGCATGACGGGCACACGGACACAAGTCGCGGATACGGCGATGTCGGAGTGCATGATCTTGCGGGTCTCGTTGAACATCTTGAGTTCCTCCTTGGTGTAGTCATCATCGGCAAACGAATCAATGTGCGGGATGACATTGTAAGCCAACTGGTAGGCAAATTTATTGACCGTAGGCTCTTTGCCCTCGACCAATTCGCGATTCTGCTCCTCCAACTCAGCCATTCCCATCGCACCCGCACCCGATGCGGATTGATAGGTCGCGACATGCACACGGCGGATGTGCGCGATGTTCTCGATGGCTTGCAGGGCAACGACCATCTGAATGGTCGTGCAGTTGGGATTGGCGATGATGCGACGCGGAGCATTGAGCGCATCGGCGGCATTGACCTCGGGGACAACGAGGGGCACATCGGCGTCCATGCGGAATGCCGAGGAGTTGTCGATCATGATCGTACCGTGCTTGGTGATGGTCTCGGCGAACTCCTTCGAGGTCGATCCGCCGGCGGAAACCAAGGCATAGTCGATTCCCGCGAAATCATCGTTGTGCTGCAAGAGGCGCACCTCGATTTCGCGACCGCGGAATTGGAATTTGCGCCCCGCGCTGCGCTCCGAACCGAAGAGCACGAGCTCATCGATGGCGATGGCGCGATGCTCCAAAATATTGAGAAATTCCTGACCCACAGCGCCACTGACGCCGACAATAGCAATTTTCATAACGCTCTATATTTTAAGATACGCCCCAAACGAAGGGGCAAATTTTTAATCGAAAAACTCCTCGTCCTTACCCGTGAGCAGATCCTTTTCGGCCTCTTTCATCTCGTTTTGATCGTAGTCGGGCATCACATCGGGACGCGTGAAAAGATCGGTGCGCGAGATGCCGAGCGATCCGTCCTCATAGACCTTGCGGAGGAACTCACCCACGATCGGGAGTGCCACGATACCACCCTCGCCACCATACTGATAGTGAACCAGTTGATCCTCACCACCGACCCATGCCCCGGCACAGATGCGCGGTGCGACCAACATAAACCATCCGTCGCGGTTGCGGTTCGAAGTACCGGTTTTACCGCCCAACTCGACATCGGTAAATCCGAATTGACGGCGCAAGCGGCCCGCAGTACCGCCCGTCACCACGCCTTTCAACATCGTGAGCATGGTGTATGCCGTGCGCTCGTTGATGGCATCCTGCGATTGGGGGATGAAGCTCGAAATGATGTTGCCTTGTCGGTCCTCGATGCGGGTCACGAAAATCGGATCGTTGTGTACACCGCCGTTGGCGAAGGTCGAAAAGGCACTCACCATCTCGTAGACATTCGACTCGGGCGTACCCAAACACAAGGCGGGCACGGGGTCGATGTAACTCTTGATGCCCATGTTGTGGATGAAGTCGGCAACCGCCTGCGGCTGCTTGGCCTGCTTCATGATCCACGCCGAGTAGTTGTTACGGCTGCGCGCCAAGCCCCACGACAAGGGGTGCAACTCGCCGTTCTGCTCCACACGGCTTGCCTCCTTGGGCGACCATGCCGTGCCGTTGGCAGTTTCGATCGTGACGGGCAGGTTCGGCACCATCGTGTAGGGCGTAAGTCCCAAGTGGTCAATGGCAAAGGTATAGACAAAGGGCTTGATGGTCGAGCCGATTTGTCGCTTGCCCTGACGCGCCATGTCGTATTTGAAGTAGCGGAAGTTGGGGCCTCCAACATAGGCCTTGACATATCCCGTGCGGGGTTCGATCGCCACGAATGCCGCGCGGAGGATCTTCTTATGGTGGAGGATCGAGTCGCGCGGGGTCATCATCGTGTCGCGGATGCCCTTGTAGGTGAAGACCTTCATCGCGCATTTCTTGTCGAACGAAGCCATGATCTCCTTGTCCGAAAATCCCGCATCGCGCATCTCGCGCATACGATCCGAATAGCGGATGGCACGGCGGATGATCGCCTGCTGCTCCTCGCGCGTGCCCTCGGCGAAGATAGTCTTGCGCTGCGCCACTTGTCGATCCATCTTGGGCTGGACGACCTCCTCCATCTGCCATTGCATCGCCTCCTCGGCATATTGCTGCATGGTTGAATTGATGGTGGTGTAGATCTTCAGACCGTCGCGGTAGATGTCGTAATTCGTGCCGTCGGCCTTGGTGTTTTTGCGACACCAACCATAGATCGGGTTCTCGCGATATTCCTTCACCGCCTGCTCATAGTCCCAGTCTGTGGAGAACTGGCGGCGCGTGGGTTCGGGGGCACTCATCACCAAACGGAGCATCTCGCGGAAGTAGGTCGCTGTGCCCGCGTTGTGCGATACGGGCTTGTAGTTCAAGATGATCGGCAATGCCGAGATCGAGTCGCATTGCGCTTTGGTTAAAGCACCCTGCTCCTCCATACGCGACAACACCAAGTTACGGCGCGCCAACGCATTTTTGGGATTGCGCACGGGCGAGTAGCGGGTCGGGGCGTTCACCACACCGACCAACACGGCAGCCTCCTGCACATTCAACTCGTGGGGTTCTTTGTTGAAGAAGGTCTGCGCGGCAGTCTTGATGCCGTAGGCGTTCGATCCGTAGCCCACGGTATTGAGATACATCACGGCGATTTCCTCCTTCGTGTAGTTGTATTCCAGTTTGAGGGCGGTGATCCACTCCTTGAATTTCGACAGCACCAACACGCCCTTGCGCGCCAACGACCCGCGGCGGGTGGTATCACGCGGGAAAAGATTCTTCGCCAATTGCTGGGTGATGGTCGAACCGCCACCCTGCGAGGAGTGCTGCAAGAGCAGGGTCTTGACTGCCACACGCGCCAACGAAGGGATGTCGATGCCCGAATGCGAACGAAAACGCGCATCCTCCGTCGAGATCAGCGCCGCGATGATGGGCGGCACTTCCTCGCCGTCCATACGGATATGGAGCGTGGAATCCTCGGGAAAAAGATCCTTATACTGCACATAGGATCGGTTCTGCACAAAGTAAGTACCCAGCACCTTGCCGTCCTCCGAGAAGATTTCGGTGGCAAGGTTGCTGCGCGGATTCTCCAGTTCCTGGAACGAAGGCATTCGACCGAACACGCCGAATGCCGTGAGTACCAACATGATACCCACCGCAACAAAAGGTGCAAGCGCCAAGCACCAGATCCATTTTATGGTTTTCGAGCCAATGCCTTTTTTCTCGTTTTTCTCTTGCTTCATAGCCACCGGAAATTTGGGACAAATATACGAAATTTTTGAATAAAATCCGCCTAAAACGGCAATCCGATCGATCCGCTGACCCACACATCGCCGTGTTTGGGCTGGTAGACCGACAGCCGGAAGGTAGACATCGCCGAAGCAGGCTGCCGCAGCACATTAAAATCGAAGATCAGATCGGCGCCCCATGACCACAGTTCGCGGTGGGCATTCAGCTCGGCGAACCGCGCATAATCCGCACCTAAATTCAAGCGTATTCGCTTGATATACAACACCGAAGGAACACCACCCTCGGGATGCCACAGGGGCAGTTCGTAGTCCGCCGACAAAGCCCAATAATTGTCGGGCACAACTACTCTCGGGGAATATCCGCGGGGGATGAGCCACGATGAACGATAGGTCAGCGGGCGCGCACCCGAACTCTGGCGATAACCGCCCAAAGCCGTTTGGTAAGTGCCTGCAAGGGTCAGCGCATGGTGGCGCGCCACACCCGGCAGGTATGCCCTCGCATAAGCCGACACCAAGTCGCTGAAGTCACGGTTGGTCGGATTGAGCGAATAAGCCGCCTTGAGCATCCACCCCCAACGGGGCTTCAAATCGCGATACGCCATGCGCCGCTGCGAGGCATACGCCGCACCGAACGAGAGTTTGTGCAGCCCCTTGTTGTAACCGATTTTGGAGAGGTTTTCGATGTAAGGCAACTCCATATCATCCACCCCCCACCGCACGGCATCCAAGTCCGCCACCATGCTGTTGGCGTAGTTCCACCCCACCGACAGCGACAATTGTCTGAGGGTCGCACCGCGCTGATAAAGAAGGGGTAACGATGCCGAAAGATCCACCGCATAGTGCTTTGCGGCGACGGGCGCGGGTTGTTTTACAAACTCATCTGTCGTATTGGGTTTGCGCGATTCAAGGCGCGAGATGATCTGATCCCCGCCATAGGTGAATTTGCCTTGGAATGCCAAACCCAAGCCGTAGTAGCGCACACCCAACTTCCAAAGCGAACCCTCATCTTGATTCCATCCGTAGGATGCAAAACCCTCGGTGCTTGACAGCAGGTTTTGCGAGAGGAGGGTCACACCCAAATTCAGATCAACCTCGTGTTCATCGACCGCCTCGAAGGGATTGAAACCCACGGGAAGCCACCCGTGTAATTTCAACAGGTTCAACCCCTTGCGGTATCTCCGTGGAGGGTGAATGCAGTGTTGCAGAAGCGAATCCATAGGCGCGAAGCGCACCTGATCGAGGTTCACGGCATCCCAAAACTTGCGCTCGGGATTCACCACATTGCGCGGCGTTGGGCTGTACCCCACCTCCACCTCATGCTTTCGGTCATACTCCGCGAGGGCATAGCCCCGATGGTCGTAGGCGGTCATCACGATCCGCTCCCCGCCCACGGGCGCAGGGTCAAATCCGCCATAGCGCGACTCCGAAATCTGATATTCTTTCCCCGCCAAAAGATCGAATCGATGCGCCTCGTCGCGCCCCGATGCGATCGACCCGAAGTAGAGCTGTCCGCCCCCTGCCTTCAAATCGGAAAGAGTGATGTAAGCAGGTTTGGTAATTTGCTTAATCCGCTGATTCTCAATCTGCACAAGGCTCATTCCCTCATCCGTGGTGAGGATGGCGTACCACCCGCGCGTAAGTTCATCCCAAGCCAGTCCGTGCACCTCCGCGCCCATCGGGAAGACAAATCGCTCCGTGATCTCAAAGCGCGGTGTGCGCCCATCACCCATGCGATTCACCACCAGTTCATAGACCCCATCAGGTCGGTATTCGATCCACCCGATGCGGTTGCCATCGGCGGGCGTGGCATAGCGCACATTGCGTAACTTATTGAGCGAACGACATTTGCCATCCGCAAGATCCATATAGCACAGCACCGAGTGTACCCGCTCCTCATAGAGCGCCGAGGAGCGATATTCCGTCCACCACAGCCGTCCATTCCTCAACGCAGGGCGAGAAGAAAGTTGTCCCGTGCGGGCGATCATCCGCTCGCGACCCGTTGCGCGCTCGACCTCAACCCATCTCCCAACTTCATCAAAATCAGTCTTATAGGCTACGATCCGCGCCCGATCCACCGCGAGCGGATGTTCGTAGCGCGTATAGTTCCCTTCGGGCAGATCCGCGATCCGCCGGCTGTGGTCCTCCACCTCGGGCAGGCTCGCCCAATGGCGTTGCAAGTCGGCAAAGGTGTCGTGGAAAAGGGTGCGCACATCGGTCTTATAATATTTTCGCAGAGCGCGGTGGATGGTCGCGATCGTGTAGGGTCGCCGTGCGCCGTAGTTCGCCACCTTGTCCCAAATATTTTCGCCGTAGCGCGTATAGGTGTATGTGCAGATCTGATAACCCAATTCGTAGTGGTCGGGCAGATAGTCTTGGTACGATCCGCAGAACCAACGGTCGATGTTGCGCCGCATCCGTCCGCGGTGGTTCGTCCCGATGCGATCCGCCCATGCGCGGTAGCCCATCGTAAATTCGGGTTGCAGACCGCGCCCATAGGTAGACATCGCCGTTTCGGACATCACCGCATCGCCCTCCATCGCCCACGCGGGCATACACAAGAGGCTCACCGTGGGCGCGTGCTGTCCCACGAGGTAGCTCAAGGCGCGGAACACACCCCGATTCAAGTTGTTGTACTGCACCGTATGGCGGTATTCGTGCGCCACCAACTGCTTGAGCCACAGCGAGGAATAGTTATCTTCGGAGGGGATCGTGAGAAATTCCACGCGCAAGGGCATATACATCACCAAGCCGTTCGACTCGAAGTTTTCGGCGTGCAGCACAAACGGCATCTTCGGCATCGCCCCATACCTAAATCCCTTGCCGATGTCGCCCCGCGCCGCATCAATGTAACGGAGTGTGCGTGCCGCGATGCTTCGCGCCGTGTCGGGGAAGATCAGGCGCACAGCATCCGTGCGGATCTTAGACCACTTCATCGGTCGATCCGTTCCCCACGAATAATACTGCGCCGAGGCATGCTCCGCCAAAAACACCCCCACCACAGCGCACATTATGCGCAACCAGACTATGATCCCGCCTTTTTGCATCCGTAGCCCGCCTTAGTGAGCAACTCCACCACGCGGTCGCGGTGGTCGCCTTGGATGATGATCTCGCCATCTTTAGCCGAACCGCCCACGCCGCATTTCGTTTTGAGCATCCGTCCCAACTCCGCCAAGTCCTCCTCGGGACCCACGAAGCCCTTTATGAGGGTCACGGTCTTTCCGCCCCTTTGCTTGCGGTCGAGCCATACTCTGAGGCGCTGTTGTGCGGGCGGCAAAAGTTCCGCTTCGGGCTCGTCCTCAGTCTCATATTTGTAATCGGGATTGGTCGAAAAGACCATTCCCAAGCGCTGCTTCCAATCGTTGTCTGCCATATTCGTTGTTTCGTTTGATTTTCAACCCAAAAAGGGCGGTTTCTATTGTGCAAATTTAACAAAAATATTATCTTTGTTCGTACAGATGAACAAGATAGTCGAAAAACTCAATCGGTTTAATCCCTTCGGTCGCCGTCGTCGCCCCGAGGATTTGCCACAGCCCCTGCCGCCCGACACCAACCAGCGGTTGGTCGAGGTCTTTGTCGAGGGCTATGAAGATGTCGCCTTCTGGCGCGGCATCTTCGACCACTTCCCGAACCCCTATCTGAGGTTCGAAATCTCTGTGCCCAACCGCGAAGACCTCCCCAAAGGGAAGAAAGTCCTGCTCGGATCCATTCCCCGCTCATCGGCAAGCATGCTCCTGTGCGTGGATTCCGACTTCGACTACCTCTTTGCCGACCGCACCGAGCAATCGCGTGAGCTGAACCATGCCAAGTACATGTTCCACACCTACGCCTACGCCACGGAGAACTACCTCTGCTATGCACCCTCGCTGCATAATGTATGCGTCAAGGCAACCAAGAACGACACCCGAATATTCGACTTCGTGAAGTTCATGCGCGAATATTCGCTGATCATCTACCCGCTGTTCGTGTGGTATGCCTACTCCGCGCAGATGTCCTCCGAGCATGTGTTCACCCTCACCGACTTCAAGTCGTCCGTGCGCTTGGGCTACCTCGAGATCGAGGACAACGGCGCAAACACCCTCGCATGGCTCAAACGCAATGTCGAGAAGCGCGAGCGTCTTTTGACCTCCCGCAACCCCAAGATGATCGCCCCCATGAAGCAATTCGAGCAGCAGCTCGCCGCACGCGGACTCACACCCGAGTCCACCTACCTCTTCATGCACGGCCACACCCTCATGGACAATGTCGTGATGGTCATCCTCACCGAGGTCTGCGAGAAGCTCCGCGATATGTCCATCGCAAAGATCACTTCCTCCAAGAAGCAAGGCGTAGCCCTCAAAAACGAAATGGCTAACTACACCAACTCTCTGCGCAACATCCGCGATGTACTCCTCGACAACGAGAACTACACCTCATGTCGCCTCTACAAACGCCTCCAACACGACATCAACCGCTACATGATCCGCACCATCATCGAAATGAAACACAAAGGCGAAATCCAAGGCGACTCCTACCTCACCATCCTCCGCAAACTGCGATTGAAGGAGCAGGAGTAAGTTTATTGATACGCCACTTCGCCATGCGGGTACTGTGCTCGTCGGGGGCGGTGCTCCGCCCCCTTGCCGCACGGCGCTCCCTGAGCATACCATTGGCGGGATGCGGTTCAGGTGGTTTACGGGGCGCGTTTTTTCTGCGAAAAAACTAATAAAATAGTAATCACACACAGCCTCAAGCGAGCTTGGTCTGTGTGTGATTACTATGTTTGTTTATTCCCTGCGGGAATAAATCGCGCCCCTCGCGTGTACTGCTTTCCACCGCCGGGATTGGTCTGACACCTACTCGGTCGTCCGTCTACACCTGCTCTGTCCAATATTAGCGGATCAAATTAGCGCGTAGCAAAATCTCACACACCCGTGCGGAACCGGATTCTCACATCCCCTCCTTTCTCAAAGGAGGGGCTTGGGAAGGAATGTCAATATAATTTCTCCAATTTTCCAAAGGGAAATTGGAGCACTGCCCCCGACGAGCACAGTCCCCTGCTGGCGTAAAATTCTAATACCGCTTACGCACGATGCGGACGGTGGATTGGGTCGATTGTCGGAGGAAAACGCGGTTACCGCAGGCATATTTATCCCAGAGTGTCGGGTTGTAGCCGCGGATGGTAAGGAGCTCCATATCAAGGCTTTTCATGACATC
>SAMEA104404097__coassemble_2922_pt1 | contig 11107 bp, 9 predicted proteins | sample SAMEA104404097__metabat2_high_PE_016 | metagenome-assembled genome bin SAMEA104404097 (sample SAMEA104404097) | Balaenoptera acutorostrata | reverse complement strand
CTAGAGGGACACTTTGTCTACACACGATAGGAAAAGACAAGTCCACGCATGTCCTCTTATGTCCACCAAAACACGTATATTGCTGATTATTAGCAGTTTAATAATCTACACCAAAATTGGACTATTTCACGCTTGAGGTAAGGTTAGATAACACCTCTAAACAGAATGATATTCAGTTGTTTAAACAAAGAAAGGCACTAGCAAATTCATGCTGATGCCTTGAAAATAAGGTATTTACGAGCGGATGGCGAGGCTCGAACTCGTGACCCTCAGCTTGGGAAGCTGATGCTCTACCAACTGAGCTACACCCGCAAATTCCGAAGACAAAGATAACGCCGTTTTTTGGAGTTTACAACTATTTGCCTGCCTAAATTCTATTTTTCAGAACAAATTCCCCAACAAAGAGAATCCTAAAGCAGGATTTGTCCGACATTTGCCTTCCCCGCAGAGATAAAATCAGCGGTAAATAGACAAAAAGTGTGGGTAACACCTTCTAAAATTCAATGCGAACAGGAAACTGGAAGAACGACGATTTCCTTCTCGTACTGCAGACAAAAAGAAAAATCGAGGCACCACATAAATGAGCGCCTCGACTAAACAAAATCCTATTTCTTGAGCAATTTCTCCAAAGAGGAAAGGTTCTCCGCGTTGTCGGTCTTGCGCCCCTCTGCCGTATAGAGGTAATCGAGGCGAGCCTTGAAATGCTCCTCGACCTTGCCGCGCACGATCTTCATCGTAGAGTTCACCAAGCCGTTCTGCTCGGTGAATGCCTCATCGACAATCGCCAATCCCGCCGGCAACCAGCGTTCGGGGAACTCGCCCGCGTGGATGCCCTTGCCACGGTAAGCATCGATCTCGCCTTGCAGGATAGCGGAAGCAGTCGTTGCGCGCGCAGAATCCTCTACCCCACGCCCATCCAATTCGCGGTTCAAAGCCTCTTTATTCGGCACAACAATCGCACCCGTAAACGGCGACTGGTTGTTATAAATCAAGATCTGATCGATGAAGGGCGACTGATCGGCAATCGCCTCCTCCATGCCCTCGGGGCTGTATTTCTCGCCGTCCGATGCAATCAGCAGGCTCTTGAAACGCCCCAAAACATAAAGAAATTCATCCTCCGACACATAGCCCATATCGCCCGTGTGCAGCCATCCGTCGCGCACCGTATCTGCCGTGGCATCGGGGTTCTTCCAATAGCCCGCCATGACATTTTCGCCCTTGATGACGATCTCGCCCTTCACCCCGCGCGGAAGTTCGCGACCCTCCTCATCGAGGATCTTATACTCCAACGGGCGCACGATTTTGCCCGAAGAACCGAAGCGGTGAAAACCCTTTCCGGGGGCATTACTCGAGATCACGGGCGTAGCCTCCGAAAGTCCGTAGCCTTGAAACATCGGTATGCCGATGGCATAGTAGAATCGTTGCAACTCCGAATCGAGCAGCGCGCCGCCACCGATGAAGAAGCGCAACTCGCCGCCAAATGCCTGACGCACCTTGCGGAATAGCACAGCATCGAACAATGCAACAGCAGGCTTCAGAAGACATCTCCACCCCTTGCCCTTCGAGAATCCGTCGGCATTATAAATATAAGCGGTCTTCAGCGCCAACTTAAACAGCCCCTCTGCCATCTTTCCGCTCTTGCGGATCGACGACTCGATACCCTTGCGGAAGTTCTTTGCCAAGGCGGGAACCGACAGCAGAAAATACGGGCGCACCTCCTTGATATTCAGCGGAATATTCTTCAACGTTTCCATCGGGGTTTTACCGATCTGCACCGTAGCCACCGCAGCACCGCAGGCGATCATGATGTAGAAGCCCACGACATGGGCAAAGCAATGATCCAACGGCAGGATAATCAGCGTGCGGAAATCGGAAGGAATATCCATGAGCGAAAGCGACTGCTCGACATTCGCCGTGTAGTTTCTGTGCGTAAGGATCACACCCTTAGGGTCGGAAGTCGTGCCCGAGGTATAAGTGATCGTTGCAATATCATCGTTTGAAAGAGCCGCAGCGCGTGCCAGCAGCTCCTCGCGGTGCTCGGGCAGGTATTCGCGACCCAATCGCTTCAAGGTTCCGTAAGCCGTCTCGCCCTCCTCCAAGGGAATACTGCCGAACACGATAATGCGCTTTACCAAAGGCAGTTGCTCGCGGATGCGGCGAATCTTCGGCAGCTGCTGTTTCGACACGAACAAGGTCGAAACCTCGGCGTGGTGCATACGGAACAAGAGATCGTTCGACTCCTCCAACTTGACCGATAAAGGCACACTCATCGCGCCCGCATAAAACATACCCAATTCCGAGATGATCCATGCGTTAGACCCCTCAGCCAAGATCGCGATTTTGTCCTTAGGCTCTACACCCAACGACATCAATCCCGCGCCCACCTCCAAGGCTTGCTCCTTGGTTTCGGCATAGGTTGTATTCTGAAATTCGTGATGGCGTTTCTCCATGAGAAACACCTTCTTTCCGTACTTTTCGACTGAAGATTCGAAGAGGTCGATAATCGTTTTTTTCATTCTTTTCTAAACGCTTAATCCATTTTCAACACAGCAAGGAAAGCCGACTGCGGCACCTCGACATTACCAATCTGACGCATGCGTTTCTTACCCTTCTTCTGCTTTTCCAACAACTTGCGCTTACGCGAAATATCACCGCCATAACACTTGGCAGTCACATCCTTACGCACCGCTTTGACCGTCTCTCGGGCGATGATCTTTGCACCGATGGCGGCTTGGATGGCGATGTCGAATTGCTGACGCGGGATCAGTTCCTTGAGTTTCTCACACATCTTGCGACCGAAGTCATAGGCGTGATCGGCATAAATGAGCGACGACAGCGCATCGACCGGCTCGGAGTTGAGCAGAATATCGAGTTTAACAAGTTTCGAAGGTTGATAGCCCGTACGGTGGTAATCGAACGAGGCATAGCCTTTCGAAATGCTCTTGAGTTTATCGTAAAAATCAAACACGATCTCCGAAAGGGGCATATCGAAATTGACCTCCACACGGTCGGTGGTGATGTAGGTCTGGTTCTTCATCACACCGCGCTTGTCGATACACAGTTTGATGACATTGCCCAGGAAATCGGTCTTCGTAATGATCTGCGCCAAGATGTACGGTTCCTCGATCGTGGCGATCTTCGTAACTTCGGGAAGTCCCGAAGGGTTGTGTACCTCGACTACCTCGCCCGAAGTCGTGGTGATGCGGTACGACACATTCGGCACGGTGGTAATCACATCCATGTCAAACTCACGATACAAACGCTCTTGGATGATCTCCATGTGGAGCAGGCCCAAGAAACCGCATCGGAAACCGAAGCCCAATGCCAACGAACTCTCGGGTTCAAATGTGAGCGAAGCATCGTTCAACTGCAACTTCTCCAACGAAGCACGCAGATCCTCATACTGATCCGCCTCCACGGGATAGACACCCGCAAAGACCATTGGCTTGACATCCTCAAATCCGGCAATCGCCGTGGGCGCAGGGTTGGCGGTGGAGATGATCGTATCACCCACCTTCACCTCGCTCGAAGTCTTGATACCCGAGCAGATGTAGCCTACATCGCCCGCCTTGATCTCGTTCTTGGGTTGCATCTTGAGTTTGAGCACGCCCACCTCATCGGCATCGTATTCGCTGCCCGTATTGAAGAATTTGACATGCTCGCCCTTGCGCAACTTGCCGTTGAACACGCGGAAGTAAGCGATGATACCGCGGAAGGGGTTGAACACCGAGTCGAAGATCAGAGCCTGCAACGGCTCGTTCTCATCGCCTTTCGGCGCGGGGATGCGGGCAACGATTGCCTCCAATATATCCTCGACACCTTCACCGGTTTTACCCGATGCCAACAGAATATCCTCGTCCTTGCAACCGATCAAATCGATCACCTGATCCTTCACCTCTTCGACCATCGACGAGGGCATATCGATCTTATTCAACACGGGGATGATCTCCAAATCGTGCCCCAAAGCCAAGTAGAGGTTCGAGATGGTCTGCGCCTGAATACCCTGCGTGGAGTCCACCACAAGCAGAGCGCCCTCGCACGAAGCGATGGCACGCGACACCTCATACGAGAAATCGACATGACCCGGGGTATCGATCAAATTGAGTACATATTTTTCACCATTCTTGGCGGTATATTCCATCTGAATGGCGTGGCTCTTGATGGTGATTCCTTTTTCGCGTTCCAGCTCCATGTCATCGAGCACCTGCGATTGCATCTCGCGCTGATTCAGCGTGTTGGTCTTTTCCAACAAACGGTCGGCAAGCGTAGATTTACCGTGGTCGATATGGGCGATGATGCAGAAGTTGCGTATGTTTTTCATAGTCTTCATTGAAAATGTGCGCAAATATACGCATTTACCCCGAAAAAAACAATAAAACAACAGGTACTGCGGGGATCACAGCACCTGTTTTTTTACAATTTACAGAGTCTATCGGCTCGTTATGCGCTCAAACGCCCTACGCAAAGCCTTCGACGACTCCGCTTCGGGGGCAAAGGTTACAATGGGCTGACACGCCACTTGGGCATCGACAATCCTCCGGTCGAAGGGCAGTTCCGCTAAGATTTCTATGCGTTCTTCTTGGCAGAATCTGCGGATGGATTCCGTGTTTTCAGGGTTAATCGTTGCCTTGTTAATCACCACAAAAATCTGATCGCAAAACGATTTTGCCACTCGATAGGCACGCCCCAAATCCGAAATGCCCGAGAGGGTCGGCTCGGCAACAATCACCACCCGATCCACACCCGTCACGGTCGATAATACGGGACATCCGATACCCGGAGGACCATCCAAAATTTGAAGGTCAATTCCGGCACTTTCCATCGCTTGATCGGCAACTGCTCGGAGCCGTGCAATCATCTTGCCCGAATTATCATCGCCGGGGTATAAATTACCGTGGATCAGCACTCCATGCTCGATCGTGCTTCTAAAAATATCGCTCTTGGCGACCTGCTCCAATGAAATTGCCTGCCGACCGCACAAGCGCACGCACAGTCCGCACGCCTCGCACGCCAAATCATCGCCCACAGCCACCCGTTCGGCGTTGAGCGTCAGCACGCCATAAGCACAATGATCCACGCACAAACCGCAACCGATGCACCGATTGGGATCAATGGCAAGATGATCGCCCGAAGCGAACTTTTCGCGCGCCGTAACCTCATGGCGGAATACCAAAGGAAGGTTCGACGCATCGACATCGCAATCGACCGCCACCACCCGATCCGCCAACGCCACGAACGCCGCCGACACCGAAGACTTTCCGCTGCCGCCTTTGCCGCTGATTACTGCGATTTTCATACGATACCGAGTTTTTGAGTGATTCCTTCCATAATTTCACGCATTGCGGGGCTGTGCTCCACTACCAATTTGCCCGCCGAATAGAGCCGTGCCACCTCCTCGGAATAGGGGATTTCCGCCAAGACTTCGATTCCCTCATCCCGAAGCCATTGCTGCATGATGCCCGTTCCCAAGTCGCACCGATTTATAACGACCGAAAACGATTTCCCGATGCGGTTCAAGACCTCCACCGTATGCTGTAAATCGCTCAATCCGAAGGGAGTAGGCTCAGTAATCAGCACCACTCGATCCGCCTTCGAAACCGTATTGACAAACGGACAGGAGCAACCCGGAGGAGCATCCAAGATCAGCACATCAGCACCCGATGCCTCGCCTTCGGCAATGGCTTCACGGATGATCTCCACGGGCGAATGTTCGCCCTCGCGGATGCGCCCTTCGTAGAGCATTTGTCCGCCATCGCAAGCCAAAGCCGTCACCTCGCCGATCTGCTTCCACCCCTCACGAATCGCTTCGTGAGGACACTCCACGATACACGCCGCGCAGCCGTGGCAGAGATCCGCAAGGAGTTTGATGTAGTTCATCTGCGGGATGCAGGTGATGGCATGGAACGCACAATTTCGGGCGCATTCTCCGCACATACGGCATGCCTCGGTGTTGATTTCGGGGCAGAGCATTTTCACGGGAGTTTTCCCGCGAATCGCGCCACGGACAAACACAGAGTCGTTGGGAACTTCCGCATCGCAATCAACCAAAGCAACACTCCGTCCCGCATCCCTTATCACGGCAAAAAGGTTGGTGGCAAGCAAAGTTTTGCCCGTCCCGCCCTTACCGCTTGCTATGGCAATCTTCATTAATGGTCGCACGAATTTGCGCCCGTCTGGAGCGTACCTGCGAGGTAAGCCTCTACGACTTTACGCGGTTCCCACTGCGGACCGCCAACGATGTATTCCACACCCTGCTCATCGAAAAGATTGCGTGCTTTCTGACCCATTCCGCCACCGATCACAAGAATCGCACCCTGCTCTTTGACCCAACGGGGATAAAGTCCGGGTTCATGTTCGGGAGGGGTCTGCATACGCTCCGAAAGGATCTTACCATCCTCGGTTTCAGCAAAGTAGAAAATCTCACAATGTCCAAAATGCGCGCTCAAAAGTCCGCCGGTTACGGGGACTGCAATCGTCTTTTTCATAGTTTTAAACTTTAGAGTTACTTATTCAACAATTCAATGATTTCGGCAACGGTTTTCTCTTCCTTCATGATCACCATCTGGATGCCGAGGTCGGTGAGCATGGTCTTGATCTTGAAGCCGAACTCACCCGACACAACCTTCATTGCACCGCGGTTCGCCACGATCGCAACAGCCGCAGGGCCTGCACCTTCGGGTGCATCCTTGGCGGTGTTTTCCACGAACTCGGTTTTCTCGGTCGCAGTATCATACAAGGCAAAATATTGACAACGCCCGAAGCGCTGATCGATCTTCGATGCAAGCTCGTTTCCGCTCGCCGTAATTGCAACTTTCATAGTCTGAGTTTTCTTTAATGTTCCGAATTTGACAAGGGCAAAGTGTAGGGTTCGACCTCCTTACTGGAGCAGAGTGCGCACACGGGCGATTCTTCCCCCGCAGCCGAAAAAACAGCGTGGCACTTGCGACACACGAACCACGATCCGTCCAATTCAACCTTACCGCCCTCCACCACGATCTGCCGCCCTTCGACAAAGGCACGGGCGATCTTCTCGCGGGCATTCATGTAAATACGCGTGAATGTCGGGCGCGAAACTCCCATCAGCTCGGCGGATTGTACCTGGTTGTGCTTCTCGTAATCGTTTAAGCGAATCGACTCGTATTCCTCATAATGCAGAAACACAGCCTCCTGCCGTCCTTTCGGCACATCCGCCCCATAGGGTTTAAACCCCGAAACAGAGGGCTTGAACGATATTTTCCGCACACTTTTAGGTCTTCCTTTCATGGCTTTTGATCCCTTGATCCAAGCGCAAATATATGAACAATAGTTCATAATTCCAAATATTTTCCCCTCCTAAATCCCTTTGACCCGACCACAAGTCCATTAGAACGACCGACCCGAGCAACACGCGGAAAATAATACCTCTTTATAATATTGGAAAAACAGACTAATTTTTTTACCTTTGCACGATATTGAAACAGCAAACACAAATTTTACGATATAATGAATATCTCTTACAATTGGCTTAAACGCTATGTCGATACCGACCTTTCGGCCGAGGAACTTGCAAAGGTTTTGACGGACATCGGTCTGGAAGTCGAAGATTTTCAACACATAGAAACCATCAAAGGCGGCTTGCAGGGAGTCGTTGTCGGCGAGGTTGCAACCTGCACCGATCACCCCGATTCCGACCACCTGCACATCACCTCGGTCAATGTCGGCACGGATACTCCGCTGCCCATCGTCTGCGGCGCACCCAACTGCCGTCAAGGTCTCAAGGTACTCTGCGCCACGGTCGGTTCGGTGCTCTACCCCAATGGCGGAGACGAAGAATTTAAGATCAAGAAAAGCAAGATCCGCGGCGTGGAATCGCTCGGTATGCTTTGCGCAGAGGATGAGTTGGGTATCGGAGTGTCGCACGATGGCATCATGGAACTTCCCGCAGATGCCGTTGTCGGCACACCCGCCAAGGAATACCTCCATATTAAGGATGATTACTTGATCGGCATCGGTCTTACACCCAACCGTTCGGATGCAGCCTCGCACATCGGTGTTGCCCGCGATGTTGTGGCATGGCTCAAGAGCCAAGGCAAAAATGCCGAACTGAAGATGCCCGATGTATCGGCATTCGCTGTTGATAACCACGACCACGAAGTGAAGATCACGATCGAAAACCAAGAGGCTGCTCCCCGCTATGCAGGCGTGACGGTCACGGGTTGCAAGATCGCTCCCTCGCCCGAATGGATGCAGAACGAACTGCGCGCCATCGGCATCAACCCCAAGAATAATTTGGTCGACATCACCAACTATGTTTTGTTTGAGTTGGGTCAGCCGCTCCACGCATTCGACCTCGCGAAGGTCGAGGGCAACGAGATCGTTGTCCGCACCTGCGCCGAGGGCACTTCCTTCAAGACTTTGGACGGCGTTGAGCGCAAATTGTCGGAGAAGGATCTGATGATCTGTAACTCCAAGGAACCGATGTGCATCGCCGGCGTTTTGGGCGGCGAGAAATCGGGCATCAGCGACGAGACGGTCGATGTCTTCATCGAAAGCGCCTACTTCCATCCCGTTTGGGTGCGCAAGACGGCGAAGCGCCACGGTCTGAATACCGATGCTTCGTTCCGATTCGAGCGCGGTATCGATCCGCGTATGCAAGTTGTTGCGTTGAAGCGTGCTGCTTTGCTCATGAAGGAGTTGGCAGGCGGCAAGATCTCGAGCGAGATCACCGATCTGAACCCCACACCCGCTGAGGATTTCGTGTTCGACATCTCGTTTGAACGCATCAATTCGTTGGTCGGGAAGGTGATTCCCGAGGAGACCGTGCGCACGATCATCGCTGCTTTGGAGGTGAAGATCCTCAAGGAAGAGGACGGCACGATGACGGTAGCCGTTCCGCCCTACCGCGTTGATGTTCAGCGCGATGCCGATCTCATCGAAGACATTCTCCGCATCTATGGCTACAACAATGTGGAGATTCCCCAGCAGGTTCGCTCCACAATTTCCTACGCGCAGAAACCCGACAAGAACAAGTTGATGAACTTGGCAGCCGATTTCCTCACAGCAAACGGCTACACCGAGATCATGTCGAACTCGCTCACGAAGGGTGCATACTACGAGGGACTGAAGAGCTACCCCGCCGAGCATTGCGTGCGTCTGATGAACCCCTTGAGCGCCGACCTCAATGTGATGCGTCAAACCCTGCTGTTCAACACTTTGGAGGCTGTTGCGCTGAACGCCAACCGCAAGAACGGCAATCTGAAGATCTACGAATTTGGCAACTGCTATTTCTTCGATGAGGCAAAGCGCGTGGAGGAGGATCACTTGAAGGGTTACTCGCAGGAGTACCGCTTGGCGATGGCTGTAACAGGCAACGCCACAACCGCTTCGTGGAACACGCCCGCACAACCCGCATCGTTCTTCACCCTGCGTGCGATGGTCGAGAAACTGCTGCGCCGCTTCGGCATCGACATCTACGCGTTGCAGACCGAGACTTTGGACAGCGATTTGTTCAGCGATGCCCTCACGATGAAACTCAACGGCAAGGAGCTGTTGCAGATCGGTGTCGTCAGCCCCAAGATCCGCCGCATGGTCGATGTAAAGCAGGATGTTTTCTTCATGGAACTGAATTTCGAGGCTTTGGTGAAATCGACCAAGAAACACAAGGTAGAGGCAGAGGAGCTGTCGAAGTTCCCCGAGGTGCGTCGCGACTTGGCTCTGTTGGTTGATAAGAATGTAACATTCTCGGCATTGCGCGAGGTGGCATTCTCCACCGAGAAGAAACTTCTGAAGGCGGTTACGCTGTTCGATGTTTACGAGGGCAACAAACTCCCCGAGGGCAAAAAATCCTATGCTTTGAACTTCGTTTTGGAGGACAAGACCAAGACCTTGAACGATAAGGCAATCGAGAAGGTAATGCAGAACCTCGCAAACCAACTGCAACGCAAATGCGGCGCAGAGATCCGCAAGTAAACTGCAAGCCACACGATAGAAAAGCGGTGAACGATAACCTCGTCCACCGCTTTTTGCTGTATATATAAATATAGGTCTAAAACAATCGGTCGAATTGTTCGTGCGTGACGGGTACGACCTCACAATGCCCCACACCGTAGGGAAGCACCAAATTCAACACCCCGCCACTCTGCTTCTTGTCCTTCGCAGCCGCCGCCTTCAGATCGGCAAGGGATGCAGGTGGAGTGAGGACAAATCCGTATTTTGAAAGCAGGGAAAGGATCCGGGCATGATCCTCGAACGAGAGTTTGTGAGTCTTCACGGCGGCATCGGTCACCAAGCGCAACCCAACAGCAACCGCCTCGCCGTGGTTCATCTCCGAGGAGCATTTCTCGATGGCATGGGCGAAGGTGTGCCCCAAGTTGAGTTTGCGCCGCTCGCCCCCTTCGCGTTCATCGCGCGACACGATGTCCGCCTTTACGCGGATCGAAGCGGCAATGATGCGGCTCAAGATCGCGCGATCGGTGCGCACGCCCTCAAACGAGCAATCCTCCAAAAGATCGAACAAATCGGGATCGGCAATAATCGCTGACTTAACGACCTCAGCCAATCCCGCGCGGAACTCACGCAAGGGCAACGAAGCCAACAAAGCGGGATCGCACACCACAAATTCGGGCTGATTAAACACCCCGATCATATTTTTATAGCCATCGAGGTTCACCCCGTTTTTACCGCCGACCGAAGCATCTACCTGCCCCAAAAGGGTCGTAGACACGAAGCCGAAACGCACGCCGCGCATAAAAACAGAAGCAGCGAACCCAGCCATATCGGTTGCGACACCGCCGCCCACACCCAAGATAAAGGTAGAACGATCGACCCCGAGACGCACAAACTCACGACAAATGAACTCAATGGTTTGCAAGGTCTTAGCCTCCTCGCCTGCCGCAATCTCGATACGCTCCATCCGCCCCAACAAGTGAGGATGCAAGCGAATGACTTCACGGTCGGCAACCGCCACTACCCGCCCTGCGGGCAAAAGTTTGGGGAGCAGCTCATCCACCGCTCCAAGATAGACCTCCGAGAGGCCGCAGATACGAAATAAAGGCTCCATTTGCAATTCGTTTGAGGAATGATGAACAAAAATAGTGTTTTTTAAAGATTTTTAGTACCTTTGTGCGAT
>SAMEA104404097__coassemble_2836_pt1 | contig 11376 bp, 6 predicted proteins | sample SAMEA104404097__metabat2_high_PE_016 | metagenome-assembled genome bin SAMEA104404097 (sample SAMEA104404097) | Balaenoptera acutorostrata | reverse complement strand
CGGAGGATCTTCTCTGCCGAGAACGGCATGAACGGCTCGATGGCGATGGCGGTGTTGGCGGTGATCTGAAGCGCGAGGTTCAAGATGGTCTTCACGCGCTCGGGATCGGTCTTGATGAGTTTCCACGGCTCGCTATCAGCCAAATATTTGTTACCGATGCGCGAGAAGTTCATCGCATCCTTCAGCGCCTCGCGGAAGTGGTAGTGCTCGATGTTATTCTCCAACGATGCCTTCACCTCCGACATCTCCTTGATGGTCTGAAGATCATATTCGGTCAATTCGCCTGCGGCGGGGACTACCCCATCGTAATATTTCTGCGTCAAGACCAATGCGCGGTTCACGAAGTTACCCAACACAGCCACCAACTCGGAGTTGTTGCGCGACTGGAAGTCCTTCCAAGTGAAGTCGTTATCCTTCGTTTCGGGTGCGTTGGCGCACAGCACATAACGCAGGACATCCTCCTTGCCGGGGAACTCATCGAGGTATTCGTGCAACCACACCGCCCAGTTTCTCGAGGTCGAGATCTTGTCGCCCTCCAAATTGAGAAACTCGTTCGAGGGGACATTCTCGGGCAGGATGTAACCGCCGTGCGCCTTCAACATCGAGGGGAATACGATGCAGTGGAACACAATGTTGTCCTTACCGATGAAGTGAACCATCTTGGTGTCTTCCGACTTCCAATATTTCTCCCAATCGGGCGTAAGGTCCTTCGTTGCGGAGATGTAACCGATCGGGGCATCGAACCACACATAGAGCACCTTGCCATCAGCTCCCTCGACGGGAACGGGAATACCCCAATCCAAATCACGGCTCACGGCACGGGGCTGCAAACCGCCGCCCAACCAGCTCTTGCACTGACCGTAGACATTGGTCTTCCACTCCTTGTGTCCCTCCAAGATCCACTCGCGCAGGAAGCCTTCGTACTGATCCAAAGGCAGATACCAGTGGGTCGTAGACTTCTTGATGGGCACCGAACCCGACACCGCGCTGTGGGGATCGACCAACTCATCGGGCGAAAGGGTCGAACCGCACGCCTCGCACTGGTCGCCATAGGCACGCTCCGCGCCACACTTGGGGCAGGTACCCACGATGTAGCGGTCTGCCAAGAAGGTCTGTGCCTCGGTGTCGTAGTATTGCTCCGAGGTCTTCTCGATGAACTTACCCTCATCGTAGAGCTTCTTGAAGAACGCCGAAGCGGTCTTCGAGTGGGTCTCGGACGAGGTACGGGAATAAATATCAAAAGACATACCAAGGCGCTCGAACGAACGCTTGATGAGCGCGTGGTAGCGGTCGACAATATCTTGGGGCGAAACACCCTCCTTGCGGGCTTTGATGGTGATGGGCACGCCATGTTCATCGGATCCGCAGACCGAGATGACATCGCAACCCTTCAAACGCAGGTAGCGGGTGTAAATATCCGAAGGGATATACACTCCAGCCAAGTGGCCGATGTGTACGGGGCCGTTGGCGTAGGGCAGAGCAGATGTTACGAGGTAACGCTTAAATTCTTTTGCCATGTATTCTGTGAGTTATATATAGTTACAAAAGGTCTAATTTGGGGTAAAATTAACTATTTTTAAGAAGAAATGAAAACCATTCGGCGTTTTTCTCCAAAAGTGTTGTTACACAAGGGGATTGCGGGATGGGGATTGGCGGGGTTTGAAGGCTGTTTCTGCGCAGAGTTTTTTGCGGGAGGTATTTGGGGTTTTCGCTTTGTTGTGAACAATTGTTAACAACTTTTATCTATCTGATTTACTTTGTTTTACAAAGGTTTTTCAAGGGGAAAGTTCATAACTTTGGGCGTTGTGCATTTCACTTTGTCACCCGAATGTCAATAACTGCACCTTGGCAAGCGGATTCGGTACATACCCTGCGCGAAAAAATTTTTTGCCTTACGCGATTCCTCCTTCTCGATTACACCTTCCCAACCTCAACCCGCACCCCCTTATAAACAAATCGAAGCAATGTTCATAACTCATGTTCATAACTCAAAACACCGATGATTATCAACGAATTAACAGTGATAAAAACAATACATATATATAAACAGAAGGGTAGAAAAGCAGGGTAGTACACCAAGAATCCCACCCCAAAACACCAAGAAGTGAACAATCGGCAAAAATGTGCATAAACCCCAATAATTCATCCCGCCCAACCCGCAACGAAATGGACTGCTCAGGGAACGCCGTGCGGCACACCCCCTCCTTTGTCAAAGGGAGGGCTTGGGGAGAAATGTAAAAATCAATTTCTCCAATTTCCCTTTGGAAAATTGGAGCACTGCCCCCGACGAGCACAGTACCCTGCTGGCGTATAAATAAAAAGGGTAGACCCGAACAAGAGTCTACCCAAATAGAGAGAAATGCGGTCAGCGATTAGCGGAGGCCCATTTCTTTGAGGAGCCAGTTAGCTCCGCCGAATTTATCCATTACGAAGAGCACATAGCGGACATCGACAGCGATTGTGCGCTGGTAGTCGGGCTCGAATGCCACATCGCCCGACATTGCCTCCCAGTTGCCGTCAAATGCCAAACCGATGAGTTCGCCGTCGGCGTTCATTACGGGCGAGCCGGAGTTACCGCCGGTGATGTCGCAGTTGATAAGGAATGCCACGGGCAGCTCACCTGCTGCGTTGGCGTAATCGCCGAAGTCGTGGTTGTTGTAGAGCTCCTTGAGCTTGGCAGGTACAACGAACTCGTGGCTTGCGGGGTTCTCCTTCTCCATCACGCCCTTGAGGGTGGTGTAGTAGTTGTAGCGAATACCGTCAGCGGGCGAGTAGGGGAGGATCTGACCGTAAGTCAGACGGATGGTGAAGTTGGCATCAGCCGCCCAAGCCTTGTCGGGGTTCTGAAGCATCAAGCCCTTGATGTAGAGGCGATGACCCTCGGCGAACTTGTCGGACGAAGCCTTGAGTTGCTTGCTCAGCTCACCGAGTTTCGACATTACAGACTTAGCCAAAACCACGGCGGGATCTTCCATCACCTTCTTTGCCTTGAGTTTTGTAGCCTCCAAAGCACCCTGCTCCGAACCGAACATGGTGTTGTCGTAGAGGTAATCGACATAAGCATCGGTGTTGCCGCCGAACTTGGCATCGATCACTTCGGCGAATACCGAAGGCAGGAGTTTGCAGTTCTCCTTGGTGATCTGGAACATGCGCTTAGCCACCTTGCGGTCGGTCGAGAAGCTGAAATCCTTGTAGAATGCAGCGAGTTTCTGCTCCATCTCGGCATTTACGGCCTTGACCTGCTCATCGGACAACTTCTTCTTGGCAGCCATGATCATCTGATAGTCGGCAACGATGCGTGCGGGGCGCATAAGCTCCACAGCCGAGTGCATGGCCTCGATCAGATACTGACGCGAAGCATAGGCGGGTTCTTGCTCCTCCATCGACTGACGGATCAGCTCCAATGCGCCCTGCATACCCTCCTCGGGCAGGGTGTTGGCATCAGCCCATGCTTGGAACGAAGCCTCCTGCTCCTGCTTGCGCTGCTTTACATTGAGTTTCTCGATACCGCGCGACATACCCTGCGAGTTCTTCCAGTAGTTCGATGAAATGGCGTATTTCGAAGCATACTGGATGCGGATCTTGTCCGAAGCCAACATATCCTCCAAGAGGATCTGCTGACGCTCGCCACGGATGAAGATGCGCTGCGGGTTCTCGATCTCCAACATGTGGTCGATCTCATACGAAGTCTTGTAACGATAGGTGGTGCCGGGGAAGCCCATGATCATACCGAAATCCTTCTCCTCGTAACCATCGGTCGAAACCTTCAGATACTTCTCAGCCTCATAGGGACGGTTGTCCTTCGAATAGGCTGCGGGACGGTTCTCCGAGTTGGCATAGACACGGAACACCGAGAAGTCGCCCGTGTGACGGGGCCACATCCAGTTGTCGGTGTCGCCGCCGAACTTACCGATTGCCGACGGGGGAGTGCCGACCAAACGGATGTCGGTGTAGACCTCCTTGACGAATGCAAAGAACTGATTACCACCGAAGAAGGGCTTTACAACGATCTCCATGGCAGGGTGCTTTGCCTTCAACTCATCGACAACAACACGCTCGTTCTCCTTTACCAAACGAGTGTACTCCTCCTGCGATGCAGTCGAGGGGATGTTGCCAACGACCTGAGCCGTCACATCGATGATCTCGCGCACGAAGCGGACCTCAAGCCCCTCAACGGGAAGCTCCTCCTCGTGGTTCATAGCCCAGAAACCATTCTTCAGGTAGTCGTGAGCCTCCGATGAAAGTTGCTGGATCGACTCATAACCGCAGTGGTGGTTGGTGAAGATCAGACCTTCCTTCGATACGATCTCACCCGTGCAACCGCGACCGAAGATCACGATGGCGTCCTTCAAAGAAGACTGGTTGATCGAATAAATATCCTCAGCCGAGAGGCGGCAGCCGTACTCCTGCATCTTCTGGATATTCTTCTGGATATAAGGCAGAAGCCACATACCCTCATCGGCGCGTGCTACCATCGTCACCAACGCGGCGCACACCAATAAAAACAATCGTTTCATCATAAAGTTTACATTTAGTTAATAATTATACTTATTTAATAGCAATCATGTTCAGAATCGAACGCTCTGCCTTGCGGCGCATGTCCTCCTCGATCTCCACGGCGGGCGCCATCTTCTCCAAGCACTCGCAGATGTTCTCCAAGGTGATCATCTTCATGTACTTACACTCGTTGCAGCAGCAGTTCGAGCCGCCCGGCAATGCGGGGATGAAGCGTTTGTCGGGGTAGAGGCGCACCATCTCGGAGATGATGCCCGACTCGGTCACGACCAAGAACTCCTCCGCGGGGTTGGTTCCGCAGTAGTTCAGAATCGCCGATGTAGAACCCACAAAGTCGGCTTTCTCGATCAGCTCGGCCTTGCACTCGGGGTGGGCAACGACCTTCGCATCGGGATGCTTCGCCTTCATGGCTTCGAGTTTCTCCAACGAGAAATCCTCGTGCACATGGCACGCACCGTCCCAAATGACCATATTCTCGCGACCCGTCAATCGCTTGATGTACGATCCCAAGTTGCGGTCGGGCGCAAAGATGATGGGCTGATCGCGGGGAATCGACTCCACAACCTTCAAGGCGTTGGACGAGGTACAGCACACATCCGTCAGCGCCTTGACATCGACCGTGGTATTGACATACGACACCACCAAATGGTCGGGGTAGCGTTTTTTCCACTCCGCCAAGTCGGCAGCCTTACACGAATCGGCGAGCGAACATCCTGCATCGAGGCAGGGGATGAGCACGGTCTTTTGGGGGCAGAGCACCTTGGCGGTTTCCGCCATGAAGTGGACACCTGCAAAGAGCAATGTGTCGGCTTCGACACTCTTGGCTTTGATCGAGAGGGCGAGCGAGTCGCCCAAGAAATCCGCCACAGCCTGCACATCGGGAGTTGTATAATAGTGTGCGAGGATCACAGCATTCTTTTCGCGCTTCAAATCGAGAATGCGCTGTTTGAGTTGCTCGAAGTTGTTAACCATTGTTTTTTATCTTTTTTATTTCTTTTTATAAATATAATTAAATAATAAGAATAATAAAGCCTGTTCATAATGTTGATAACCCAAAGGGGGTGTGGAGTTATCATCATCGGCGGCTTTTACTCTTCATTATTCGGAGGCGGCAGAGTGGTATGGATCAGCCAAATGCAAAAGTAATAAACATTTGTTGAAATCTTTCTCAACATATTGACATCGATCTTTTTTCCACAATCTTTGTCATTTTCGCCCCCATTGCGGTGCTTATTCTTTTTGAAAACTATTTTTGGTTTTTCTCAATTCTTGCATATAGCATCCTCGGTTCGGGATCTGCAAGTGTTTTTTGTAAATTGTTCTCAAAAGTTTTCAGCACCTTTTCAAAGGGTTATTAACAGCCTTTCATCACCTTTTCAACCACCTTTTCGGCGATTGTCCGGTACCACTCCTCTACTCGGGGATCGATGCCTGCGGCCGGTTGGCCGCCATCAGCCCCCTCCATTATCGACTGCACGATGGGAACCTCGCCCAACAACTCCACCCCGTGCTCCTCGGCATAGGCGCGTGCGCCGCCCTTTCCGAACAGGTAGTAGCGTTCGTCGGGATGCTCCTCGGGCGTGAACCACGCCATATTCTCGATGATACCTGCCACGGGTACACCCACATTGTCGTTGCGGAACATCTCCACACCGCGCACCACATCCGCCACAGCGATCTGCTGCGGAGTAGACACGATGACCGATGCGTCCAAATGCAACTCGCCGATGATCGACAGATGAATATCGCCCGTGCCGGGAGGAAGGTCGCACAACAAGAAGTCCAATGCGCCCCACTTGGTCTGGTGGATCATCTGCTTCAAGGCATTGACCGCCATCGCACCGCGCCACAACAAGGCATCGGTGGGCTTGATGAAGAACCCGATCGACATCAGCTTGATGTCCATTGCTTCGGCAGGCACGATGTGATCCGTTCCGTCCTCTGCAACGGCATCGGGCAGATAACCTTCACAGCCGAACATCTTGGGTTGCGAAGGCCCGTAAATATCGGCATCGAGTACGCCGACACGGAATCCCATGTTCCTAAGGGCAATTGCCAGATTGGCTGTGACGGTCGATTTGCCCACTCCGCCCTTGCCCGAGGCAATGGCGATGACTTTGGCGATCGACTTGGTGGTGGATTTTTGCTTGAGGTCGGGTCGCTTGGGAGCGACACCCTCCTTGATCAATACGAAGATTTCCTTGTGGGGAAGTGCCTCCTTGAGCAGGGCTTCTGCCATGTTCTTGATCTTGAGGGAGAACGGATCGCGCACCCGTTGGAAGCGGAGTGTGACGGCGATTTTGTCGTCTTGCGTGGCGATGTTTTCCAACATCCCCTCGGCGATGATGCTCCGTCCGGTCTCGGGATAGATGACCGTTGAGAGTATCTCCTTGATCTTTTCTTCCATAGTATGGTGTTTTTGTGAAATGTGTTTAAATTCGCTTAGGGCAAAGATAGCGGTTATTTTTTGAAGAACGATCAAATTTATTTGAACTTCGCAAAATATGTTTATCTTTGTATGTAAATAGATTAAGGATAACCAAAAAACCATTCGAATATGAAATTTTTGAGAAACTTCTTAGCTTCCCTGCTCGCCGTTGTGGTGGGTATGCTGGTGATCCCCTTCATCGGAATCTCGATGTTGGCGGGTGTCGTTGCGGCATTGGGCGATAAACCGGTGGTCTTGAAACCCGAATCCATCCTCAAGATCGACCTCCAAGAGCCGATTGTCGATTCGCCCAACTTCGATATGATGGGCAACTTCGACCCCATGACTATGGAGAGCATCTCGCCCATTACCCTTTATAAAGTACTCCAAGCCATCGATGCCGCCAAGGTCGATCCCAACATCAAGGGTATCTACCTGCGCATGAACGGCAAGGGCGGTATTCAAGGTACGGCTCTTATGGAGGAGTTGCGCCGCGAGTTGGAGGAGTTTAAAGCCACGGGCAAGTTCATCGTGTCGTACAACGAGGTCTATACCCAAGGTTCGTACTACTTGGCATCGGTTGCCGACAAGATCTACCTCACGCCCCAAGGTTCGATGGAGTGGGTCGGCATGGCTTCCGATCTGATGTTCTACAAGGGTCTGTTCGATAAGTTGGGCATCAAGGTCGAGATCTTCCGTCCGACGGTATGTAAATACAAGAGCGCCGTTGAGCCCTATTTCCTCGACAAGATGTCGCCCGCCAACCGCGAACAGATGGAGGCGCTGATCGGCTCGATGTGGTCGACCATCTCCAATACGGTCGCCAAGTCGCGCAACATCGCACCCGAAAAGTTGCAGGAGATTGCCGACGGTTTGCAGGTGTCGCTTCCTGCTGAAGCACTCGCTGCGGGCTTTGTTGACGGGCTGATCTATGAGGATCAGATGAACGATGTCTTCAAGGAATTGGGCGTTGCCGAGAACGCGGATCATGGCTACAACATGATTACCCTCGGCGAATACGCATCGCTCAAGGCGATGCCCTTGGTGATGAATCCTTCGAATAAGGTGGCTGTGATCTATGCCGACGGACAGATTGTCGATGGCGAGGGCGCAGGTCAGCAGATCTTCGGTAATTCGCTCGTTGAGAAAATCCGCCGCGTAAGGATGGACGAGGATGTGAAATCGGTCGTTCTGCGTGTCAATTCGCCGGGCGGTTCGGCTTTGGCTTCTGACATCATCTGGCGCGAGGTCGAGTTGCTGCGTGCCGTGAAGCCCGTCATCGTGTCGATGGGTTCCTACGCCGCGAGTGGCGGTTACTACATCTCGTCCTGCTCCGATATGATCATGGCTAACGAAATGACCCTGACCGGTTCGATCGGTGTATTCGGCATGATCCCCTCGGTGGGCAAGGCTTTGGAGAAGAACTTGGGCGTTACATTCGATGGCGTCAAGACCAACAAGGAGGCGATGATGTCGCTCACGCGTCCCTTGAGCACCGCACAGAAGGCGATGATCATGCGCGGTGTGGATGGCATCTACGGTCGCTTTACCCACTTGGTGGCTGAGGATCGTAACTTGGACTACGACAAGGTTTTGGACATCGCCGGCGGTCGCGTTTGGTCGGGTGCCGATGCTCGCAAGATCGGCTTGGTCGATGGCTTTGGCGGTCTGAAGCAGGCGATTGCCGTGGCTGTGGAGCGTGCCGGCATGGGTGAGGATTTCTCGGTGGAGGAGATCACCGATGAACCCGATTTCTTCACCGAACTATTCGCTTCGATGAACGCATCGCAGACCTCGCTTTTGGCGAAGTTGGGCATCCGCAATCCTTTGGCGGAGTTTGATCCCGCTGTGGCGAAGTTGAATCAGATCCGCGAAGCCATGTCGGTGAGCGGTACGGTGATGTATTGCCCCTATCAGATTGAGCTTCAGTAATTTGTAGTTTGCGCCATGCAAACTTCTCAACATACCATCAGCCCCATAGAGCAATGTCTTTTGGCGGCGCTTTGCCGAGGTTTGCGCCTCGATGCGAGTGCCGAAAGGACGAGCCCTATGGGGTTGATCGGTTTGTGGAGGAGGGTTGATTTCGATGCGTTGCTCCGCTTGGCACGGGTGCATGCCGTGGCGGGCGTGGTGTGGGACGGCGTGGTCGGTCTGCATCAAGACGGGGTGATCGATGAGTTGCCCGCATCGGATCGATGGGCGCAAAGAGTGGGGGAGATCGTTGCGACATACGATAAGCAACTTGCTGTCGTTCATCGCCTTGCTGACTTCTATACGCGCCACAATGTGCCGATGATGCTCCTCAACGGCTATGGCGTGAGCCGATGCTATCCCCGTCCCGAATTGCGGCCCTCGGGCGATGTCGATCTGTGGCTCTATGGCGAGCAGGAAACGGCGGATCAGCTCCTGCACAATGCGTGGGGTGTGGCTGTTCGGCGCGAAAAATCGGGGCAGTCGCTCTTTCGGTTGGACGGGGTCTTGGTGGAGAATCACCACCGCCTGCCCGAAGCCGAGGTGTTGGGCGGGTGTCGCGACCGAGAGGTTGAGGTCGCTGTGAATCAAGATATTGGTGTTGTCCGCTTGCCTTCAGCCGATTTGGGTGCGGTGTATCTTCTGCGCCATCTGGCGATCAAGTTCCGCACCAAATGGCTCAAACTGCGCCATGCGGCGGATTGGGCGATGTATGCGGGCGTACACCATGCGGAGATGGATTGGTCGGCTGTTGAAAAGTCTGCCGTCCGCTTCGGTTTCCTGTTCTTCCTCAAGGCTTTGAACAGGGTAGTGGTCGATGAATTGGGAGTAGACCGCAGTTGTTTTCCCGCCCATTTGATCGCGCCCGAAGCCGATGCGGATTTTTGGGAGGAGTTGCTCCATCCGCGCTTTCCCTACAAACTTTCGGAGGATGCCCCGTGGCTCAGGCGCAAGGTGTTCGGTGTGATGCGGTGGAAGGTCAATCGCTGGAAGCGAAGATATGTGCGCCAAAGATTATTAACAGCTGTTAATAAGTGTTGATAACTACGCAAACATTTGATAATCAATAGAAACAAAAAAAGCTGCCTGATTGCTCAGACAGCTTTTTTATTAGCGGGGAACCACCCCCGGCTAATAAAATTTCCTCCGGGAACCACCCCCTCGGACTGTGCTTACCTCGGGGAACCACCCCCTCGGATTTTGATTTACCTCAAGGGAACCACCCACTCGGGTAAACGAGTCAAATCGGAAGGTCATCGACTTACTCGACGCGAGCACCGCTACCGAGGTCTTAGTGATCCGCTTGGAACCACAACCTTCTCAATTATCCTCAACCAACCTAAAACTACTAACCTAAATGAACCTTAAAACTTCGCTGCAAAGATACGGCGGTTTTTGTAAACTGCAAATAATTTACGAATATTTTAAATATATTTAACAATTTTTTAACATTTCTCAATTGTTAATTTTCCGACCCAATGTCCGAACGGTACTCCGTGGGTTTTCGGGGTGCGAATTGTATGCGATTCATCCTCACTGTTTTGCATTTCATTCTGAGGAGTGATTGCGTTTTTTTATGGGGCGCGCAAAAAAAATGGATCTTTATGTGATTGATTCCCAAAAAATTTCTATATTTGTTCTTAGTGTTCTCTTTTTGTGGGAGGACTTTATCTTCCGTATGTTTCGATTTTCTTATGGATGATCCCAAACAATGGGAGATTTACCCTTGTGTTTATCTAATTTTTATACTATGTTTTGTAAGAATTGTGGCAAGGAACTTGCCGATAATGCAATCATTTGCCCGAATTGCGGAGCACCTCAAAATCAGAACCGACAAGTCGTTGTAGACAATGTCAGTCCTAAGAATGGTGTAGTTACCGTTTTGCTTTGCTTTTTCCTCGGTGGACTTGGTGTTCACAGTTTTTATGCGGGGAACATCGTAGCGGGTATTATTCAACTTCTTACCTTGGGATGTTGCGGTATTTGGACCTTCATCGATTTTATTTTGATCTTGGTCGGCTCCTATAAGGACGGCGAGGGAAAGATCATCAAGTTGTAGGCATTGACCCCCGAGACCCGTCTCAGGCTTCGGCGTGCCAAGTTCATCCTCCTTTTGTCGCTTCCCGCGTGGCTCTACTTGATCCCGACCGACGGGATCTACCATGGTACGACCTTGTGCCTCTATACGCGTGTGTTCGGCGTGGAATGTTGGGGGTGCGGGATGTCGCGCGCTGTGTTCTCGTGCCTCTACCTCGACTTTGCGGGGGCGTGGGGCTACAATCGGCTGATTGTGGTGGTGATGCCGCTTTTGGTGGTTTACTGGGTGCAATTGGTCGTGCGAGCGTGGCGGCGGGCGTTTCCGCGGGATTTATAACCATAAAAAAAGGCTGTCTGAACATCAGACAGCCTTTTTATTAGAGGGAACCACCCGCTCTAATAAATCTTTCCAAGGAGGGAACCAC
>SAMEA104404097__coassemble_2673_pt1 | contig 11884 bp, 9 predicted proteins | sample SAMEA104404097__metabat2_high_PE_016 | metagenome-assembled genome bin SAMEA104404097 (sample SAMEA104404097) | Balaenoptera acutorostrata | reverse complement strand
GGTTGCGCCTTGATCTTGCGCATGCGGCGACCGTCTTTTTGGTAGTTGCTTTGGATGCACTTCGCCATCGCCATGCTGTATTTGCCGTAGGAGAACTGCATATTTTGGATGTAGGCACGCACCATCGCCGCCGTCTTTTCATCGCTCATGTCGAACATGTCCTCGCGGTTGCTCTCCATCAACGCCTTGACATTGCCCCGCTGCTCAAACGGCGTTTCGCCCATCACCAAAGTCTCGACACCGCACGCCGCAGGATTCTTCGCCGCATTGACATGCACCGAGAGCATCATGTCGCCCTTCATGTCGTTGGCAAACTTGGCGCGGGCGCGAAGGTCGGTTTTCTTGTCGGGACCCATCGCCTTGTCGGTTTTGCGCGTGTAGCACACCTTCACCCCGGGCATCTCCTTTTCGATCAGTTTGCCCAAGCGCAGGACAACCTTGAGCGTGATGTCCTTCTCCTTGATCCCCCCGCGCATACAGCCGGGGTCCCACTCGCCATGACCCGCATCGAGGATGATCGTGCGGATGCCATACTGCTTTTCGCCCTCATCGGCACGGGTTGTCGTTACCGCCATAAGGAGCATCGAGAGGAGAATCACAAGTCGTGTGCGCATATTTAATGGTGTCAAATGATGGGTTTCTTAATTTTTTACCTATCTTTGTCGGGTTCAAATCTCCCTCAAAATGAGGGCGAAGGGTTATTCCTTAGTGTTTTGCCGACTTTGTCGGCAAAGGTAGGAAAAAAAATGGAAAATTGAATAACTTACTTAGAAAATATCTTTCGTCGTTTGTCGTCATCGTGCTTGTTGTGAGCATGATGTGGGGGTGTGCGACCCCGCGAAGGGTTGTCGATTCCGATGGAAAACAGCGCCGCGGCGTGGTTGCCGAACAGATTGCACCTTCCGAGAAGCGCCGCAAACGCATTGAGAAGCGCGAATCGTTGGATATGGTGCGATCCGAGAAGGTCGATCCCATGGCTCGCCGTGAGCAACGCCTCCGCCGCAAGCAGGAGCGCCGTCAAAAGAAACAGTTTCAGCGTCTTACACAGGAGGAGCGCGATTCGATGTTCAGCGAACAACTCTCCTCGCTGATCGAGGAGAAGATCAACGATGCCGGGGAACGCTACGAAAATCGCCGTGAGGAGGTTGTCGAAAAAGCAGATGAGCCCCGCGAGCCGGAGCGCATCAGGGACGATGCTTCAAAACTCCGTCCCGTGAAGCCGCAACCCGCTCTCAAAGACTCACTTCCGCCCTCGGTCGCAGGTGCGGATGCGCTTTTGAATCCCCTTGATTCCCTGCAACAGCAACCCGATTCGCTCGCCGTGGCAGATACCACCAAGCGCTACAAAGCCCCTCAGCCCTTCCTCGATGAGCCGATTCAGGGTAAGTGTACCGACTCGTTGGTCTACGATGTACGCAACAAATTGGTCTATCTCTACAACGCGGGAGACATCACCTATCAGTCGAGCAACCTCAAGTCCGACTTCATGCGTATCGACATGGACAGCAAGATGATCCACGCATTCGGCAAGAGCGATTCGACGAATCTTCAGCCCAACGGCGAGATCATGGTCTCGAAGCCCGAGTTTATCGAGGACGGCACTTCCTACAAGATGGATACCATCTCCTACAACCTCGATTCAAAAAAGGCGAAAATCAAGGGAGTAGCCACCCAGCAGGGCGATGGCTGGTTGGTGGGCGGAAGTGTGAAGAAGATGCACGACAACACGGTGAACATCGAAAACGGTAAATACACCACTTGCGAAACCACGGGTCATCCCCATTTCTACTTGGCGATGACCAAGGCGAAGGTGATCCCCGGCAAGAAGGTCGTGACGGGTCCCGCCTACCTCGTGATGGAGGATGTGCCCATCTACTTCTTGGGTATCCCCGAGGGCTTCTTCCCCATCAACATGGGTCCCAAGTCGGGTCTTTTGATGCCGACATTCGGTGAGGAGTACTCCAAGGGTTTCTTCCTCAAGGATTTGGGCTACTACTTCACGATGGGCGATCGTGCCGATTTGGCTTTGCGCGGCGGTTTCTACACCTTGGGCTCGTGGGAGGCTTCGGCTGCCATGCGTTACATCAAGCGCTACAAGCACACGGGTAGTTTCAACATCGATTTCTCGAATGTCAAAACGGGTGAGCAGGGCGAACCCGACTTCATCAAGCAGAACAACTTCCGCTTGCAGTGGACGCACTCCCAAGACCCCAAGGCAAACCCCGGATCGCAGTTCTCCGCTTCGGTCAATTTCTCCACGAGCGGTTACTCGCGTTACTCCGCAACGAATCTGAACGATATTCTTGCCACGCAAACCAACTCCTCGATTTCGTATTCGAAGAACTGGGCAGGAACGCCCTTCTCGTTGTCGATGAATATGGCGGTGTCGCAGAACTCGCAGAGCCAAAACCTCTCGATGACCCTGCCGAACATCGTGTTCAATGTGTCGCGTTTCTATCCCTTCAAACGCAAGGAACGCGAGGGTAAGGAGAAGTGGTACGAGAAGATCTCGATGCAGTACTCCGCCAAGATGACCAATCAGATCAACGCCAAGGAGTCGGAGTTCTTCACCAAGAAGACCATGGACGAGATGCGCAATGGTATCGAGCACAACCTGCCGATCTCGGCTTCGTTCAACTTGTTCAACTACATCAATGTGTCGCCCTCGTTCAATTACAAGGAGCGCTGGTACTTCAAGCGCATCCAATATGAGTGGAACCCCGTGACGAACCGCACCGATACCCTCCCCACGGAGCATGGCTTCTATCGACTCTACGATTACACCATGAGTGTGTCGGCTTCGACCACGGTTTATGGTATGTATGACTTTACCAAGAAGAAGCGCGATCGCAAGATCCAAGCCATCCGTCATGTGCTGACCCCTTCGATCGGATTTAGCTATGCACCCGACTTCAAGGATCAGAAATACGGCTACTACAAGACCCGTCAGGTTGATTCCACGGGTCGCACGCAGGTCTACTCGCCCTACTCGAACAACGCCTATGGCGTGCCCTCGTCGGGTGAGGTCATGTCGATGAACTTCTCGCTGTCGCAGAACCTCGAGATGAAGGTGCTGTCGAAGCGCGATACTTCGGGCGTGAAGAAGATCAAACTGATCGATGAGTTGCGCATCAGCGGTTCGTACAACTTCTTGGCGGATTCGATGGGTCTGTCGAACATCCCCGTGTCGTTCCGAACGACCCTATTCGGGAACTTCGGTATCAACCTCTCGATGACCCTCGACCCCTACAAGGTCTCGCCCGAGGGTAAGCGCTACAACAAGATCTTCTTCCCGGGTCGTGTCGTGAATACGGGCTGGTCGTTCGGCTACACCTTCAAGTCGCGTGAGGACCGCACCGAGCGCGCCGTGAACGACATCACATCCACGCCCCCCGAGTACATGGATCCCTTTCACGACCCCTACGGCAACATGGATCCCGCCCTCAGACGGCAATATATGTCGCAGGCGTACTACGATTTCTCCCTCCCGTGGAACTTCGGTTTTAACTACACGGTCAACTACTCGATCAACTATGTGAACAACGGAACCACGGGTTACAAGAAGAATGTCACGCAGACTGTCGGCTTCAACGGCTCACTCAATGTTACGCCCAAGCTCGGCGTAACATTCCAAGGCGGTTTCGACATCATGAAGAAGAAACTCACGACATCCTCGATTTCGATCGCCCGCGATCTCCACTGCTGGCAGATGTCCTTCTCGTGGATTCCCTTCGGATTCCACCGAAGCTGGAGCTTTAACATCGGTGTCAAGGCGGCTTCCCTCGCCGACCTCAAATACGACAAGACACAGTCTATGTACGATAATATGTATTAGTTGGTGTCGCTTACACCTATATATACAACGCCCCGCACGCTTGTCGCTTGCGGGGCGTTTGCTTGATACGCCAGTAGGGTACTGTGCTCGTCGGCTTGAATTTGCCTGCGGAATAAATGTTTTGAAAATGGTTGTATAGGTACAACCTTTTCGGCGATTTTTCCCCTTTATGCGGTGGGTAGGCGCAAGCCGTTAAGGTGCGGAATGTCATTCGGTCTCACATCCCCCGCCGAGGCGGGGGCTTGGGGTGTGTCAAAATTGCAAATGCGCCCAGCGGGCGCGAGTGGATAACATTTAGAAGCGGTAAAGCGGTTATGGAGTAGGGATTTGTTTCTATGCGCGGTGATATAAAGGTAAAAAAGGCAGCAGAACTCACAGAGTTCTGCTGCCTTTTTCCGTGGACCCAGGGGGGCATGATCCCACGACCTTCGGATTATGAGTCCGCTGCTCTAACCAACTGAGCTATGGGTCCCTTGCTCGGCAGGTGCGAAATCGCTGCGCCCGCTTTTTGCTCCGCAAAGATACGAAAACAATCCGTATTGCACAACCCTTTACCCGCTTTTCACGACAAATTCCTCACCGAAAGCCCTAAAAATCACCTCAAACACGAAAATTTTAGGGAAAAAGTTGCAGTTCGGAAATTTATTTGTACCTTTGTCTCGATTAATGCATTAATAATTAACAAAAACAACGAAAATGAAAAAAGGTATTCATCCTGAAAACTATCGTTTAGTGGCATTCAAAGATATGTCGAATGACCAAGTGTTTTTGTGCCGGTCCGCCGTTTCGACAAAAGAGACCATCGAAGTGAACGGCGAAACCTATCCCGTGTATAAGATGGAAATTTCCAGCTCGTCGCACCCGTTCTACACCGGTAAGATGAAGTTGGTTGACACCGCAGGTCGCGTCGATAAGTTTATGAGCCGCTACAAGAAGCGCTACGATAAGAAGAACGCTGCGAAATAATCTTTCACGGCTTCGAAAGTAAAAGAGCTGATCTCAGAGATCGGCTCTTTTTTTGTTTCTCCCGCATCCGTCCCGTCCTTTTGCATCCCGAACCTTCCGTTCCCCTGAAAAAATTCCAGCGGGATTTCACTCCTCTCCGAAGAATTTTGCGCCAGTGAGCAAATTTTTCGCACCGATGTCGATAAAAAATTGCCGCCTCCAAAACATTAAATTGGCAGAGGCAGGGTGGCGGATGTGGTGTTCAAGTGGAAAAATCATCTTGAATCCGAAAATTTTTCACCCCGAAAACAAATTTTTCCAAAGTTTTTTCGTCCGAATCCGCATGTTGCAATTTCTCTGAAAATCCCTATATATTATAGGTATAAATTCAAAAAGGTCTAAAATGTTACCGAAAACGAGAAACTTTTGCTAAAGTGATGATATTTTTTTCGTTGAGGTATTGGAGTATTCAAAACTTTTCATATCTTTGCACCCGATTTCAATACCGAAACAAAGAGATCGATTGAAAGGGAGTTCTTTGACAGAGTTATGAGTTTGAAAATTTTTCTCCAAAATATTTGGTAGTTTAAATTTTAATTCATACTTTTGCAGTCCATAACGGTTGTTAATGCCGATGTAGCTCAGTTGGCCAGAGCAGCTGATTTGTAATCAGCTGGTCGGGGGTTCGAATCCCTCCATCGGCTCTGAGTTCAAAGCAAACAACAAGACATATTTGGGAAGTTACCAGAGTGGCCAAATGGGGCAGACTGTAAATCTGCTGGCTTACGCCTTCGGTGGTTCGAATCCATCACTTCCCACCAACCCAACCGATCGGGAAAGCGAAAGAGAGAGCAGCACACTTCGATGAAGTGTGTGTTTCTCGTTTATGATAACTCGTTTCTCTGATTCGGTCTGTTTTTGCGGAAGTAGCTCAGTTGATAGAGCATTAGCCTTCCAAGCTAAGGGTCGCGAGTTTGAGCCTCGTCTTCCGCTCCAATGCTTGTAGCGCGTGATACGCAGTCCGTCCGAGAGGAGGGGATCGTGTTGCCCGCTTATTATGCGAAGAGTGCTTTTGTGAAGAGAGCTTTAAAACTTGACAATTTATAAATTAAAAACTTTAAACACTTAATATTATGGCAAAAGAAAAATTCGACCGTTCGAAACCGCACGTGAACATCGGTACCATCGGTCACGTTGACCACGGTAAGACTACTCTTACTGCTGCTATCACCACCGTTTTGGCAAAGAAGGGTCTCTCGGAGCTCCGTTCTTTCGACCAGATCGATAACGCACCCGAGGAGAAGGAGCGTGGTATCACGATCAACACCTCGCACGTTGAGTACCAGACCGCAAACCGTCACTACGCTCACGTAGACTGCCCGGGTCACGCCGACTATGTGAAGAACATGGTTACCGGTGCTGCTCAGATGGACGGTGCAATTTTGGTTGTTGCCGCTACTGATGGTCCCATGCCTCAGACCAACGAGCATGTTCTGTTGGCTCGTCAGGTGAATGTTCCCCGTATCGTTGTTTTCTTGAACAAGTGCGATATGGTTGACGATCCCGAGATGCTCGACTTGGTTGAGATGGAGGTTCGCGACCTGCTTTCGAAGTACGATTATGATGGTGACAACGCTCCCATCATCCGTGGTGCCGCTCTGGGTGGTCTGAATGGCGAGCCCAAGTGGGAGGACAAGATCATGGAGCTGATGGATGCTGTTGACGAATACATTCCTCTGCCCCAGCGTGAGAATGAGAAGCCGTTCTTGATGCCTGTTGAGGATATTTTCTCGATTACCGGCCGTGGTACTGTTGTTACCGGTCGTATCGAAACCGGTATCATCCATGTAGGTGATCCCGTTGAGATCGTAGGTCTCGAGGAGAAGACTTTGAACTCGACTTGTACCGGTGTTGAGATGTTCCGTAAATTGCTCGACGAGGGTGAGGCCGGCGATAATGTAGGTCTGTTGCTCCGTGGTATCGACAAGAAGGATGTTAAGCGTGGTATGGTTGTTGCTAAGCCCGGTTCGATTACTCCCCACACTGAGTTCGAGGCTGAGGTCTATATCTTGAAGAAAGAGGAGGGTGGCCGTCACACTCCGTTCCACAACAACTACCGTCCTCAGTTCTACCTGCGTACTATGGATGTTACCGGTGAGGTACACTTGCCCGCTGGCGTAGACATGGTAATGCCCGGTGACCACGTTACGATCACTGTTAAGTTGATCTACCCGGTTGCATTGAACGAGGGTCTCCGTTTCGCAATCCGCGAGGGTGGCCGTACGGTAGGTGCAGGTCAGATCTTGAAGGTTGTTAAATAATTAACTTCCCGATAAAATCACGGAAGGCGGTTCTTCACCGCTCCGCCTTCCAATTTAGGAGCATAGTTTAAGGGCAGAATAGTGGTCTCCAAAACCATTGATGGGAGTTCGAATCTCTCTGCTCCTGCCAAATAAAAGAACAATTGATTATGTTTAATTACGTTAAAGAATCCTACAATGAGCTTGTAAATAAGGTTACTTGGCCTACTTTTCCTGAGCTTCAGAGTTCTACGGTAGTTGTAATGGTGGCATCATTGATTTTTGCCATCATTGTTCTGCTTATGGACTTGTCTTTCGAGAATTTGCTCAAGGCTATTTACGAGACGCTGCGTAATCTGGTTCAATAATTCGGCGGAAGACGATGAGCGAGATTCAGAAAAATTGGTACGTAGTCCGCGCAATCGGCGGTAAAGAGAATAAGGTCAAAGAGTATATCGAGGCTGAAGTTCGTCATAATCATTTAGAGGATTATATCTCACAGGTATTAATCCCGACCGAAAAGATTTATACGATCCGCAATGGCAAGAAGGTATCGAAGGAACGAGTTTCTTATCCGGGCTATGTTTTGGTAGAGGCCGCCTTTGAGGGTCAGATTCCTTATTTGATTCGTAATACCCCCAATGTACTTGGTTTCTTAGGCGATACGAAGGAAGACAGCCGTAGCATGCGAGCTACACCGCTTCGACCTCAAGAAGTGGCTCGAATCCTCGGTAGAGTCGATGAGATGAGTGCAATGGAGGAAGAAAACGAAATACCGTTTGTCGAAGGCGAGACCGTGAAGGTCACCGATGGACCCTTCTCAAGCTTCCAAGGTACTATCGAAGCAGTCGACAACGAGCGCAAGAAACTCACGGTATCGGTGAAGATATTCGGGCGCAAGACTCCGATGGAGTTGAGTTTCACACAAGTAGAAAAAGAATAATTAACAACAAGGAAAAACTATGGCAAAAGAGATTGCTGCATTTATTAAATTGCAGATCAAAGCAGGTGCCGCCAATCCTTCGCCCCCGGTAGGTCCGGCATTGGGTTCCAAGGGAGTCAACATCATGGACTTCTGCAAGAAATTCAATGCAAAGACTCAGGACAAGGCCGGCAAGATTCTTCCGGTGATCATTACCGTTTACAGCGACAAATCGTTTGATTTCGTTGTAAAACAGCCGCCTGTTGCTATTCAGTTGAAGGAAGCAGCCAAAGTACAAAAGGGTTCCGCACAGCCTAACCGTGATAAGGTGGCTGAGATTTCGTGGGATCAGGTTCGTACGATTGCTCAGGATAAGATGCCTGACTTGAACTGCTTTACTATCGAAGCTGCAATGCGCATGGTAGCAGGTACTGCCCGTAGCATGGGTATCAAAGTCGTTGGTGAATTTCCTAACATGTAATTAAGAAGATGAGTAAGTTGACAAAAAATCAAAAAATCGCCTACGCTAAGGTGGAAGCCGGTAAGGCTTACAAGCTCTCGGAGGCTGCCGCTCTTCTGAAAGATGTTACATTCACGAAATTCGACGCATCTGTTGATATCGATGTACACTTGGGCGTAGATCCCCGTAAGGCTAACCAAATGGTTCGTGGCGTTGTAACCCTTCCTCACGGAACGGGTAAGACGGTTCGCGTCTTGGTTCTCTGTACTCCCGAAAAGGAGGAGGAGGTAAAGGCTGCCGGAGCTGACTATGTAGGTCTCGACGAGTATGTTGAGAAGATCAAATCGGGTTGGACGGATGTAGATGTTATCATCTGCTCGCCCAATGTGATGGGCAAAGTCGGCGCATTAGGTCGTATATTAGGTCCCCGTGGCTTGATGCCTAACCCCAAGACCGGTACGGTTACGATGGAGTTGGCAAAGGCTGTCAAGGAGGTGAAGGCCGGTAAGATCGACTTTAAGGTTGATAAGTTCGGTATCGTTCACACTTCAGTGGGTAAAATTTCTTTCTCGCCGGAGCAGATCGTAGGCAATGCTCAGGAGTTCCTGAACATGATCCTCAAGTTGAAACCGGCTGCTGCCAAAGGTTCTTATGTGAAGAGTATCTATCTCTCGACCACCATGAGCCCCGGCTTGCAGATTGATCCCAAATCAGTAGAAACCAAATAAGAAGGAGGAAAGAAGAGATGACTAAGGAAGAAAAATTGGTTGTTATTGACAACCTCGCCGAGCAGCTTCAGAACTATCCTCACTTCTATGTTACCGACATTGCAACGCTCAACGCAGAACAAACTGCAGAGTTGCGTCGCAAGTGCTTCGAGAGCGATGTAAAGTTGGTTGTTTGTAAGAACACCTTGTTTGCAAAGGCTCTTGAGAAGGTAGAGAAGGCTGATGCTGAATTGGTCAAAGTATTGGAGGGTTCGACCTCTGTCATGTTTGCACATGTAGCCAAGGCTCCCGCAGTCTTGATCAAGGACTTCCGCAAGAAGTCGGAGAAGCCCGTATTGAAGGCAGCATTTGCCGAGGGCGGTGTCTATGTTGGCGACGACAAATTGGACGCTCTGTGCAACATCAAGTCGAAGGAGGAACTCATCGGCGATATTATCGCACTGTTGCAGTCTCCTGCCAAGAACGTTATTTCTGCATTGCAGGCTAATGCAGGCCAAAAGATTGCAGGCATCGTGAAGACGCTTGAATCGAGAAACAACTAATCACAACAAGAATTAAAATAATAAATTAATAAAGTACAACTATGGCAGACATTAAGAAACTTGCTGAAGAATTGGTAAACCTGAAGGTTACCGAGGTAAATGAACTGGCCCAGATCCTGAAGGACGAGTATGGCATTGAGCCCGCCGCTGCTGCTGTTGCAGTTGCAGCTCCCGTTGCAGGTGGTGCAGACGCTCCCGCTGAGAAGTCGACTTTCGATGTAATTTTGAAGTCGGCAGGTCAGGCAAAGCTCCAGGTTATCAAGGCCGTTAAGGAGATCGCAGGCCTCTCGCTGGGCGACGCTAAGGCTCTTGTAGACGGTGCTCCCAAGGCAATCAAGGAGGGTATCGCTAAGGAAGAGGCTGAGGCTATGAAGGCTCAACTCGAGGAAGCAGGTGCTGAAGTAGAGTTGAAATAGTATTGACTATTTCGCCCATATAAAGGCAAAAAGAGGTGTAGAGCTGACTTTTTTGAGTTAGCTCTATGCCTATTTTAGTCTAAAGATTGGAAGTGCCGATTAGGAGCTGTGTCCTTTCTTTAGATCATTTGATGCTCCCGGTGTGCAAACACTTTTATGGGAGCATTAGCGGGATAATAGATAACCTGCATTTTTTAGGAGCGTAACCCGCCAGAATTACACTTCAACATAATTTGGATTTTAGGATGTCCACACCAAAAACACAACAGAGAATTAGCTTTTCTACGGTCAAGAATCGGGTTCCCTATCCCGACTTGCTGGAGATTCAGCTTAAATCATTTCGGGACTTTTTCCAGATGGACACCACAGCCGAGAATCGTAAAAACGAGGGGCTGTATAAAGTTTTTCAGGAGAATTTCCCCATCACGGATACTCGGAACAACTTCGTTCTCGAGTTCATCGACTACTATATCGACCCACCACGCTACTCGATTGAGGAGTGCCTGCAACGCGGTTTGACTTACAGCGTGCCCCTCAAGGCAAAACTGAAACTCTATTGCACGGACGACGAGCATGAGGATTTCGGTGTTGTCGTACAGAACGTGTACTTTGGTACGATCCCCTATATGACGGAACGCGGTACTTTCGTCATCAACGGTGCGGAGCGTGTGATCGTTTCGCAGCTGCACCGTTCTCCCGGTGTCTTCTTCGGACAGAGCATGCACACGAATGGCACGAAACTCTACTCTGCCCGTATTATTCCTTTCAAAGGCTCGTGGATTGAGTTCGCGACGGACATCAACAATGTGATGTATGCGTACATCGACCGTAAGAAGAAGTTGCCTGTAACGACGCTTCTGCGTGCGATCGGTTACGAGTCGGACCAGCAGATCCTCGAGATCTTCGACTTGGCTGATGAAGTGAAGGTTACGAAGTCGAATCTGAAGAAAGCCGTAGGTCGTAAGTTGGCAGCACGAGTTCTTTCTTCGTGGATCGAGGACTTCGTGGATGAGGATACGGGCGAGGTGGTTTCGATCGAGCGTAACAATGTGATCGTAAACCGCGAGACCGTCCTCGAGGAGGAGCATATCGACCAGATCATCGAAAGCGGTGTCAAGACGATTCTGCTGCACAAGGAGAATCCTTCGGGCATCGACTTCTCGATCATTTATAATACCTTGCAGAAGGATACCTGCAACTCTGAAACCGAGGCTGTCGTTTATATTTACAGACAGTTGCGCGCTTCGGAGCCGCCCGATGAGGCAACGGCGCGCGATGTGATCGACAAGCTGTTCTTCTCGGACAAGCGCTATGACTTGGGCGATGTGGGTCGTTACCGCATCAACAAGAAGCTGAATCTGGATATTGATCCTGCGATTCGCACCTTGACGCGTGAAGACATCATCGCCATCATTAAATATTTGATCCAACTGATCAACTCGAAGGCCGAGGTTGATGATATCGACCACTTGTCGAACCGCCGTGTAAGAACGGTCGGCGAGCAGCTTTCTAACCAGTTCTCGGTTGGTTTCGTGCGTATGGCACGCACAATTCGTGAGCGTATGAATGTGCGCGACAATGAGGTATTCACGCCGGTTGATTTGATCAATGCCAAGACTTTGTCGTCGGTGATCAATTCGTTCTTCGGCACCTCGCAGCTCTCGCAGTTCATGGACCAGATCAACCCGTTGGCGGAGATCACCCACAAGCGCCGTTTGTCGGCTCTGGGTCCCGGC
>SAMEA104404097__coassemble_2587_pt1 | contig 12199 bp, 7 predicted proteins | sample SAMEA104404097__metabat2_high_PE_016 | metagenome-assembled genome bin SAMEA104404097 (sample SAMEA104404097) | Balaenoptera acutorostrata | reverse complement strand
CTTTCTATCACATCGTTGCCGCAGATAGCAGAGCGCCACGTGATGGTAAATACATCGAGAAGTTGGGTACTTATAACCCCAACACGAATCCTGCTACGATTGACCTGAACTTCGAGAAAGCTCTTGGTTGGTTACTCAAAGGCGCACAACCCACGGATACCTGCCGTGCCATCCTTTCGTACAAGGGTGTAATGTACAAGAAGCACCTGTTGGGTGGTGTAGCTAAGGGCGCATTCACCGAAACCGAGGCTGAAGCTCGCTTCAACAAGTGGATGGAAGCCAAGAGTGGTAAGATCGAGGCTAAGTCGGGCAAGCTCGCTGCTGATGCTCAGAAAGCACAGAAGGAGCGTTTGGCTGCCGAGGCTAAGGTCAATGAGGACCGCGCAAAGGCAATCGCCGAGAAGAAGGCTGAGGAAGCTGCCGCTGCTGCAAAGGCTGCCGAGGAGGCTGCTGCTGCTGAGGCTCCCGCTGCTGAAGCTGAGGCTCCTGCCGCTGAATAAGGCTCAGATCCGTCTTAAATCCAAGACCGACACTTTGTGCCGGTCTTTTTTTATGTCTATTGCCGAGGGGAATTTATTCTATATATTCCATTGACAGACAACAAGTTGCCGACAAAGTTTCACAAGCAATTTTGATGGAATACATTGTGCGCAATAAGCAGCGGACAAAGGGAGCGCCTTGCGACACGCCTCCTCCTTTGGAAAAGAAAGGACTTGGGGCGAAATGTCAAAATAAATTTCTCAAAGGAAAATTGGATACACCCGTCCCGACGAGTACAGTTCCCTCATGGCGAAATGGCATATCAATCAAAATGAAAAAAATTTTTTATACCTTTGTAGCAAATAACAAACGAAAAATGATTGCAGGAAGAATCAATAAGTTATTCGGGACGGAAGGGAGCCTGATGGTATCGCTCTACGATATTTTTCCGGAGGATTTCGATCCCGAAACCACACCGTTATTCGTTAAGATCGATGCGTTGGATGTACCGCTTTGGTGCGAGAAGTTCGAGCGTCATGGTCGTTCATCGGCTAAGGTTGCGTTTGCAGACTTTGACACCGAACGCAGAGCCGAAGAACTCTTGGGACGCGAATTTTCAATAGTAGACGAAAACGAGGAGGTCGAGGAAGACGATGATGAGTTTTACTTGGAAGACCTGATCGGCTTCACGATCCACGGATCGGAGATTCAGGCGGATGGAGCGATGCTGCATTTCACCGCCAATCTGACGGATTATATTGATTCAGAGAGCAATCCGCTGTTCGAGATCGAGTATGCGGAGCGCAGGGTACTCGTGCCGGCGCAGGAGGAATTTATCGCGGGCATCGATTTCGAGGAGGGTGTGATTAAGATGGTTCTGCCGGAGGGACTGCTCAATTTGGGCTGATATGGCGCGCGTAGTAATCGGACTTTCGGGCGGTGTTGATTCATCGGTTGCCGCCTATATTTTGAAGCAACAGGGTCACGAGGTGATCGGCTTGTTCATGATCAACTGGCACGACACCACGGGAACTTTGGAGGGTGATTGCCCGTGGCATGACGATCGGGTTTTCGCCGAATTGGTTGCGAGGAAATTGGATATTCCACTGCATATCACCGACTTATCGGATTCGTACCGCAAGCGGGTCGTGGACTATATGTTCGCAGAATATGAGCGCGGTCGCACGCCGAATCCCGATGTGCTGTGCAACCGCGAGATCAAGTTCGATGTGTTTATGAAAGAGGCGATGAAGCTCGGCGCAGACTATGTCGCCACGGGGCACTATTGCCGTAGAGAGGTGGTGGAAAATACCGACGGCACGAAAACCTACAAACTTTTGGCGGGATCAGACCCGAATAAAGACCAAAGTTATTTCTTGTGCCAACTCTCGCAGGATCAGTTGAGCAAGGCATTGTTCCCCGTGGGCGATTTGCTGAAACCCGAGGTGAGGAGGATCGCAACGGAGCAAGGCTTGGCAACCGCCAAGCGCAAGGATTCGCAGGGCATCTGCTTTGTGGGTAAGGTCGATCTTCCGGTTTTTTTGCAACAGAAATTAGTGGCAAAACAAGGAAATATCCACGAGATATTACCCTCATGGGCAAAGTTCCGGCGCCGCGAACCCTACTACCCCGCCGCGGGCGAAACCCCTACTGATGAGCAACTTGCCATCTTGGCAGAACCGTGGCACTTCACGGTGAGGGACGGCAAAAAAATCGGCACGCACAACGGCGCGCACTTCTACACCATAGGTCAGCGCAAGGGCTTGGGCATCGGCGGCAGGAAGGAATCGCTGTTCATCCTGGCGACCGATGTTACGGAGAATGTGATCTATGTCGGCGAGGGTGATGCACACCCCGGCTTGTGGCGCCCCGCGCTGTTCATCCCGAAGGAGGAAATACATTGGGTGAACCCCACGCAACGAATGGAAGCAGGCGAAAGCCGACATTTCGATGTCCGCATCCGCTACCGCCAACCGCTCCAAGGCGCAACGCTCTACATCCGCGAAAAGGGCGCATACATGGTCTTCGATGAACCGCAACGCGGGATCACCGCAGGTCAATTTGCCGCGTGGTACTGCAACGAAGAGCTGATCGGCTCGGGCGTAATTGCCGAATAATGAGCGCGCGAAATACATACTATCTACTTGCAACTCTGCTGTTTATCGCGGCAGAGTTGCTTCTATCCGCACCCCTCAAGGCACAGACCGATCCGTTCGGCGTGGCATACTACGATGTGGATCGCCTGCGCGACACGCTGCCTTCGGATTTTTACAACGATGCGGACTTTACGCCCTCGGGCAGATACGGCTGGAACACAGCGCGTTACACCACACAGATCCGTCATATTGCCGCGGTCGTGGATTCGTTGAACCTCCCGATCATCGCGCTGTGGGGCGTTGAAAACGAGGCAGTTACCCGCGACATTGCACAAGCGACCAAAGGCGATTATACCTACCTGCACCGCACCCTCAACTCGTTTGACGGGAGCGACTTTGCCCTCTTGTATCACGCCGACCGTTTCTCGCCCCGAAGCACCGAGGATCATCATAAGACCCTGATTATCAAAGGTGAGATCTTCCGCACATCCCATCCCGACAAGGGCGAGGAGGTGGTGCTGATCCTCTCCGCCGACCCGCGTCACGCCGCGCAGTGGACAGAGGAAGCACGCAGAGAATCGCCCCACGCAAAGCTGATCGTAATGGGGCAGATCGATGCACGAGATCCCCGAAAACTCGGACTGAAAAATCCCTTCTCCGAAGCAGAACGCCACGGCTACGGCAATACCCGCACGCGCCGCGGATGGATACTCCGCGACCGGATCTTAACAGACACCGCGTGGCACACCGCCAAAGCAGGCATTTACGCCCGCCCCTATCTCTTTGACGATAAGCGCAGTACACCGCTCGGTGCATTCCGCGGGACGACCTACACGGCGGGTTACAGCCGATCGCTTCCCGTTTTCGCGGGCTTTTAATAAATTATTTTGGAAAATTCGTGAAAAATTTCTAATTTTGCCCGAACAAAGGCTTTTCGTAACCGAATCGCCCACACGGATTTCCCCTATCGAATGAAATCCACCCCCACGCGGTGCGCACGGCGCATCGGACAAACAAAAAAACAAGAATAACCGAGGAGCGGAAAAGCCACGCATCGTCGGATTGGATGAACAAAAAAACGGACAACACTCTGAGCGACAAACAAACAGAAACGACCCGACCAATCCCCACGAAAAAAGCGTTCCTTTTTCGCTGAATTTTTTATCTGCCCCAAGGCGCAACCCCAAGGCAGACAAAACCCCGACCCCAAGAAGAAGCAAATAAAATTCAAGAATCTAATTATAACACAAAGTAAAAGATTATGGCAGATGTAAAAAGAGTCTACACCTTCGGTAACAAAGAGGCCGAGGGTAATGGCAAAATGCGCGAACTGCTCGGCGGTAAAGGTGCTAACCTTGCCGAGATGAACCTGATCGGCATCCCCGTACCTCCGGGCTTCACGATCACGACCGAGGTTTGCGCCGAGTATTATGCACACGGCAAGGAGGCAATCGTTGAATTGCTCCGCCCCGAGGTCGAGAAGGCAATGAAGAAGATCGAGCAGCAGACGGGTATGAACTTCGGCGACGAGAAGAAGCCCCTGCTCGTTTCGGTTCGTTCGGGTGCACGCGCTTCGATGCCCGGTATGATGGATACGATCCTCAACTTGGGTATGAACGACCAAGCCGTAGAGGCAGTAGCACAGCGCACGGGCAATCCCCGTTTCGCGTGGGACTCGTACCGCCGTTTCGTACAGATGTACGGCGATGTAGTGCTTGGCATGAAGCCCGTATCGAAGGAGGACAAAGATCCGTTCGAGGAGATCATCGAGGCTCAGAAGGAGAAGCGTGGTGTGGTAAACGATACCGATTTGACGACCGACGATCTGAAGGAGCTGGTTGTCAAGTTCAAGGCTGCCGTGAAGAAGCAGACGGGCGAGGACTTCCCGACCAATCCGTGGGATCAGTTGTGGGGTGCTATCTGCGCCGTATTCGGATCGTGGATGAACGAGCGCGCCATCCTCTACCGCAAGCTGAACAACATCCCCGCAGAGTGGGGTACGGCAGTTTCGGTGATGGCTATGGTATTCGGTAACATGGGTAACAACTCGGCTACGGGTGTTGCCTTCTCGCGTGACGCCGCTACGGGTGAGAACATCTTCAACGGCGAGTACCTGATCAATGCACAGGGCGAGGATGTGGTTGCCGGTATCCGCACACCGCAGCAGATCACCATCGAGGGTTCGAAGCGTTGGGCCAAGGCGCAGAACATCTCGGAGGAGGATCGCAAGAACAAATACCCCTCGTTGGAGGAGGTTATGCCCAATGTATATGCTGAGTTGAACGAGATTCAGCACCACTTGGAGCAGTATTTCACCGATATGCAGGACATCGAGTTCACCATCCAGGACGGCAAGTTGTGGATGTTGCAGTGCCGCAACGGCAAGCGTACGGGTGCCGCTATGGTGAAAATCGCTATGGATATGTTGCGCGAGGGTCTGATCGACGAGAAGACCGCCGTATTGCGTTGCGAGCCCGCGAAGCTCGATGAGTTGCTCCACCCCGTATTCGACAAGGAGGCAATCAAGACCGCACAGGTGATCACCAAGGGTCTGCCCGCATCGCCGGGTGCAGCCACGGGTCCGGTGGTATTCTTCGCCGAGGATGCCGAGAAGTGCTTCCGCGAGACCGATCAGCGCGCTATTTTGGTGCGTATCGAGACCTCGCCCGAGGACTTGAAGGGTATGTTGGATGCAGCAGGAATCTTGACGGCACGCGGCGGTATGACTTCGCACGCAGCCGTTGTAGCCCGCGGTATGGGTAAGTGCTGTGTATCGGGTGCCGGTGAGTTGGACATCGACTACAAGGCACGCACGATCACCGTTGGCGGTGTTACCGTCAAGGAAGGTGATTGGATTTCGTTGAACGGTTCGACCGGTGAGGTTTACTTGGGTCAGGTTGCTACCAAGGCAGCTGACTTGAGCGGCGACTTCGCCAAGTTGATGGAATTGGCAGGCAAGTATTCGGTACTGAAGGTTCGCGCCAACGCCGACACCCCGAAGGATGCCAAGCAGGCATTTGAGTTCGGTGCCGAGGGTATCGGTCTTTGCCGTACGGAGCACATGTTCTTCGAGGGCGACCGCATCAAGGCAATCCGCGAGATGATCCTCTCGGACGATGAGGACGGCCGTCGTGTGGCTTTGGGCAAGTTGCTGCCCATCCAGCGCGGAGACTTCGAGGGTCTGTTCAAGGTGATGAACGGCTACCCCGTAGTGGTTCGTTTGCTCGATCCCCCCTTGCACGAGTTCGTACCCCACGATGAGAAGGGTCAGAAGGAGATGGCAAAGGAGATGGGCGTGCCCTTGAAGCAGATCGTTGCCAAGATCGAGGGTCTGGCAGAGTTCAATCCGATGTTGGGTCACCGTGGTTGCCGTTTGGGCAACACCTATCCCGAGATCACCGAGATGCAGACCCGTGCCATCATCGAGGCTGCCATGAATGTGAAGGCTCAGGGTAAGCCCGTTCATGTCGAGATCATGGTTCCTTTGGTAGGTAACCACAAGGAGTTGCGTTATCAGAAGGACATCATCGACCGCACGGCCAATCAGGTGTTCATGGAGCGCAACGACAAGATCGAATACATGGTCGGTACGATGATCGAGGTTCCGCGTGCAGCTGTTACGGCTAATCAGATCGCCGAGGTTGCCGAGTTCTTCTCGTTCGGTACCAACGACTTGACGCAGATGACCCTCGGTTTCTCGCGTGATGATATTTCAAAGTTCTTGCCGATCTACCTCGACAAGGGCATCTTGAAGAACGATCCGTTCCAGATCTTGGATCAGAACGGTGTGGGTCAGTTGATCCGCGAGGCAGTGTTCAAGGGTCGCGGTACGCGTCCGAAGTTGAAGTGCGGTATCTGCGGTGAGCACGGCGGTGAGCCTTCGTCGGTAGAGTTCTGCCACGATGCAGGTTTGAACTATGTGAGCTGCTCGCCCTTCCGCGTGCCTATCGCGCGTTTGGCTGCCGCACACGCTGCTTTGAAGCAGAAGTAGTCTGTTATCGAATCTTCAGATTCGACTGAAAATAATTTCAGCCGTGATTTCCCTTTCATCGGGGAAAATCACGGCTGATTTTTTATACCCTTCCCCAACGCTCTACCCCACCGCAAAGGCACAAAAAAAGGATCGGAAACCCACCCCGAAGGAAGGATTTCCGATCCGAAATCTGATATTAAAGAGCAAGGCTGCGCAACCTATGCGGAGGGGAGCAGCACCCGCCGTTAAAATCTTAGAAATTCAGAGCCTTGCGCACGAACATCTCGCCCATGCGTGCGGGGTCATAGTCGAACGACACGGGAGCGAACTCCTCGCTCCACTCGCCCTTCACTACCTCCACCTCCGCCAGAGGCTGTCCGCCCACAATCTCCAAGGCGGCAGCCTTGCGGGGAGCAACCGATGCGAGGCGTGCCAACTTTGCCGACTTGGGATTCATCATGTCGATGAACTCCTGTGCGGGGCTCGTGCCTGCTTTGGTCAGGGTCAGCGGCTCGCTCTTCCAAACCTCGGTGCGATTGCCCTCGGCATCCATACACATGGCAACCACCTTATAAGGAACATCGTAGAACAAGAGCAGTGCAGCCGAAGACTGATAACTGTATTGCTTGAGCGCATCGACGATCACCTCATCGGTAACAGCATCGACCTCATCGGCGCGGAAGATGCTCCACATGGGCGTTACGCCCTCGGTCGTGAGGGTGAAGCCTGCGGGCAGGATCACCTCGCCCTGACCTGCGAAGCCGGCAAACTGGCTGTCGAGTGCAATGACCTCCTCCAAGTCGTAGTACTTGTCGTAGATCATCTTCAGATCCGATTCGATGAATTTCTCCTCGGGAGTTGTGAAGTCGGCGCGGAACAACGGCGTCGTGATGTGCTCACCGCCCACGCAACCGAATGCGAATACATGGTAGTTGGCATTGCCGACCAAACCTTGGAGCACAGTCTCGAAGCGACCGTTGAAGCCCTCCATGCGCTTGTTTTGGATGCACCACTTCATGATCTCGCGGTCGGACTGGGCACCCGAAGCCTGCAACTCCTCATCGGTAAGGATGGCAGCCGTGTAAATATCATCGTTCGAAGGCTCGAAGGTCAGCTTCGCCTTGTGTGCCGTCACCTCCGAAACAGTAATCGTGATCTCGTTGCTCGAGGGGGTCAGATTGCCCGTCTGGAAGAACTCCATAGCGATCTCGGAGCAAGGCAGCGCCTCGGCATCCAACGCAAATGCTGCGAGCATCCACTTCTGGTTGGGGCTCAACTCATAGTTCTTCTTCACGATGCCCTTTTGAGCCAGCTCTTGGAGAATCATCTCCGGCGGGAAGCCATACATCGAATAGTTCATGCGGATATTCATCCAAGTGGTCAAAAGCGACTCGATCACAACCTTCTTGTCGGTATTCTCATCCACACCCGAATAAACATCGGCGATGAAGTAACCATCGTAACCCTCGGGGGTGATGGTCATCGGCACGCGCGTACCATCGACCTTATAGTCGAACTTGAAGTTCACATTGACCTTCTCGGTAGCCTCGGTACGGAACGGAGCGCGGGTGATGGGGGTCGTCAGCTCGCCGTTCTCGATGTTCAGACCATAGACATAGACGAAGTAGTCGTTGTCGGGAACCAATTGTTCAAAGTAGTGTGTATCGCACTTCTCCTCATTGACACCCTCGCGGTGGAAGGCGAAAAGGATCTCGTCGAGCGGGCGGTTGAACTGCTGGCATTGCTGCTGGAAGAACATCATCTCCGCCTCGTACAACGCCTGATCGTCGGGATAAAGTGCCATCTGGCTTGCCGACATCACGAACTTAAAGTAGGTGATGGCATTGTTCTTCGGGGTGATCTTGGCATACACCTCGGTCTTGCCGATCTGCGTCAGTTCCACTTGGAACATCTGCTCGGGTTCGGGTTCGGGCTCAACGCCTGCCTGACGGATCGTAAGGATCACATCCTCAGCCGAAGAGTACGACAGTTCGATGGTCGATTCGCGCGCCTGTTCGCTTTCGTTGGCAGCAGCCTTAAACTGCAACTCGCAAGCCTGATTCTTGTCGGCGGTCTCACCGGGAACAACTGCGATTGCGTCCAACCATTCCGACTCCGTAGAGTACATCATATTAGAGTTCGTGCGCGGGTTCTCGATCGTGAACTTCACCACAACATCGCCACCCTCGGCTGCGACATCGATAGTTGTCGATTCGAATACCATGCGGGCATCCTCGATTTGGGGTTGGGGGTCGGGATCGGGGGTCGGAGTGGGAGGCACGACCTCATCATCATCGGAGCAACTTGCAAAACCTGCAAATGCCACGATCAAAGCCCATAAAAAAAATTTTCGTTTCATAAGATTAAGTATTAGTAGTTTTGGTTTTTGGCTTACAGCCGGGTTATTTTTCAAATAATCCGTGTTTAACATTCAAATTTAGCAAGTTTTCGCGGGACTTCCAAAATATTTTCCGAATTACTCATCCCCGACCTCCATTTTTTAAGGAATTGCCTCACCCCCGAAAACTTCGTCCTGCCGCCCCATCCGCAGATCTTTGAAACGCTCGCAAGAATGATACCCAAAAAAAGACGACCGACCTTCGCTCCAAGCGCGAATGTCGGTCGTCCTAAAGTGTGCAGTCCCTGTAAGCCGGGTTCTGTTCCGCCACCCGAAAGCGGCGGCCCTCGTCATTTATCTACGGCGACAGTCACCTGCCGTCTGAAGCAACCTACCCCTCGACATCGGGCGAGCAACCCTTAATTGCCGATATACACGGTCTTGCAACCCGCGGGGCGTACTGACCGAGTGACATTGCTGCCCTCGCGGTGGGCTCTTACCCCGCCTTTTCACCCTTACCTCCTTTTGTCGGGCGAACCAAACATCCGGAGGCGGTTCTTTTCTGTTACGCTTTCCATACCCTCTCGAGTATCAAGTTATTAGCTTACGCGGCGCTCTGTGTTGCCCGGACTTTCCTCTCCCCGCCCCGAGGGGCAGGCAGCGACAAGGCGGGTCTGCGCGGCAAAGATACAAAAAAAACTCCATCACGCACTTCGCGACGGAGTTTTTATTTATCGCTACGGGGCAATTCCCCTATGCCTTGGGGCGGGTCTCGCGGAAAATATTCAGATGACAGAACAGCGGATTGCGCCTTTCGAGCAGGAGCATCTCCACCAAAAGCAGGAGCAGAGCCCCGCCTAACAGATACTCAAACAACTCGTTATACTCCGAGAAAGTAACGGTGGCATACTCCGATTTTTCCAACTTGTTGATGGTCTTGAGGATCTCGTCCAAGCCCAAATCCTTGTTCGTGGATCGCACATAAGCACCGCCCGTGATCTGCGCCATCTCCATCAGCATTTCTTCATTGAGTTTCGTAACGACCATATCGCCGTTCTCATCCTTGATGAACTCCCCGCCGATCTCGATCGGAGCACCCTCGGGCGTACCGATACCGATCGTGAAGATCTTGACACCCAATTCCTTAGCCCTTTCAGCGGCTGCAATGGCATCGTCTTCGTGGTTCTCACCATCGGTGATGAGGATCATCACCTGACTGCGCTTCTGATCGCCCTGCTTCGAGAACGACAAAAGGGTGAGATCCAACGCCTTACCCACCGATGTACCCTGCACATCGACCAGATCGGGCGAGATCTTCTCGGTGAACGCCTTCGCCATGCGGTAGTCCGAAGTGATGGGCAGCTGCACCTGCGCTTCGCCCGCAAACACGACCATACCCACCCTGTCCTGCTTCATGCCGTCAAAGAGTTTGTTGATCGCATATTTGGTGCGCTCCAAGCGGTTGGGCTGAAAGTCCTCGGCGAGCATCGAGTTCGACACATCGACCACGAGCATCATCTCCACGCCTTCCGCCTTGCGTTCGCTCAACTTCGACCCCAACTGCGGGCGCGCCACGGCAAACACCAACAACGCAAATGCCCCCGCAAAGAGCAACATCTTGAGCCACACGCGACCCAACGACACCTCGGGCATCAGCTCGCGGATGGTCTCCATCACACCGAATCGCTCGAGGTTCTTGCGCCTGATGCGCTGCATCCAACCAAACAGCAACAAAAAAACAGGCACAAGGGCTAAAAGCCACAAATATTGAGGATTAGCAAATCGAAACATAGTCTACGGTATTCGTTTTAAAATAAGGCGTGCCACCACGAACTCCAAGCCGAGCAGCACCAAAACCGCCAAAAGCCACGCAACAAACAGCTCATCGTAGGTCACTTCGTTGAAGACCTCAACCTTCGATTTTTCGAGTTGGTTGATCTGCTCATAAATCGCCTTGAGTTTGTCATTGTCCGTGGCGCGGAAGTAGCGACCGCCCGTCATTTCAGCGATCTGTTCGAGGGTCTCTTCATCGATTTCGACCTTCTGATTCACGAAGGTCATCTCGCCGAACATGTCGTAGGCGGGGTAAGGCGCCATGCCCTCCGTACCTACGCCGATGGTGTAGACGCGGATACCCTGCGCCTCGGCGATCTCGGCAGCCGTCAGCGGAGCGATCTCGCCGCAGTTGTTTACACCATCGGTCAGAAGGATGATGACTTTCGACTTCGCCTCGCTCTCGCGCAGGCGGTTCACCGATGTCGCCAAGCCGTTGCCAATCGCCGTTCCGTCCTGCAACAATCCGCTTCGGATGCGCCCCACGAGGGTCTGCAAGGTGCTTTTGTCGGTCGTCAGGGGACAGACCGTATATGCCTCACCGGCAAAGGCTGCCAATCCGATCCGATCGCCCGTGCGGTCGGAGATGAACGAGGTCGCCACCTCCTTTGCCGCCGTGATTCGGTCGGGTTTAAAGTCGCGTGCGAGCATCGAGCCCGACACATCGACCGCCAACATGATGTCGATACCCCCCGAGGAGGTGTGTGCATCGACCTCCACCTTTTGGGGGCGCGCCAAAGCCACCACCAAAAGCCCGAAAGCCACGATGCGCAACGCAAACGGCAGATGGCGCAACCAATACCTCAAGGTCTTGGGCGCGCGCTGCAAGCCGGCTACCGACGAGATGCGGATCGATGCCCCGCCCTGCCGTTGGCGCCACACATAGTATGCCACCAACAAAGGCACGAGGATCAAAATCCACAGTAAATAGGGATGTGCAAATTGCATCATTTCACTTAAAATATGCTACCAATTTTTCTTCAAACGAATGATTCCCTTCGCCTTCTTCTTGTCCTTCAGCTTCTGCTGGGTGCGGTTCTCTTGGGCTTGGATGGCATCGAGCATCTGTTCCTGCTCCTTGTCGGACATGCGCACCTTCTGCGGTGCGCCCTCGCCCTTGCCGTCCTTTCCGTCCTTGTCGGGATCGCCCTTTTGGGGATCATTCTTTGAGTCCTTATCGTTTTTATCTTGGGGCTTGTCGCCCTGCTTGTCTTTGGAGTTGGGATCGTCCTCGGGTTTCTTTCCCTGCTCGCCCTGCTTGTCGCCCTGCTGTTGCTGTTGTTGCTGATCGTTTTGACCGCCGTTTTGGTTCTGCTGATCCTTTTGCTGCTGGTCGTTCTTGTTCTGCTGGTTCTGCTCCTGCTTGTTCTGCTGATCGAGCAACTTCTTGGTATAGGCGTAGTTAAAGCGGGCATCCTCATCCTCGGGGTCGATTCTGAGCGACTGCTTGAAGCTCTCCAATGCCTCCTGCAACTTGCG
>SAMEA104404097__coassemble_2574_pt1 | contig 12271 bp, 7 predicted proteins | sample SAMEA104404097__metabat2_high_PE_016 | metagenome-assembled genome bin SAMEA104404097 (sample SAMEA104404097) | Balaenoptera acutorostrata | reverse complement strand
TCCTCATACGATGCGGTCATAGCCTTCAGAATCGGCGACTGCATATTGGGGTTCCAGCCGTTGTAGCAACCCGTGTAGACGACCTTGGCACCTGCCAACTCGAACACAGCGGCGATCGACTCCGAAAGAGCCATCTTCTCGGTGTTCACCGAGCTGCGGATCAGGCACTGCAACTTGACGGTCTTGCCGTCCGAAATGACGCGAGCCACATTGACCGAAGTCTGAACCAAGCCCGGCATAGCCATCGACATACGCCATACGCCGTTGGTCGTACCGACAACAGCCTTGATCAGGTTCCAAGCGACCTTCTTCTCGATCACTTCCTTCGGCTGCTCGACAGCCTCCATCTTGATCGAAATCGAATCCTCGATGCCTGCATACTCGGCGATGATCGTCTGCTCGTACTCCTTCAACTCGGCCTCAACTGCGGCATACTCCTCTTCCTTGACGAGGATCGTAGCCCAAGCCTCTCTCGGGATTGCATTGCGCAGACCGCCACCATCGACCTCAGCCAACAGCAACTCGCGCTTTGCCAAGCACATATTCAAGAAACGGAACAACTCGCGGTTGGCATTTGCACGCTGGCAGATGATCTGAATACCCGAGTGACCGCCCTTCATGCCCTTAGCCGTGATGCGCGCAGCCTTATAGCCTGCGGGAACAGCCTCGGTGTTATAGTCGAAGGTGATGTTGCCGTCCAAACCGCCGGCGCAACCTACATACAACTCGCCCTCGGTCTCCGAGTCGAGGTTCAAGAGAATGTCGCCCTTCAAGAGGTCGCCCTTCAGCGCAAATGCACCGTCCATACCCGTCTCCTCGGTTGCGGTGAACAAGCCTTCGATCGGGCCGTGAACCAACGAATCATCCTCCATCACAGCTAAGATGGCTGCAACGCCGATACCATCGTCAGCACCGAGGGTCGTGCCGTTAGCCGTCACCCAGTCGCCGTCGATATAAGCCTCGATGGGATCCTTCTCGAAGTCGAATACCTTATCGGCATTCTTCTGCGGAACCATATCGCAGTGTGCCTGCAAGATCACGCCCTTGCGATCCTCCATGCCGGGGGTTGCGGGCTTACGCATATACACATTGTGCCCCTCATCCTCCTTACATTCGAGGTTGTGCTCCTTGGCGAAGTTCTTCACATACTCGCGGATGATCTCCTCGTGGTGCGAGGGACGCGGGCACTTGGTAATCTCTTGGAAATGCTTCCAAACAAGTTTGGGATTGAGTTTCGTTAAATCTCTGTCCATTTTTTTTAGGTTTTTTGGTTAATATATGTAATACAAATAAACTAAACTAAGTGAGGGATCGGAGCGCCTCTACCGAAAAAAAATGGGCAGAGTCCTTTTATTTATCCCTCTGAACCTTTTTCAAAGGTTCTTCGTATTCCTTATTTCCTATTCCTCCTCGTCCTCGGTTTTGCGCTCGTAATCAATGTGTTTCTTCAGGTTGATCAGCGGGGCTTTGTAGGCTGAGCGGCGTTCTTCCTCGCGCTCGGCACTGCGGTCAAATGCCTCCACGATGTATTTCACCAAGTCGTGGCGGATGATGTCCCTCTTGTCAAATTCCACGATGCCGATACCCTTCACATCCCTCAGAATCTCCATCGAGCGCACCAAACCGCTATCCGACTTCTTCGGAAGGTCGATCTGCGTGACATCGCCCGTCACGATGAAGCGCGAGTTGCGCCCCATACGCGTGAGGAACATCTTGATCTGCGACAAGGTCGTATTCTGCGCCTCATCCAAGATCACAAACGCATTGCCCAAAGTGCGACCGCGCATATATGCCAAAGGCGCAATCTGCACCGTGCCGTCCTCCAAGAATTTCTCCAACTTGGCGGGCGGGATCATATCGTTGAGCGCATCGTACAGCGGTTGCAAGTAAGGATCCAACTTCTCCTTCATATCGCCCGGCAGGAAGCCCAACTTCTCGCCTGCCTCTACCGCGGGGCGGGTCAGTATGATGCGTTTCACCTCGCGCTCCTTCAGCGCACGCACCGCCAGCGCAATCGCCGTATAGGTCTTACCCGTACCCGCGGGACCCACGGCAAACAGCAGGTCGTTCTTCTCATAGAGCTTCACCAATCGCTCTTGGTTGGGGGTCTTGGCACGGATGATGTTGCCGCCGTTGCCGTAGACAATCACATCCTTATCCAAAATATCCTCCCTTTCGGTCTTCACACCCGAGAAACATTGCTCGACCACCACGGGCGAGATGTGTCCGTATTTCTTATAATAATCGACCAAGCCTTTGAGCCGCAACACAAATCGTTGCGTATCCTGCTCCGCGCCGATCACCTTGAGTTTCGATCCGCGTGCCACGATCTTGAGCCGGGGGTGCATCTGCAACATCTGCTCCAAGCACACATTCTGCGGACCATACAACTCGCGGGGATCGATGCCGTCCAAATCGACTTCCAAACCTACATGTTCCTGCGTCATGGCTAAAAACTGTAAATCAAGTTAAACGCTACGCTATACATCCTCAGTTTGTGCATCACCTCGCCATCGGGCAGCACCACATTGTGTTTGCTGCGCAACTGCCAGTTATAACGCAAATCCACGACCATACGCGGAGTAACCGCAACACCTACACCCAAAGCAGCCGACACGGTGGGGCGCAGACGACCGAAGTCCATCAGATCGCCGCCGTTCTTGCGTTTGCAGTCGTTCATCACGGTAAACACCGGACCTGCATAGAAGCGCACGGGGCGCAACATTCTCAACGAAAACAGCACCGGCACATCAATCGAATTGGTCTTCAAGCGGTAGGTCTCCCCGCCGTCGGAAGTGATCTTCAGTCCTTGGTGCTGATAGATGATCTGCGGTTCGATTGCCCACGCGCCGAAGTCGATCGCCGTGGCGATACCCAACTGCCATCCGAGTTTGTTTTTAGCATCGGTAAAGTCGTCCGAAGTGCTGTAATCGGGGATATTCACACCGCCCATCAAACCCCACTCTACCCGCGCACGAGGACCTCTGCGCCCCGAGCGGTAATCGCGTCCATAACTTTGAGCCGATGCGGTGAGGGCGATGCCCAATACCATCAAAAGCGAAAAAATCAGCTTACGCATCATCTTAAATTCATTCATTTATTCGGTCTTCACCTGCCATGAAGCCCATAACATATATAATATAGCCAACAACGGCACGAGCAGTCCCATCGAGGTCACGCCCCCGCACAAGTCGATCAGCGCGCCACACAGAGGGCAGGTAATCGCGCCCGTCGAAATTGCCAAAATCATCAGTCCCGCCACACCATTGCTCTCGTTCGCCTTGACTGACTTAATCGCCACGGCAAAGAAGGTAGCAAAGACACACGAAACAAGGAATCCCATCAGCGCCATCGAACCGTAGACCCACGCGGGTTGCTTCATAAAAAGCATCACCACCGCCAAGACCACCGCCATGGCCATGTTCCAGCGCAGGTACTTCACATCGGAGTAATGCACCAAAACAAAGTAGCCCACAACCGTACCCAAGATACGGCAGGCATAGAAACCCGTGGAGGAAAGTATCGCCGAGTCGGCATGGATGAGTTGTCCACCCACGAAGTTCATTCCCACATCAGCCATAATAAACGCACCGATGCCCAAGGTCGAGATCAGCACCAACTTATTTTTCAAGAGTTTAAAACAATCACCCAAGGTCTGAGCTCGCCCTTCGGGCTGCGGTTCGGGGATCGGCGTGAAACTCATCCACACAGCACCAGCGATGCTCACCACAGCATAAACTACCAAAGCCCATTGCCACCATCCCGTCCAAGCCGCCAAGCCCAAAGCCAAAGGCCCGATGATGAGCAAGGAACAGTTACGCACAATCTGCCCGATGGTCAGATAACTCGTCATCTGACCCTTGGGCACAATTGTCGCCAACAGCGGATTGATCGCCATCTGCACAAAAGTATTACCCAAGCCCAACACCCCGAAGCCCGCAAAGTAGCCCGCAAGCGAGGGCTCGCGGTGGAAACTGCACGCGAAAGCCACCACAAGACCCACGACCGACAGACCAAATCCGATCATCGCGGCAGGCTTACGCCCGCACCGATTCATAAAGGCGGCGATGGGGGTCGAGAGAAACAAAAACCACAGAAACGCCATAGACGGCAGGAAATTAACCGCTGGACTCTGCTCCGCGGAGAACTCCTCGATGATGATTCCGCCCGTCAGCGGAGCCGCAATGTCGGAGTAACCCGTAATGAAGAATCCCAACAAGATGGGATACAGCAATCGTTTTTCGATGTTCTTTGTTTGCATAAGCCCTTCCTCCCTCACTTTTCTTTATTCGCTCACTTCAAGAAATCAAAGTTACGCTTTTTTTGTGAATTTATTAACATTTCGCCCAACTTTTTCTGATTAAGTGTAAGTTTTCCCGAGGCAATTGGTGATTTTCGGCACATCGCCTGTCCCGCTGTCCGCCCTCCTTTGCGCCCCTCGCGCCCTCACAAAATTCAGTAAATTAGCACATAAGCCGTTTTTTTCAGACATTGATGCTTGAAATTCGGCGGGGTTTCACTATCTTTGCGGTCGATAAGGACTTCACAAGAGGGGAAGTCGAAAGTTTAAAACTGACGCAAAGCATCCTCCCGCGAGGGAGCAAGTTTGCGGGATATTATTCATTTACAGAACTTTAGCACTATGAGTCTCGTAGCAATTGTCGGCCGTCCCAATGTGGGCAAGTCGACCCTTTTCAACCGCTTGGTCGGCGAGCGCAAAGCCATTGTCGATTCCACGGCAGGCACAACCCGCGACCGCCACTACGGCAAAACCGACTGGAACGGTCGCGAATTTTCGATCATCGACACGGGTGGTTACACCGTAAATTCCGACGATATTTTTGAGGATGAGATCCGCCGTCAGGTCATGTTGGCTATTGATGAAGCCGATGTGATCCTCTTTTTGGTCGAGGTCTCCACCGGTATCACCGACCTCGATGCGCTCATGGCAGACATCCTACGCCGCACTTCGAAGAAGGTGATCTTGGTGTGCAACAAGGTCGATAACAACGACCAAGTGTTGCTCTCCTCGGAGTTCTACACCTTCGGCTTGGGCGATCCCTACTGCATCTCTTCGATGACAGGTACGGGTACGGGCGATCTGATGGATGCTATCCTTGAGGCGTTGCCCGAGGACACCACCGCCGAGGAAGAGGAGGATCTGCCGCGCATCACCGTTGTGGGTCGCCCCAATGTGGGCAAGTCGTCGCTCACCAACGCGCTGTTGGGCACCGAGCGCAACATCGTGACCTCGATGGCAGGCACTACACGCGACTCGATTCACACGCGATACAACAAGTTTGGCATGGACTTCTACTTGGTCGACACAGCCGGTCTTCGCAAGAAGAACCGCACGATGGAAGACCTCGAATTTTATTCGGTCATGCGTTCCATCCGCGCCATCGAGGCATCGGATGTCTGCATCCTGATGCTCGATGCACAGCAGGGTTTGGAGCAGCAGGACTTGAATATCCACAACCTGATCGTGCGCAACCGCAAGGGTTGTGTGATCGTGGTCAATAAGTGGGACTTGATCGAGAAGGGCAACAACACGATGAAGGAATGGATCGAGTTTTTGAAGAAGCGTCTTTCGCCGTTCAACGATATTCCGATCATCTTCACCTCGGTACTCAACAAGCAGCGCATCTTGGATGTGTTGCAGACCGCGATCCGCGTTTACCAGTCGCGCAAACGCCGCATCTCGACCTCGGAGCTCAACGAATACCTCTTGCCGCTGATCGAGAACTACCCGCCCCCCACGACCAAGGGCAAGTACATCCGCATCAAATACTGCACGCAGCTGCCGACCCCCACGCCCCAGTTTGCATTCTTCGTCAATTTGCCGCAGTACATCAAAGATCCCTACCGCCGATTCTTGGAAAATAACATCCGACAGCAATGGGATTTCTCGGGAGTTCCGATTCAGATTTATTTTAGACAAAAATAAATCTGAATCGGTAACAAGTCCGTTACCCATATACCGCTAATCTTGCGGGATTGAACAAGCCCCACTTTGCGTTGCAAAGTGGGGCTTTACCATTTCTTGCTTCGGGAAGGTCTTTTACCGAGTTACTTGTCTATTCGCTTTTCGCGGTTTTCTCGCGCCCTTCGGTCGCGTTTACAATTTTGACCCACCCCCAAGCCCCCGCCTTGGCGGGGGATGTGAGAGTCGCGCTCCTTTCGGTTTTGCGTAATTTCTTTTTTCCTTTATTTTACGGCATTCTACTTTTTTTGTTTCGAAGAAACACCTTTTATAATAAACGACACCACTCTACCTAATTATTAAAAGGTATTTTTTTGTTGCGCAAAAAAAAGGCTAAATTCCCGATTGGGAATTTAGCCTTTCCTTATTTATTCCGCAGCGATTACTTGCGGGCAGCAGCGGCGTGAGCCTGACCTTCTGCCAACATCTCCTTCACGGCGCGAGCCAACTGCTCGTCCTCACCCTTCAACTGCGACTCGGGCGAGTTGTACACCTCGATGTCGGGGATCAGAAGTTGGTTCTCCAAGTACTTGCCATTCATATCCTTCATGCCGACCTGCGGGATACCGAACACCAATGTCGGGTCAATCTGATTCTCCCACCATACAGCCGTCATTGTGCCGGGAACGGGAGCACCGATCAACTTACCGATCTTGAGCGTTTGATAAGCCCACGGGAAACCGTGTGCATTGGAGTAGTTATCCTCGCAAACCAACACGCACGAAGGCTTCGTCCAACGGTTGAACGGATCGGGTGCGATGTACTGACCGCGCGGTTCGAATGTACCGAACAGTTTGCCGCTCAAGAGGATGCACAGATCCTCGTGCAACCAGCCACCGCCATTGTGGCGTGTATCGACAATCACCGAAATCTTGTCGCGGTTCATACCGAGCAGGTCGGAATAAACCTCGCGGAAGCTCTCCGAATCCATGCCCTTGACATGGACATAGCCGACCTTGCCGCCCGACAACTTATCGACCATCTCGCGCTTCTGCTCCACCCAACGGCGATAGAGCAAATCGGCTTGTGCACGGCGCGAAATAGGCTTCACCTCTTGCTCGAAATGCTCCTTCTTGGCGGGATCGTACACCTTCAGCATCACGCGCTTGCCGGCCTTGTTCGCCAACATCGGGTAGTAGTCCTTGCCCTTGAGGATCTTCTCGCCATCGATCTGCTCGATGATGCAACCCTCGACAATCTTCGAATCGGCCTTCGTCAGCGGACCGCGCTTGATGATCTCGGCGATCTTCAGACCATCGCCCTTGTACTGCTCATCGTAGAATGCACCCAAGACAGCCGTCTGCGGGCCGCTCATGAACGAGCGTGCCGAAGCACCCGTGTGCGATGCGTTCAACTCACCCAACAGCTCCGACAGCATCTCGGCGAAGTCGGTATTGTTGTTGATGTGGGGCAGGAACTTGGCATACTCCTTCTTGAAGCCTGCCCAGTCGATACCGTGGATCTGCGGATCGTAGAACTTATCCTTCACCTGCTGCCATGCGTGGTTGAAGATGTATTCGCGCTCCTCAGCGGGGCGGTAGTTAAATTCGGCTGCAAACGAAACGGGCTTCACCTGATTGTTGGCGAGCATGATCTTCTTGATCTCACCACGCGAAACGAGGAACAGATCGCTGCCCTTCTTGTCGGTGAGCAGAGCTCCTGCGCCCACACCCTTAATAATAAGGCGGGTGTTGTGCTCCTTCAAATCGTGCATCCACAAATCGAATCCCGACTCGAATGCCGAACAGTAGTAAAACTTATCGCCGGCGGGGTTCAAGTAACCGTCCGCCAAGAACGAAGAGTTGGGCGTAAGGCGAACGATGCGGTTGCGGCGATTCTCCAAGTCAAACTTGAGCGTCTTCTCCTCCTCGACTTTCTTCTCGTCCTTCTTCTTGTCGTCCTTCTTCTTATTCTTCTTCTCCTCCTTAGCCTTCTTCTCGGCCTCGACCTTTGCTTTCTCCTCCTTTTCGATGCGCTCGGCCTCCTCATACAGAGCTAAGTCCTCCTTCGACATGAGGAACTTGTCGTAAGCCTCGCCATCGAAGAACATGATGTAGTAGTCGCGCTGTGCGCCCCAGCTGCCGTGGCTGCGGAAACCGGCACGATCCGACGACCAAATCATCGCCTTACCGCCCAATACCCACTTGGCATTCTCATCAACATAACCCGATTCGGTGAGGTTGGTCATCTCGCCCGAACCATCGGCTTTAACCAGCACGATGTCGGAGTTCTGCCAACCGCCCACGCCGATGTACTGCGAGAGGAACCACTTCGAGTCGGGCGACCACTGATAAGCCTGATCGCCATCGGCATACGAATAGTTGAACTTGCCGTCCAAAACGGTGCGTACCTTCTTCGACTTGATATTGACAACACGCAATGTCGTGCGGTTCTCCAAGAAGGCAACCTCCTTGCCATCGGGCGATACGGCAGGCTGGAACGAAGCCTTGTCGGTCTGAACCAAAGCCTCCTCCTTGAGCTCGTGGGCATAGGTGAACATCTTGTCCTCCTTGCGCACCAACTCCGTGCGGTAGATGCCCCACACGCCGGCACGCTCCGAAGAGTAAACGATCGAGCGACCATCGGGCGAGAAGCTCAAATCGCGCTCCTGCTGCGGGGTGTCGGTGATTCGCTTGGTGGTCGAATAATCGGCAGCCGTCACGAATACATCACCGCGCAGGATGAAGGCGATCTCCTTGCCATCGGGCGATACGGCGATATCGCTTGCACCGAATGTACGGCGGGTGCTAACCACCTCGTCTTCCAAAACATCCGATACGATCTGAATCTTGACTTTCTTGGGGCTTTGACCTTCCTTCATGGTGTAAATCTCACCATCGTAGCCGAAGCAGAGCACGCCCTCCTTCGAAGAAGAGAGGAAGCGCACGGGGTTCTTCGTGAACTTGGTGAGCTGCGTGCGGGACTTGCCGTCCAACGATGAGCGGAATACATTGAAAGTACCCTTCTCCTCGCTCAAATAGTAGAATCCGTCCTCCGAGGGAGTCCACACGGGATTGCGGTCCTCGCCCTTGAACGAAGTGATCTTGGTGTATTTGCCATCGCGGAGCATCCAGATGTCGCGGGCAATCGACGAGGTGTGGTGCTTACGCCACTCATCCTCATAACCTTTCTTGTCTTGATAGAGCAGATCGCCCTTCTTGTTGATCGAGAGGCTTTCCATCGCCAACGCCGAATAGACTTCGGGACGACCGCCCTCGAGGTCTACCTTATAGATCTGCGGGAACTGACCGCTCGGGAACTGGCTGTCGTTCACATCGGGCATGATCCACGAATTGAACAGCACATGCTCGTTGTCGAAGAACATTTCGGGCATTTCGTTTGCCGAGTTGGTCGTCAGCTGACGGGGAGCACCGCCTTCGCTGTTCACGACATAGATGTCGTAATTGCCCTTGCGGTTCGAAGCAAAAGCGATTTTCTTGCCATCGGGCGACCATACGGGACGGGTGTCCAGATCGGGATGGGTCGTAAGTTGCACGGCACGACCGCCGGCTGCGGGAACGGTAAAAATATCACCTTTGTAGGTGAACGCGATGGTCTGACCATCGGGCGAAATCTGGGGATAACGCATCCACAGGGGATCTTCGTTAGCTGCCAGAACGCTGCTCGACAGCATGAGTGTCGAGGCGAGAACAGTTAAAAATTTCATAAGTCCAAGGTTAAATAATATGCAAATTTAAGATTTATTCGCAAAGTTCCCTACTTTTCTTATGGATTTCTTCTCCTTGCGCCTTTTTTTTCGGAGTTTTCGGGGCTGTTGCGGGGGCATTGGCTTGGGGGAGAGGCGACGAATCTCGGGCAAAGTTTTTGCGGGATGGAGGAAAAAGCGTATCTTTACCTCAAAATAAATTTCACACGATCATGGATTTTCTTCAATTGGCAAAAGAGCGGTATGCCTGCCGCACCTACACCGATCGCAAGATCGAACCCGAAATCATGGCGCGCATCCTCGAAGCGGGTCGCGTTGCTCCCACGGCGGTCAACTTCCAGCCTCAGCGCGTGATTGTAGTCAATACACCCGAGGGTATGGAGCGTCTGACACGCTGCACGCGCGACTTCAAAGCCCCCGCGGCATTGGTCGTTTGCGCCGATACGCGCGAGGCGTGGACGCGCAAATACGATCAGATGAACCACGGTGTGATCGATGCCACGATCGTGACCGACCACATGATGATGCAGGCGCAGTCCGAGGGTGTTAATTCGCTGTGGGTCTGCTGCTTCAAGCCCGAAATCGTGCGCGCAGAGTTCAACATCCCCGAGGGCATCGAACCCGTGAACATTCTGTTCTTGGGCTATTCGTCCGAAGAGCCCCTCTCGCCCGACCGCCACGCCGAGCTGCGCAAGCCCCTCTCGGAAACGGTCGTTTACGACAAGTTCTAAACCTAAGGGACGATACCCACAACCCAAAAGCGGATGCTCCTCATACTGTGAAGAAGCATCCGCTTTTTCCGTATTATTTTCGGTTAGTCGAGCCCGACCAACGCCATGATGCGCTTTGCCAAGTCGGTGTTGTCCATCACACCGCTGATGCGGTCGGCACCCGCACCATAGAGGTAGACAGGCACCATCGAACCCGAGTGTCCGTGCGTTGCGAAGTGGTGCTCGATGCCGCTCTCCTCCTTCATGAAGTCGTTTTCGCGCGAGAGGATCGAAAGTCCGCCCGTCTCGTGGTCGGCGGTGATCACAACGAGTGTTCCGGGGGTGCGATCGGCAAAATCCATCGCCACCTTCACCGCGCGGTCGAAGTCGCGCATCTCATCGATGAGCCATTGCAATTCGTTCTTATGCGCCGCCTTGTCGATCTGCGAACCCTCGACCATGAGCATAAATCCGCGATCCGAAGATCGTTTCGCCAAGATGTCGAGGGTCTTCCCCACGGCACCGGGCAGATAGTTCCCGCGCTCGGCTGCATGAGGCAGATGCTCCTCTGCCATGACCGCCAGCACGCGGTCGGAATCAATCGCCGCGAGCTGCTCCATATCGCTCACCACGCGGTAGCCCTTGCGCGCAAAAGCATCGAGGTACGAACCGCCCTCCGAGCAGGTGTCAATCAGCCAACGGCGACCGCCACCGACCAGAACATCGAAGTCGCACGCCAACATATCGGCGGTGATTTCCTCGGGCATACGGCGGTATTTCTGATGGGCATAGAACGCGCCGGGGGTGGCGTGTTGCAGGGTGCAAGTCACCACGATACCCGTCTGCATGCCATCCGCAGCCGCCTTGGTCATCATCGAGATGCAGGGCGTGCCATCGGGCTTCTGACCCAAGACCGAATTGTCGGTTTTCTCGCCCGAAGCCAAAGCCGTACCTGCCGCCGCGGAGTCGGTCACGCGGTTATTGAGCGAGCGGGTGGTTTGGAGGGCGATGGCATCGGCGCGGTCGAACGAGGTCGGCTCGAAGTTGTTCTCCAACTGGAGCATCGACACATGGCTCAGTCCCATGCCGTCGCCAATCATATAAATCACATTGCGCACCTTGTCGGTTTGCGGTTGTTCTGCGGTGCATCCTGCGAAAAACGGCAGAAGCAGCACCCAAAGAAGAAAGCGGTGTTTCATAGTAAAAATGTATATTTAGTACAAAGATAGCGGAATAATCGGTAGTTTTTCGTACTTTTACGCAATTTAAATTGAAACATCACACTATGGAAGTTCGCATGGCACCCGATTGGAAGGAATTATTAAGCGCGGAATTGACCGAACCCTACTTTGAGGAATTGGTCCGGTTCGTGAAGGAGGAATACGCCACACGGCGCATCTATCCTCGGGGGAGCAACATTTTCCGCGCCTTCGACAAATGCCCGGTCGATCGGCTCAAGGTGGTGATTATCGGGCAGGATCCCTACCACGGCCCCGGTCAGGCGAACGGGCTTTGCTTCTCGGTGGGCGACGGCGTGCCGTTTCCGCCATCGCTCCGCAACATCTTCCAAGAGGTACACACCGACACGGGGGCGGAGATCCCTCAGTCGGGCAATTTGGATCGTTGGGCGGAGCAGGGCGTGTTGCTCTTGAACTCGGTTCTGACTGTCCGCGAGCACGAAGCCGCCTCGCACGCGGGACACGGATGGGAACGCTTCACCGATGCCGTGGTGCGCGCCATCTCAGAGCGCAAGCAGGGCGTGGTCTACATGCTATGGGGCAGTTACGCCCAGCGCAAAGGCGCGATCGCCGACCCGCAACACAACCTTATTCTGAAAGCCGTGCATCCCTCTCCCCTCTCGGTTTACAGAGGGTTCTTCGGTTGTCGGCATTTTTCGCAGGCTAATGCCTA
>SAMEA104404097__coassemble_2567_pt1 | contig 12298 bp, 13 predicted proteins | sample SAMEA104404097__metabat2_high_PE_016 | metagenome-assembled genome bin SAMEA104404097 (sample SAMEA104404097) | Balaenoptera acutorostrata | reverse complement strand
AGTGCCATGCCGGGGAAGGGCATCCAAATCGAGTAGGACGACATATTGAGGATGTGTCCCCGCACTCCGCGGCGGATCATGTCGCCCGCTATGAGTCGGCAGAGTTTCGAGGTGGTCATGTCGTGGAGCAGCAGGATGCGTTCGATGCGCTCCGAGGGGGTGTCCAAGATGTCGCAGAACGAGAACATGCCCGCATTATTCACCAAAACATCGACATTCAAGCCTTCTTTTTGTATATAGGTGTAGAGCTCTTCAGCTGCCTCCACACGCGCCAAGTCCATCGATACAAATCGGGCTTCCGCCTTCTTCTCGGCATTGATTTCCGCCACCACGCCCTCCAAAGGTGCAATGCGTTCGCCGACCAAAAGTACATGATAGCCCAAGCCCGCCAAGCGTTTGGCATAGCAGCGACCGATGCCCGATCCTGAGCCCGTAACCACGGCCCATGCCGCGCCGCAAGTAATTTCTCCGCGCTTCATCGTTAGGGCAGTTTATTGAGTTCGTCCCAAATCTTCTTGGGCAGATTATCGCAATTGTGGCAGCACTTCATATCGACCGAATACATGCGGGCGATGCAGTAGTTGCGGTGATCGCAACCGCTTCGGGTGTGCTCGTCGCCCGTGTAGAGTTTGTTCACAAATCCGGGGTCATTGACCAGCGCGCGCGCCATCTGCACGCAGTCGAAGCCAGCATCCAACGCCTTCTCGATGCCCTCGCGGCTGACCAATCCGCCGACATAGATTAGCGGACCCTTGAGTGCCGCGCGGAATTTCTTGGCATCCTCCAAGAAGTAGCACTCCTCGAACGGGAACTGTTTGATCATGAAGGGACCGCACCAACGCACGAACAATCTCAGCCACCACGGCGAGTAGTAGCTCATCGTGTAGGTGGGGATCAGTCCGCGCATCACAGCCATCGGGGCTTTCGACACGAATCCTGCCGAAAGAACGATGGCATTCACGCCGAATTTCTCGATTTCCTTGGCGATCTCGATGCTCTCGGGGATCTCGATTCCGCCCTTGAAACCATCGTACATATTGTGCTTGACGACCACCGCCATGTTCTTCTTCGAGGCTTCCTCCATCACTTCCTCCAAGCACATACGCATGAAGCGCATGCGGTTGTCCAACGATCCGCCGTACTCATCGTGACGGTGGTTGGTGTAGGGCGAGAGGAACTGCGAGATCAGATAGCCGTGACCCGCATGCACTTCCACCTCGTCGAATCCCGACTCGTATGCCGTATTGACTGCTTTGCCAAAGTCTTTGGCAACCTGCACGATTTCGTCCTTGCGCATCTTGCGCACGGGGGTATAGGCGTAGAGGTTGAAGCCCGATGATGCACCGATGGGAATCTGTCCCGCGGTGGTGAAGTGGGTCATGTTGCCGCAGTGCCCTAACTGGATGCCCACAGCCGCACCTTCGTGGTGGACGGCATCCGTCAGATCGCGCAGGGCGGGGATGGCTTCGGGACGCAGCCAGAGCTGTTTGTCGAACGACAGACCGCTGCGGCATACGGCTGCATAGGCAACCGTAGTCATGCCGATACCGCCACGCGCCACGCTCACATGGTAGTCCTTGAGCTGTTGGGTGGGTTCATAGTTCTTGCCCATCGACTCGAATGCCGCCGAACGGATCGTGCGGTTGCGCAGGGTGACGGGGCCTAACTGATATGGAGTGAATAACTTAGATGACATAAATTTGGGTGTTAATAGATGAAGGGAATGATTCTTTTGCGCTTCAAGGAGCGGAACTCATCGCCAAATTCCTTCTCGTAACGCTTGCGAAGCGATGCTGCGCGGGGCGCAAGGTTTGCGAAGGTCCACCATGCGAATACCACGCCTGCCCACGACCACGATGCCACGGCAAAACCGACCCATTCGGTCAATTCGCCAAAGTAGTTTGCCGAGGAAACATAGCGGAACATACCTCCTCGGGGGATGTAGTGGCGCGTGTCGCCCGGCTTGCGCAGGTGACGGATGATGTAGTCGGAGTGGAGGTTTACGACCATACCGAACACGAAAATTGCCGTGCCGATGTAGAAGTAGGGTTTCGAGAACCAGTCGGTGTAGTAATCATCGGGAGCGATGTAGAAGATCCAGCCGCCCTGCATCAAGGCGTTGAGCGTGTTGAACAACATGCCCATCAGAACGATGCCGAGGGGCATTTTCGACTTTCCGCGCATCAAGAGCGGGAAGATGAACGAACGCTGTAAGTAGTGGCTTTGGAAGATCAAGAACAGCGCCAACGGCACCGCATCCCACATTCTCGCGGACTGCGACCAAAGGATGGTCATCATAATGAAAACGGGGGTTTCCATCACCACCCAGCCGACTTTGTTCGGCAGGGGAGGTCCATAGCGGCGGTCGAACAGATAGCCATACCCGGCTTCGAAAAATTGGAGTGCAACAAGCACGAAAAAGGCGATAACCGCCATCACAATCAGAAAAATATCGAAGGTCTCTTTCATTGTGAAAAGTTTTGGATCGAAAATTAAACCTTCAAAGATAACGCAATTTCTCGGTTCAGACAACGCCCTACCTTACATTTATATTCGTTTCAGTCGGTTTTGTTCTTTTTTTTCGCCGAAAAAATGTATATTTGTGTGATCGGGCTTTCGCTTTGGGGCGATTTTCGCCGTTTTAGGGGGAGTCGGATGCAGATCAATAGAACGGAAAATTTCGGAAAATATGAAGAAGATTGTTGTCTTTACGGGTGCGGGAGTGAGTGCCGACAGCGGCATTGCCACATTCCGCGATGCCGACGGATTGTGGGCGAATTACCGCATCGAGGATGTGTGTACGCCCGAAGCGTTGGCCGATAATCGGGCTACGGTCGTGAAATTCTACAACGAACGCCGCCGCGAGATGTACGAAAAGAAACCCAATGCGGGGCATCGTGCCATCGCCGAATTGGAGCGTGATTTCGATGTGGAGGTCATCACGCAGAATGTCGATAACCTTCACGAACAGGCCGGATCTACGCGCGTTACGCACTTGCATGGAGAGTTAAGTAAACTGCGCTCGATGATTGATTTTGAGTTAATTGTACCGATCGAAGGATGGGAACAGAAGCTCGATGATCGTGCGCCCGATGGTTCGTTGCTTCGCCCCCATATCGTGTTCTTCGGCGAATCGGTTCCGATGTTCGATAAGGCGGCGCGCATTGCCATGACAGCCGATGTGATGGTCGTGGTGGGAACATCGTTGGCGGTCTATCCTGCGGCATCGTTGGTGCGCTATGTATGCCCCGAAATCCCGATCTATTTGGTCGATCCGGGGCATCCCGACACATCGGGCATTCGCAACCCGCTGACCTTTGTGAATAAGCGTGGGGCAGAGGGCGTTCCCGAGGTGGTCGAGCTGCTGCGCAAAACCTACTTGTAGGGTGTGTTTTATGAGATGAAAAAGGCTGCGAAAGATTGTCTTTCGCAGCCTTAACTGTTTGTTTAAGTAACTGTTTGGAACTTGTTGGTTGTTAAAGTTCTGATTTTATCTTTGATAAGGTGTCTTTGAAGTAGATCTGCAACAATTCCTTGGCGGCAATGAACGATGACATCTGATCGGTCAGCACCTTGTTTTCGTAGTCTGCAATGTGTGCCTCGATGGCGGGATCGTGGTAGAACGAATTGCGCAGGGTCTCGTTGATCGATTCGTACATCCAATACTTGTTTTGACGGTTGCGGTTGTGGGTGAAGTAACCGTTGCGCTGAATGTGTTCCAAGTAGTCTTCCACGCCTTTCCACACCATCTCCAAACCTTCTTTTGTATAGGATGAGCAGGTATAAACCTTTGGTTTCCAGCCCGATTCCGGGATGGGAAAAAGGCGCAGCGCGCCTTGGAACTGCGTGCGGGCCAATTGCGCTTTGTGTACATTTTCGCCATCGCATTTGGTGATCACCATTTGGTCTGCCATCTCCATGATGCCGCGCTTAATGCCTTGAAGTTCATCGCCTGCGCCCGAAATTTGAAGTAACATAAACATATCGACCATCGAGTGAACCGCCGTTTCCGACTGACCTACGCCGACCGTCTCGATGAAGATCACATCGAAGCCCGCAGCCTCGCACAGCACGATCGTTTCGCGCGTCTTGCGTGCTACGCCGCCCAGCGAACCTGCCGATGGGGAAGGGCGGATAAAGACATTGGGGTTGTGGCAGATGCTCTCCATGCGGGTCTTGTCGCCCAAGATCGAACCGCCGCTGCGCTCCGAAGAAGGGTCGATCGCCAACACTGCCAACTTGTGGCGAAGCGAAGTTACCATGTTGCCGATGGCTTCGATAAAAGTCGATTTTCCCGCTCCCGGAACACCCGTAATACCCAATCGGATCGACTTGCCAGAATAGGGTAAACACTTCTCGATAATCTCTTGTGCTTTAGTGTAATGCACGGGATTATTTGATTCGATGAGTGTGATTGCCTGTGATAAGATGGTGATATTGCCATCGATAATGCCTTTGACATATTCATCAACGGTCAGTTCTCGCTTCTTGAGTTTCTTGAAGTAGGGATTAACTACGGGTTGATCTTCAACACCTTCCGCTACATTGAGTGCAGTGTCGTGGTGCATGTCTGCATACTCCTTTTCAAAGTGGTTTATTTTAGTGAAGCCCATGGTGGTTTTTATTTTATTTTTTCGGTAATCGTATCGAGTTCTTGGGTGGGATTGCCCATCCATATAGTGCGTCGTTTGCTGTTAATTAGAAAGCCGAACGGTGCAAAGTAGACATCGTAATCATCGAAGATCTTGCGCTCGGGGTCGGCAATGGCGGTGAAATGGGGCGAAAGGTAGTCGGTGACCAACGGCAAGAGGGTTGCCGTGGATTCGCGACCGATCACGACCACCGTGAACCGCCCTGCGGATTGTTGCTGCAATGCGTGTAACTCGCTGATCAAACGGATGGAATCCTCGCTTTTGGTGGAACAAAAGTGGATGAAGGTGAAGTCGGCGGCAACGGGCTCGATACCACCCAGCCACGCAATGCCTTTCTTGATGCGCGGCACCCGATCATCGAGGGCGATGCTTTGCGCAACCGCGCTTTCTGCAAAGCCGATCACGATCGTGAATAAAAGTAGGATGAGGCGCTTCATGGATTTATGGTTTATTTACAGCGAATATACAAAATTTTGTTGGAGGTGCGAAATTTTGAGCAGTTTATTCTTTTAGCAGGGCTTCTCCCGCCGAAGAAACGACTCGATCCCAGCGCTGTGAACATCGCCTCGTATCACAAATGTCGATTACAATTTGAAAATAAATATAATACTCGTAATAACAATTTAATAAATCGTTTTAGATAAATTATTACTTTAATATTCTATTACGATTTTATTCAGTCCCAATTCACCTTGAACAGGTAGAAAATAGCCGAGAAAAATTCTTCGGAAATTCCCGCAAAACGACAGAAATCGTTAATTTAAACTTAAAATTAAAATAGAACCAATTAAATAAAAGTAAATCAAAATAATAAATAATAATTTAGGCAATCACGCAAAAGAAAAGAAGAATCCTCCAAAACTCGTCAAAAAGTCGCCGACAAACAAAAGCCGACTTCCCAACCCTGCCTCCGCAGCCCGTAAATTAAAGATGTTTTTTGTGGGGGATATGTTTGGATTTTCCGCGGGAAAAATATATCTTTGTATGGATTAAGTCCGCGCAAGCGAAGAAATGCCAAAAGCCGCGCGGACAACCAAAAACAGAAAATATTCACTAACTTAAATTATTCGTTATGAAAGTTTCTCATATTGAGCATCTCGGCATCGCAGTTGAGAGCCTTGATGAAGCAATCCCTTACTGGGAAAATGTGATCGGTTTGAAATGTTATGCCATTGAGGAAGTTCCCGAGCAAAAAGTGCGTACGGCATTCCTTATGCTGGGTCAGACCAAGATCGAACTCTTGGAGCCTACTTCGGAAGATTCTCCGATTGCAAAGTACATCGAGAAGCGCGGCGTCGGTATCCATCACATGGCTCTTGCCGTGGAGAATATCGAGGCTCAGTTGGCCGATGCCGAAGCACACGGCATCCGTTTGATCGACAAGACGCCCCGCAACGGCGCCGAGGGTATGTCGATCGCTTTCCTTCATCCGAAATCCGCGCAGGGTATCTTGACCGAGCTTTGCGAAAACAAGAATAAATAATTGCGACCATGAGCGAAATTCAAAATAAGATCAATCAACTGATCGAGAATCGCGAGACTGCACGCTTGGGCGGTGGTCAGAAGGCGATTGATAAACAGCACGAGAAGGGTAAGTACACCGCTCGCGAGCGCATCCAGATGTTGCTCGACGAGGGCTCGTTCGAAGAGTTCGATATGTTCGTTACGCATCGTTGCTACGACTTCGGTATGGAGAAGAAGCATACCTACGGCGATGGCGTTGTGACGGGTTATGGTACGATCGGCGGTCGCTTGGTTTATGTCTTTGCACAGGACTTCACCGTGACGGCAGGTTCGCTGTCGTTGTCGATGGCAGAGAAGATCTGCAAGGTGATGGATATGGCTATGCGCAACGGCGCACCCTGCATCGGTATCAACGACTCGGGTGGCGCGCGTATTCAAGAAGGTGTGAATGCCTTGGCAGGTTATGCCAATATCTTCCAGCGCAATGTGATGTCGTCGGGTGTCATTCCGCAGATCTCGGCAATCTTCGGCCCTTGCGCCGGCGGTGCTGTTTATTCGCCTGCTTTGACCGACTTCATCATTATGAAGAAGAATACCTCGAATATGTTCTTGACGGGTCCGAAGGTCGTGAAGACCGTGACGGGCGAGGATGTTACGCAGGAGCAGTTGGGCGGTGCCGTGATGCACTCCACCAAGTCGGGCGTGGCTCAATTCGCCGTAGATACCGAGGAGGAGGGTATCGAGACCATCAAGAAACTCTTGTCGTATATCCCGCAGAACAATATGGAGGATGCTCCCTTGGCTGTTTGTACCGATAAGATCGACCGCTTGGAGGATTCGTTGAACGAGATCATCCCCGACAACGCCAACAAACCTTACGATATGGCTGAGGTGATCCGCGCGATTGTCGATGACGGCGAATACTTGGAATCGGCTCCGGGCTATGCCAAGAACATCATCACCTGCTTTGCCCGCTTCAATGGTCAGTCGGTGGGTATCATCGCCAACCAGCCTAAGTTCATGGCAGGTGTACTCGACATCAATGCAAGCCGCAAGGCTGCGCGCTTTGTCCGCTTCTGTGATGCGTTCAACATTCCGTTGGTGACTTTGGTCGATGTGCCGGGCTTCCTGCCGGGTACGACCCAGGAGTACGGCGGTATCATCGGTCACGGTGCAAAACTGCTGTTCGCTTACTGCGAGGCTACGGTTCCCAAGATCACGGTTACGCTGCGTAAGGCTTACGGCGGTGCTTATATCGTGATGGCTTCAAAGCATATCCGCGGCGACATCAACTACGCATGGCCTACGGCAGAGATCGCCGTGATGGGTGCGAGCGGTGCTGTCGGCGTGCTTTACGGCAAGGATCTGAAGACTTTGGCCGACAAACCCGAGGAGATGAAGGCATTCATCGCCGAGAAGGAGAAGGAGTATAACGACAAGTTCTCGAACCCGTACAATGCAGCCCGCTACGGCTACATCGACGATGTGATCGAGCCGCGTAATACTCGTTTCCGCATCATCCGCGCCCTGCAGTCGCTCGCTACGAAGCGTTTGCAGAATCCGCCCAAGAAACACAACAATATTCCTTTATAACGGTTGCCGATTATGAGTATTCAATTATTAACAGGTGCTGTCGAGGAGGCTCAGACTGTGGCACAGGAGGTCGTGGAGAAGACCGCCGAGGTGGCGCAGACGGTTGCCGTCGAGGCTCAGAAGGTGGTGGAGGCAGCAGCTCCCGCCGCCGAGACCGTCAAAGACTGGTCGGCGATGTTGTGGACCGCATTGATCTGTATCGTCTCCGTGTTCTTTGTGCTGGTGTTGCTCATCTTCGTGATGAAGCTCTTTGGTGTGGTGTTTACCAAGCGCCCGAAGAACGCCGCCGCTCCTGCCGCAAAGCAGGAGTCGGGACAGATTCACGAGGAGGAGATTGCTGCCATCACTACGGCGCTGCGCCTTTTCAGTGGCGATTTGCACGACCGCGAGTCGGAGGTGCTGACCATCATGAATATCAAACGAGCTTACTCGCCGTGGAACTCGAAGATCCACGGATTAACTCAGATGCCTGACAGAAAATTTTAAAAGACAATGAAAAAAGATTATTCGCTGAAAATCAACGGACATAACTACGATGTGCAGATCGACGATGTGAACGAAACCTCGACTTTGGCACATGTTACGGTCAATGGTACGGCTTACGAGGTGGAAATCGCCGGCGACAAAGCTGCCCATGTGGCCAAACCTCAGGTTGCTGCCGCATCCAAAGAGGCTAATAGCGCACAGATCATGCCTTCGACGGCTGCTCCTTCGCCCCGCATTGCTCCCGCAGCTGCTGCCGGAGCCGGCAACGCTGTGAAGAGCCCGCTGCCCGGTACGGTGCTCGGTATCAAGGTTAATGTGGGTGATAAGGTCGCTCCCGGTCAGACCCTGATGATCCTTGAGGCTATGAAGATGGAGAACAACATCGACGCCGATCGTGCAGGTGTTGTCAAGCAAATCCTCGTGCAGCAGGGTTCTACCGTCATGGAAGGTGATCAGTTAATCGTCATCGAGTAAATCCCGACGCCCTATGTTTACACTACTAACCGCACAAACCAATTCCGTGGCGGAGAGTCTTATGGACTTCGCTAAAGAAAGTGGCATAGGTTTGTTGTTTGAAAACGATTTCTTCACCCTCACGGGCGGAATGGGCACGCTCATTATGATCGGTATTGCCTTTTTCTTGCTTTATTTGGCGATCCATCATAAGTTCGAGCCGCTGTTGTTGTTCACCATCGCATTTGGTATGTTGCTCGCCAACCTGCCGGGTGCTAATCTCTATCACACCGAACTCTTTGCCGGAGGTCATGTTCACTGGGGTGAATTTGTCGGTACGGCAGGTCTGTTGGACTACCTTTATTTGGGTGTCAAACTCGGTATCTATCCTTGCTTGATCTTCGTGGGCGTGGGCGCTATGACCGACTTCGGCCCGCTGATCGCCAATCCCAAGAGCTTCTTGTTGGGTGCTGCGGCTCAGATCGGTATTTTCGTGACCTTCTTGGGTGCTTATGCCCTCGGTTTCACGCCCGAGCAATCGGGTTCGATCGGTATCATCGGTGGTGCCGATGGCCCTACCGCTATCTACCTTACTTCGTTGCTCGCACCCGAGTTGTTGGGTCCGATCGCCGTTGCGGCTTACTCCTATATGGCACTCGTTCCCGTGATCCAGCCGCCCATCATGCGCGCGCTGACCACCAAGAAGGAGCGTATGATCAAGATGAACACCCTGCGCCCCGTGTCGAAGACCGAGCGCATCTTGTTCCCGATCGTCTTGACGACCATCATCGCGTTTTTGTTGCCGAGCGCAGCTCCGCTGATCGGTTGCTTGATGTTGGGTAATCTGATGAAGGAGTGCGGCGTTGTCGATCGTCTGAGCAAGACGGTGCAGAACGAGTTGATGAACATTGTTGTCATTTTCTTGGGTATCACGGTGGGTGCTACGGCTACTGCCGAGGCATTCTTGAACTTCAAGACTTTGGGTATCTTGATTCTTGGCGTATTGGCATTCTGTATGGGTACGGCAGGCGGTGTGCTCTTGGCCAAGTTCATGAACTTGTTTGCCAAGGAAGGCAAGAAGATCAACCCGCTGATCGGTTCGGCAGGTGTGTCGGCTGTGCCGATGGCTGCCCGCGTATCGCAGACGGAGGGTCAGAAGGAGAATCCTTCGAACTTCCTGTTGATGCACGCCATGGGTCCCAATGTGGCAGGTGTGATCGGTTCGGCTGTGGCGGCAGGTCTGCTGTTGGCGTTCTTGGCATAAGAGCCTGACCTTATAATTTTGACGGAGGATCAACCTTTTCCTTAGGGTTGATCCTCCTCTTTTTATGCAGATTCATATAGTATAGGTGTAGATCGGAGTAGGAAATGATGAAAAAGCGCGAAGTTCTTTAAAATTTTTATAGGAATGTTTGTAATCTGAAAATGATTTCGTATCTTTGCGCACCCATAAAATTATGGGAACGATTACAACAAGTTAAATTAAACGTAAAACACAGTGGATTCATTAAGCTACAAAACCATCTCGGTCAACGCATCGACCGCAACCAAAGAGTGGGTTGTTATCGACGCTAACGGCGAGGTGTTGGGACGCCTTGCATCGCAGGTTGCGAAAATCCTCCGAGGCAAGAACAAGCCCAGCTACACTCCCCATGTGGATTGTGGTGACTATGTCATCGTAATCAATGCGGACAAAGTGAAGCTCACGGGCAAGAAGATGACCGATAAGGTCTACACAAGACACTCGGGTTACCCCGGTGGCCGTCGTTATACGACCCCCGAAGAGTACCTTCAGAAGAAGCCGACATTCTTGGTTGAGAATGCAGTAAAGGGTATGTTGCCCCGCACTCGCCTCGGTGCCGTTCTTTTGAAAAACCTCAAGGTTTATGCCGGCGAGGAGCATCCTCACGCAGCACAAAACCCCAAGACAATTAAATTAAACGAGATTAAGTAAGAGTTATGGAAGTTGTAAACACCGTTGGTCGTCGTAAGGCCGCTGTGGCTCGCGTATATGTGAAGCCGGGTAAGGGTCAGATTACAATCAACCGCAAAGATCTTGCAGTCTATTTCCCGTTGGAGATTCTCCAGTTCGAGGTTAAGCAGCCCTTGTTGGTTACTAACACTTTGGAGAACTATGACATCAACATCAACTTGGATGGTGGTGGTGTAACGGGTCAGGCAGAGGCTGCTCGTATGGGTATCGCACGCGCATTGTGCGAAATCGACGCTGAGTTGCGTCCCGCTTTGAAGAAGGCAGGATTCCTCACGCGTGATCCCCGCGAGGTTGAGCGTAAGAAGCCCGGTCAGCCCGGAGCACGCCGCAAGTTCCAATTCAGCAAGCGTTAGTACGATCGGAATTTCGGCAAAGCACAATGCGGGTTCAAATCGAACGGACTGCAGATTTTGATTTGTATTACCTTTCGGTTGCCCCGTTGCGGAAAACTTCATAGGATCGGTTGCATAGCCGCTACCCGTGGAGTTGAAGTAAAGAGAATTAAAATTACCAAACAAGAATTAAAATGTCACGTACAGATTTTAATACATTATTGGAAGCCGGTGCGCACTTCGGTCACCTGAAGCGCAAATGGAACCCGAAAATGGCTCCTTATATCTTCATGGAGAAGAACGGCATCCACATCATCGACCTGCACAAGACCGTGATCAAGGTAGATGAGGCTGCTGCAGCCATCAAGCAGATCGCCAAGAGCGGTCGCCGCGTGCTGTTCGTAGCAACCAAGAAGCAAGCAAAGGAAATTGTTGCCGAAAAGGTAGCAGCAGTAGGCATGCCCTATGTAACTGAGCGTTGGGCAGGCGGTATGCTGACAAACTTCCCCACCATACGAAAAGCCGTCAAGAAAATGGCTACCATCGATAAGATGACCAATGACGGTACTTTTGATAACTTCTCGAAGCGTGAGAAGCTCCAGATTTCGCGTCAGCGCGCAAAGTTGGAGAAGAACCTCGGTTCGATTGCCGACCTGACCCGTCTTCCCGCAGCATTGTTTGTAGTGGATGTACAGAAGGAGGCTAACGCCGTAAAAGAGGCTAAGCGATTGAGCATTCCCGTATTTGCAATGGTAGATACTTGTTGTGATCCCACTGATATCGATTACGTTATCCCTGCAAATGACGATGCTGCAAAGTCGATTGCCTGCATTATGGATGTCATGTGCGCAGCTATTGCCGAGGGTTCGGAGGAGCGCCGTCTCGAAAAGGAGAAGGAAGCTCAGGAGCAGGCAGCTGCACAGGAGAACGCTCCCCGCAAGGAGGGTAAGCCCCGCATCAAGAAGTCGGTAAAGGCTTCGGTAGATGCAGAGGAGGAGACCTTGAAAGAGGTAGTTGCTTCGGTTGAGACTCCGTTTGAGGAGCCCAAAGAGGCTTAATTCACCACGCTTTAGGAAAGTTATTAACTTATAAAAAAATCCAAAAACTATGGAAATCAAAGCAGCTGATGTGATGAAGCTCCGCAAAATGACCGGTGCCGGTATGATGGACTGCAAGAAGGCCCTCGTAGAGGCAGAAGGTGATTATGAGCGTGCTCAGGACATTATCCGCGAGAAGGGTAAATTGGTCGTAGCAAAGCGTGCAGACCGCAGCGCATCGGAGGGTGTCGTTGTAACGAAGATCGTAGGTCAGAAGGCTTACATCCT
>SAMEA104404097__coassemble_2551_pt1 | contig 12340 bp, 11 predicted proteins | sample SAMEA104404097__metabat2_high_PE_016 | metagenome-assembled genome bin SAMEA104404097 (sample SAMEA104404097) | Balaenoptera acutorostrata | reverse complement strand
GTTTCCATCACTTCGGATTGGGGCGTGATGGGGTAGCCGAAATATCCGTCGCAACCGTAGCGAATCGCAGCGTATGCGATCACCTCGTTGCCTTTCATCAATCTTACTTCTTTCTCTTCCATAGCCTTACTCGATTTTTTGACGATAAACCGTAATTACGCTGTCCGGACAAATCACTGCGCACGAAGCACAGCCGATACACGCATCCGGATTGGCCATCTGAGCTACGGGATATCCTTTGATGTTCACTTCCGTCGAAAGCGAGAGTACATCGCACGGACAAGAAGCAATGCACACGCCGCAGCCTTTGCATCGATCCTTATCGACAACGATTGTTCCTTTGATTTTAGCCATAACGCAGTTGATTAATGTGTTGTTCCCTACAAAAATAGCAAAAAAATCGGAGATTTCGAATAGATTTTCATCTTATTCGTCTCAATTCTGAAGTTTTTCTTTTCAAAAACAGATCACTCCATCTCTTATATTTTGCTTTGAGACTGATACTGAGCCCACAACAAGTGTCCCGTAGATGTATTCTCTTGGTTTGAAATTTTGTTCTTTTGGTTGGAAATCTGTCTTTTTTTTTGAATAGAATGGATGCTTTGGGTTATTCGGTCGTTTATAAGGCGAGGCTTCTTATTTTTTCGGATGATGCTTCGGGAGGTAGAACCGGGGTCTTTGGAGTTCTTCGCCGTGGGATTATACAGATACCAAAAACGGGAATCCTCTGCTGAGGATTCCCGCAAGAACAAATCCGTTTGGGGGATTCGCTTATTTCTCGAACGAGTGGATCACAACACCCGAACGCAGTTTCGGCTCAAACCAAGTTGTCTTCGGCGGCATGATGCAACCCGAATCAGCGATGTTGATCAACTGCTGCATCGAAACGGGGTAGAGCGCGAAGGCAACCTTCATCTCTCCGTTATCAACGCGGCGCTTCAACTCGCCCAAACCGCGGATACCACCGACAAAGTCGATACGATCCGAAGTACGCAGGTCTTTGATGTCGAAGATCTTGTCCAAAACGAGGTTCGAGAGAACCGTTACATCCAATACACCGATCGGGTCTTGGTCGTTGTAGGTGCCTGCCTTTGCAGTCAGGCTCCACCAGTGACCCTCCAAGTACATGGCAAAGTTGTGCAACTTGTTGGGGCGATATTCCTCAGTACCCTTATCCTCTACATCGAAGTGTTCCTTCAACTTCTCAACGACCTCGGCAGGAGTCAAGTTGTTCAAGTCGCGCAATACGCGGTTGTAGTCGATGATGCGCAACTGGCTTGCGGGGAAGGTTACTGCCAAGAAGAAGCAGTATTCCTCGTTGCCGGTGTGCTGGGGGTTGTTGGCCTTGCACTCAGCACCTACACGAGCAGCTGCAGCCGTACGGTGGTGACCATCGGCAACATACAAAGCGGGAATGCCTGCGAAGATCTCGGTGATGCGGTCGTTGATCGCCTTGTCCTTGATCACCCACAGCTGGTGACCGAAGCCGTCCTCTGCCGTGAAATCGTATTCGGGCTTGTTCTCCTTAACGAACTTCTCAACGATGGCGTTGATCTCATCGTTGTCGGGGTATGCGAAGAATACCGGCTCGATGTTAGCCTGCTGATTGCGCACATGCTTCATACGATCGTTCTCCTTCTCAACACGGGTCAGCTCGTGCTTCTTGATTGCGCCCGAGAGGTAGTCCTCGAAGTGGCAGCACATCGTCAGACCATACTGCGTACGGCCTTCCATCGTCTGAGCGTAGATGTAGTAGCACTCCTCGCCGTCCTGCTGCAACCAACCCTCTTTTCTCCAACGCTTGAAGTTCTCGACAGCCTTGTCGTAAACCTCGGGTGCGTGCTCATCAGCGATGGGCTCGAAGTCGATTTCGGGTTTGATGATGTGCAAGAGCGAACGCTCCGTAGCTTCTTTCTTTGCCTCCTCCGAGTTCAAAACATCGTAGGGACGCGATGCAACCTCAGCTGCATATTCCTTCGGCGGACGAATGCCGCAGAAAGGTTTAATTCTTACCATGGCGGTTATAAATTTTAAGGTTTGTGATTCTCTTTAGTTACAAAAGGGCGGAATGACCCCCTCATCGAAAGCCTCCGCCCCTTATGTACTTTGGAACTGTTATTTGTTTACTTGGAAGGTGGTGTCACCACTCTTGAAGTAACCAACGATCTGGTTGGCAGCTGCCAAACCTGCGTTGATGTTAGCCTCGCCGGTCTCTGCACCCTGCTTCTTGGGGGTAGCGAAGACGCGCTTGCCAAACTTCTCGTTCCAAGCTGCCTGATTTACACCTGCAATATCGGTGATGTACTTCAGATCCTCGCGCTCGGTGAATGCCTTCTCCAAGCCCTCCTCGCAAATAACCTCCTTGCGGGCGGTATTTACCAAGATAGCACCCTTCGGCATCGACGAGATCAGCTCGTAGTTGATCGAACCCTTCGTATCTGCGGTTGCGGGAATGTGCAACGACAGGTAGTTCGAACGCTTGAACAACTCCTCAACGGTCTCAACTTTCTCGCAACCGTCTGCTGCCAAAGTTGCAGCGTCCTTGTGGCGAGCGTAAACGATGACCTTCATGCCCAGTGCCTGAGCCTTCTGACCTACGAGCTTACCGATATGACCGTATGCCATCAAACCGAGGGTCTTGCCCTGCAACTCCTGACCCTTGCCGGGGTTGAAGCAGTTACGCGACATATAAACCATCATACCCAAAGCCAACTCGGCAACAGCGTTCGAGTTCTGACCCGGAGTATTCATAACAACGATACCGTGCTCGGTAGCAGCAGCCAAATCAACATTGTCGTAACCTGCACCTGCACGAACAACGATCTTGAGTTGTTTGGCGGCAGCGATTACCTCGGGGGTAACTTTATCGCTGCGGATGATGAGTGCGTCAGCGTCTGCAACAGCAGCCAACAACTCTGCCTTCTCGGTATATTTCTCCAAAAGAGCCAGTGTGTGACCGGCACCTTCAACGATTGCGCGGATACCCTCAACAGCCTCTTTTGCAAAGGGTTTCTCGGTAGCAACTAATACTTTCATATTTGGTTTTTTTCTTAGTTTTAGGTTCTTAATTATACTTGTTCTTATTCACCGACCAACCATCGGAAATACATTCCCGATGGTTGATGCGTGAATAGTTATATAGTGTAGACTATATTATTTGTGGAGTTGCTCGAAGTCCTGCATGCACTTAACCAGAGCCTCTACGCTCTCCTTGGGGAGTGCGTTGTAGCACGATGCACGGAAACCACCTACCAAACGGTGACCCTTGATGCCGACCATGCCACGCTCGGTTGCGAACTTGAAGAACTCGTCAGCCAAATCCTCGTGACCCTCGGTCATTACGAAGCAGATGTTCATCAACGAACGATCCTCCTTCTCAACGGTACCGCGGAACAACGAGTTGCGGTCGATCTCATCGTACAGCAAAGCAGCCTTCTCCTTGTTGCGACGCTCGATCTCCTTAACACCGCCGATCTCCTTCAACCACTTCAAGGTCTCGCCCAATACATAGATGGGGAATACCGGAGGAGTGTTGAACATCGAGTTCTTCTCTACATGGGTGTTGAAGTTCACCATGGTAGGCAGATCACGAACCTGCTTAGCCAAGAAGTCCTCACGGATGATAGCGAATGCTACACCTGCGGGTGCCAAGTTCTTCTGAGCACCACCGTAAACCATAGCGTACTTGGTGATGTCGAAATCGTGCGACAGGATGTCCGACGACATATCTGCTACAACGGGAACGGGCGAATCGATGTCTGCGTGGTACTCGGTACCATAGATCGTGTTGTTCGAAGTGATGTGAACATAGTCCAAATCAGCGGGAATCTCCACGCCTTTGGGAATATACGAGAAGTTCTTGTCTTCCGAAGTAGCCAAAACCGCTACCTCACCATAACGCTTTGCCTCCTTGATGGCTTTCTTCGACCAAACACCGGTGTTGATGTAACCGGCCTTCTTGCCGAGGAAGTTGGCAGCGATCTCATAGAAGAAAGTGCTGGCACCACCACCGATATAGAAGATACGATAGTTATCGGGAATACGAAGCAACTCGCGGAAGTTAGCCTCTGCATCAGCAACGACCTTGTCAAAGTCCTTGGTACGGTGCGAAATCGAAAGGATCGAAAGACCCGAGTCATTGAAATCGAGAACGGCCTTAGCTGCCTTCTCTACTACCTCCTGCGGGAGAATAGACGGTCCCGCATTGAAATTGTGTTTTTTCATAATGGTTAGTTATGTGAATAAGTTTTTAAGTTTATCGTGCTATTTTTAATAACACACAAATATAAGCAAAATAATTCTGATAAAGCAACACTTTGTCAAATAATTTTCATTCTGGGCTTAGTTTGTCGCGTTTTTGAATTGTTTTTATTATTTTTGTCGAAATTTAATCACTTATTATATATGGTAAAATCTATGACGGGCTTCGGCAAGGCCGAGGTCGCACTTCAAAATAAGAAAATCACCGTCGAGATCCGTTCGCTCAATTCCAAACAACTCGATCTGAATATGCGCATCCCCGGCGCTTATCGTCAAGCCGAGGGCGATGTGCGCAACATCGTTGTCCGCACCCTTCAGCGCGGTAAGGTCGATCTGTTCGTGACGGTGGAATCGACTGCGGTCTCCACGCCCGCGCATATTAATAAAGAGGTATTCCGCGAATATTTGCAGCAGATGACCGATACGCTGAGCTTCGCCGGCATCGATTCGTCTTACGATTCGATGGTCGCTTGCCTGATGCGTATGCCCGATGTGGTGACGACCGAGCAGCAGACTGTGTCGGAGGACGAGATCAAGGCTCTGCTCGATTGTACGCAGCGCGCCGTGGCGGCATTGGACGAGTTTCGCCAGCAGGAGGGAGCTGTCTTGATCGCCGATCTTATGCATCGCGTGGATCTGATCGAGGGCTACAAGGAGCAGGTCGTTCCCTTCGAGAAATCGCGTACCGAAACCATCCGTCAGCGCATTTTGGACGGGATGGAGAAACTCAAGGTCGATGTCGATATGAACCGTTTGGAGCAGGAGATGATCTTCTACTTGGAGAAGTTGGACATTACCGAGGAGAAGGTTCGCCTGAAGAACCACTGCAAATACTTCCGCGATGTGGCAGCCGAGGAGGAAGCTCCGGGTCGCAAGTTGGGTTTCATCGCGCAGGAGATGGGTCGCGAGATCAATACCATGGGATCGAAAGCCAACGAGTCGAACATCCAGATCTTGGTCGTTAAGATGAAGGATGAGTTGGAGAAGATCAAGGAACAAGTGTTGAATATCCTCTAACCTACATTATATATGGGTAAGATTGTTATTTTCTCGGCACCGAGCGGATCGGGCAAGACCACGATCGTGCGCGAACTGCTCAAGCGCTTCGACGACATGGAATTTTCGGTATCGGCAACGAGCCGTCAGCCCCGTGGCGTTGAGCAAAACGGAGTGGACTACTATTTCCTCTCGCAGGAAGAATTTCGCAAGGCGGTCGATGAGGATCGTTTTGTGGAGTGGGAGGAGGTCTACAAAGGCACCTGCTACGGCACTTTGCGTTCGGAGATCGAGCGTATATGGGCGAAGGGCAACATCATCCTGTTTGATGTCGATGTGATGGGCGGCATGAACCTCAAGCGCATTTTCGGCGACAAGGCATGCTCGATCTTCATCATGCCGCCTTCGGTCGAGGAACTGCGCCGCCGTTTGGAAGGTCGCGGAACCGATTCTGCCGAGATGGTCGATAAGCGCGTGGCAAAAGCCGAATTTGAAATGACTAAAGCACCGCATTTCGACCATGTCGTGATCAACGACAAATTGGAAGATGCTGTGCATGAAACCATTGACATCCTTACGAACTTCAAAGCACGATAAGCAATGAAAAAACGCATGATGCTCTATTTCGGGTCGTTCAACCCGATCCATAACGGTCATATCCGCTTGGCGGAGTATGTTGTCGGGCGCGGCTTGGCGGATGAGGTGGCGTTGATCATCTCGCCCCAATCGCCCTACAAGCAGTCGATGGCACTGGCATCGGAGACCGACCGCTTCGAATTGGCGGAGATGGCTTGCGGGGCATCGCGCTTTCCGGAGGTGATCCGTCCTTCGGTGGTTGAGTTCCTGCTCCCCAAACCTTCGTACACCATACACACATTAGACTATTTGGACGAGATGTGCGGCGACAAGATGCAGTTTTCGATCCTCATGGGTGCCGACCAGCTCGACCGCTTGGAGGGTTGGAAGGACTATGAGCGCATCTTGGCTTACCCGATCTTTGTCTATCCGCGCCGAGGCGAGAAAATGCCCGAGAAATACCGCGACCGCATCACGCTTTTGGAGGATGCTCCGCTTCAGGATTTCTCCTCTACCGAGGTGCGCCGCCGCATCGAAAACGGGGAAGACACCTCCACGATGTTGCACCCCGATGTTGCCAAGCAGATCCGCCAAAAAGGACTGTGGAGCATCGCTTCGCAGATCGTTGCGCTCAACGCCCGTTTGGATGCCGAGCCCGACAACATCGAGATGCTGCTCCAACGCGGACAACTGCATTACCGCCGTCAAGAGTGGGGTGATGCCATCAACGATTTTAACAAAGTGCTGAAGATCGATCCCTCGCACCACGAAGCCCGACAATTTGTCGAGATGGTCGAAGAGATCCTCGCATTCCGCTACAAAGATATTTATAACCCTTGATTATGAATCGATTAAGAATTGCATTGCTCGCCGGAGGTAACTCTTCGGAGCGAGGTATTGCACTCCAAAGTGCTGCACAAATCGAGGCGGCGTTGGATCACGAAAAATACGATATTACTCTGGTGGATGTCAATCACCGCGATTGGCTCTACACCGCACCCGATGGTCGCAAGTGGTCGCTCGACAAGAACGATTTCTCGATGACGGTCGATGGCGTTCGCCGCGAGTTTGACTATGCGCTGATCATCATCCACGGCACGCCCGGCGAGGATGGCAAATTGCAGGGCTACTTGGAGATGATGGACATCCCGTTCTCCTCGTGCTCGATGACCTCCTCGGTCGTAACCTTCGATAAAGTCACCGCCAAACGCACGCTCCAAGGTTGCGGAATCAACCTTGCCCGCGAGGTGTTTTTGAGCCGTGGCGAACAATATAACGCCCAAGAGATCGTTAATCAACTCGGTCTTCCGTTGTTTGTGAAGCCCAATGCGAGCGGATCATCGTTCGGTGTGACGCGCGTAACTTCTGTAGACCAACTTCCCGCAGCCATTGATTCGGCCTTTACGGAGAGTGCCGATGTGCTGATCGAGGAGTGCATCACGGGTCGCGAAATGGCGTGTGGCGTGATGATCGCCGGCGGTAAGGAATATGTGTTCCCCGTGACGGAGATTGTGCCGAAGAACGAATTTTTCGACTACGAAGCCAAATACACCGCAGGCTGTTCCGATGAAATCACCCCTGCCGACATCTCGGACGAGGTACGCCGTGAGCTGAACCGCATGACCTTGGAGGCATATAAGATGTGCCGTTGCAAGGGCGTGGTGCGTGTCGATTTCATCGTTACACCCGAGGGAAAGCCCTACTTCATCGAACTGAACGCCATCCCCGGAATGAGCGGCGGCAGCATCGTGCCGAAGCAGGTGCGCGCGATGGGCATGACTCTCGGAGAATTGTTTGACCTCGTTATTGCCGATACTGCCCGAAGATGATTGAGATAGACGACAAGATTGTAAGCCAAGACCTTCTGCGCGAGTGCTTCTGCTGCGACTTGGGTGCCTGCAAGGGCATCTGTTGCGTGGAGGGTAATGCGGGTGCTCCGCTCGAAGCCGATGAGGTCGAGATCCTCCGGCGCGAATATGAGGCATACCGCCCCTATATGACGGGTGAGGGTATAGAAGCCGTTGGGGAACAGGGATTTGCGGTGCTGGACGAGGACGGCGATTTGACTACGCCCTTGATCCACGATGCCGAGTGCGCCTTTTCCTACAAGGAGAACGGATGCACGCTCTGCGCCATCGAACGCGCCTACCGTGAGGGTAAAACCGAGTTCAAGAAACCGATTTCGTGCCATCTGTACCCGATCCGTTTGATCAACTTCTCGAACGGCACGGTGGGGCTCAACTACCACCGATGGGATGTGTGCGAGGGTGCACGCCAATGCGGTAAGAAATTGGGCATTCCCGTTTATAAATCGCTCAAAGAACCCATCATCCGCCGATTCGGCGCGGATTTTTACGAGGCTTTGGAAGCCGCCGAACAATACATTAAGCAACTCTAACTCCTAAAAGAATAATGGTAAAGAAAATCGTGCTGGTTGTAACCGTCTTGGCACTTGTGTGCGGATCGGTCTATGCCGCCCCTAAAAAGAAAAAGAAATCGAAGAAGCGCGCTAAGACCGAGCAGGTCGCAGAGCCGTTGAAAGAGGAACAGGAAAAACCCGCAGTGGAGGAGCTAAAGCCCGCGCCCGCGCCTGCGGTGGTCGATGCCGATGCCGTCAAAGAACCCGTGTGCGAGCTAAAACGCACCCCCGAGCAGATTGCTGCGGACTCGATCGCCGACCTCAAGGAGCGACTGAAGCCCTGCAAAATCCACTCTACATTTGAGACCAACGATCTTTGCGTGATCGACACCCTCGACTCGGGCAACGATGCCGTGAAGGTGGTGCTTTACAGCAACAACACTTGGAAATATGTCCGCAACCGTGCCATCTCGAAGGACAGCACCATCTTCGTGAAGTATTGGGACACGAAGAACATCCTGCCTTATCGCGAGGTCGATATGTCGAAGATGCCCAACTCGGTGGTGATCGATTTGTTGGATTCGATGACCACCTACCATTGTCCCTATCAAGGCGCTGTGAATCCCCGCGGAAAGTATGGTCCGCGCCGTGGCCGCCGTCACCAAGGTGTGGATCTCCCCTTGAAGATGGGATCGCCCATCTATGCCACTTTCTCGGGTCGTGTGCGCATTGCCACCTACAACCGAGGCGGTTACGGCAAGTTGGTGATCATCCGCCACGATAACGGCTTGGAGACTTACTACGGTCACTTGTCGGAGATCTTGGTTGAGCCCGAACAATGGGTTGAGGCAGGTCATGTGATCGGCTTGGGCGGCTCGACGGGTCGTTCGACAGGACCGCACCTTCACTTTGAGACCCGCTACTACGGACAGGCATTCGACCCCGAGCGTTTGATCGATTTCAAGGCAGGCACGCTCTGCCGCGAGACCTTCCTTTTGAAGAAATCGTTCTTCAGCATCTACTCCAAGGCGGGGCAGGACTTCGAGGATGAGATCGCCAACGAGGAGCAGGATAAGCGCGAGGCAGCCGAACGCGCCGCACTCCGCTACCATACCATCCGCAATGGCGATACCTTGGGGCACATTGCCCGCAAATACGGAACAACCGTGGGCAATATTTGCCGTTTGAATAATATGAAATCTACGGCAATCCTCCGCTTGGGGCGTAAGCTGAGAGTGAGATAAACTACGATTGATCAAACACAGAATGGCACGGATACCTATTATATATAGGATCCGTGCCGTTTGTTTTTGCACCGGCGAGGTATCTGCATACAACTACCTATATGTGGGTAAAGATGGGACTGTGGACAAGAAAAGTGGGGCTTTGCTTCGTTTTTACGGGGTTTTTTATTAATTTTGGGGATGTTAAAAGACAAATCTAATCAACTATAAAATTATGTCAGTATTAACCACATTGAAACCTGCCTTGGTTTTCGAGCAGTTTGATGCCATTACCAAGGTTCCCCGTCCTTCGAAGCGCGAGGGCAAAATCATTGAGTTCTTGGTCAATTGGGCCAAGGAACACAACTTTGAATATAAGAAAGATGCTACGGGTAATGTCGTGATGCGCGTGCCCGCAACTCCCGGCTACGAAGATCGCCCCACGGTGATCCTCCAGTCGCACATGGATATGGTTTGCGAGAAGAACTCCGACCTTGAGTTTGACTTCGACAACGATCCCATCCAGCCCCGCATCGATGGCGAGTGGGTCAAGGCTACCGGCACGACCCTCGGCGCTGACGATGGTATTGGTATGGCTGCTCAGATGGCTGTGCTGTTGGATCCTTCGTTGAAGCACGGCCCCGTTGAGGCTTTGTTTACGATCGATGAGGAGACCGGCTTGACGGGTGCTTTCGGCTTGGGTGAAGGCATGCTGACGGGTAAGTACCTCTTGAACCTCGACTCGGAGGATGAGGGCGAGTTGTTCATCGGTTGCGCCGGCGGTGTTGATACCGTGGCTACCTTCCACTACACTTCGGAGGCTGCTCCCGCCGATTATGCTTGGTTCCGTATGGAGGTTTCCGATCTGTTGGGCGGACACTCGGGTGACGACATCAACAAGGGTCACGGCAACTCGAACAAGATCGTTGCCCGCCTGCTGTGGATGGGTATGCAGAAGTTCCAACTCAAGCTCAACAACTTCACGGGCGGTAACTTGCGTAACGCCATCCCGCGTGAGGCTCACGCAACATTCGGCGTTCCCGCTTCGATGAAGGCTGAATTTGTGGCTATGTTCAACCAATATGCCGGGGACATCAAGGCTGAATTGCAGTTCACCGAACCCAACTTGAAGGTTGTTTTGAAGGATGCCGAGCCTGTCGAAGAAGTGATTGATGCCAAGACGCAGAAGGGTTTGATCTATTCTTTGGTTGGCGTTGCCAACGGCGTGATCGAGATGTCGTTCGCTGTTCCCGGATTGGTCGAAACCTCGACCAACTTGGCTTCGGTCAAGTTCCAAGAGGGCAATACCATCGTAGTTACGCTGTCGCAGCGTTCGTCGGTGGAGAGCGCAAAGGACTATGTCGCTCAACTCGTTGAGTCGGTATTCGTTTTGGGCGGTGCCGAGGTCGTTCACTCGGAGGGCTACCCCGGATGGGCTCCCAACCCGCAGTCGAAGCTGTTGGAGGTTTCGGTTGAGGCTTACAAGCGTTTGTTCCACACCGAGCCCAAGGTTCGCGCCATCCACGCAGGTTTGGAGTGCGGTCTGTTCTTGGTGAAGTATCCCCACTTGGAGATGGTTTCGTTCGGCCCGACCTTGCGCGGCGTTCACTCGCCCGACGAGCGTCTGGAGATCTCGACCGTCCAGAAGTTCTGGGATCTCTTGGCTGAGATCTTGAAGACGATCGACTAATTGCGATTGATCTTTTACAAGCCGTCCGAATTATTCGGGCGGCTTTCTTTGTTGCCTCGATCAAGGCACAAGAGAAAGGAGGAAATCCGTAATGCGCATTACGGATTTCCTCCTTTGTATTTGAGAGGGGGAGTCCCCCTTTTAGAAGATCAAACTGAAGAGCATGTAGATCCAATGGGCAGAAACACCCGCCAAGAAACCGCCTATGGTGTGCGCCAAGATGGCCTTGGAGATCAACTCGCGGTGGCGGAGAATATCGAGCATAGCGGCATGGGTACTCAAGAAACCGCTCCAGCACATACCCATTGCGGTGAATACGGCGATCACATTGTTGTCGATGATGCCCTGCTCCACGAAGCGGGGAACGAGGCTCAACGCAGCACCCACAGCACCCAACGAGGTGATGGGGAAGGCTGCCAATTCGGGGCTTTCAAAACCGAACAAAGCCATCAAGATGAAATCGATCTTTTTGGCAATCTCTGCCAAAACGGGAACGCCCTCGTAGGCACTACCCGTGTAGCCCATAGCCGCGCCCGTTTCGGGATCAACCGATTCGCCGAAGGTGAGCATCATCACGAAGGTCGAGATGATCAGCACACCGGGGATGATCGACATACCGATCTCCACACCCGACTTACCACCGTCCAAGATCGAGTTCAGAAAGCGCAGGAAGACACCGTCCTCGTGGGGACGATCCGAGATTTCCATGTCGTGGTTTTCCTCCACAACCGCGTTGTTCAACTCGGGGTAGTCCTTCAATGTGAAGCGTTGCATCAATCGGGTCGAAATGATACTGCCGATGATGGCTCCCAAGAAACCGATCAGACCACCAGCCATGAAGCCTTGTGAGGTCATGAACAAGATCACGATCAGACCCATACCGAAAGCCGTACCGAAGTTGGTCAGCGAGACGAGTTGGTATTTCTTGAAGTATTGGGCGAAGTTTTTGTCTTTCGACAGCGTGATGATGGCGGGGTTATCCGACAGGAACGTGAGGATGCTGCCCAAAGCCGCGGCACCGGGGAGGTTGTAGAGCGGCTTCATCAGCGGGCGGAGCATACGCTCGACCATGCGCACAACGCCAAATTCAACCAACACATTACCCAAAGCACCCGACAGCACGGTGATTGCCATAATGTAGAATACGGTCTCCAACAGCAAGTGGTAGGAGGTTTGCATCACGGTGTTCAGCATATTGCCGGCACCCATCTTACATCCCAAGTATACGACAATCAG
>SAMEA104404097__coassemble_2535_pt1 | contig 12409 bp, 9 predicted proteins | sample SAMEA104404097__metabat2_high_PE_016 | metagenome-assembled genome bin SAMEA104404097 (sample SAMEA104404097) | Balaenoptera acutorostrata | reverse complement strand
CCGATACGAGAGATGTATCGACATGGTGGATGTAGCTCAGTTGGTTAGAGCACCGGATTGTGGTTCCGGGTGTCGAGGGTTCGAATCCCTTCTTCCACCCCACTCGAACCTTATAAGTCTCAGGATTTATAAGGTTTTTTTGAACATATTGGAGAGATGCAGGAGTGGTTGAACTGGCCCGCCTGGAAAGCGAGTAAACCCCTAAAGGGTTTCAGGGGTTCGAATCCCCTTCTCTCCGCAAAAAATGCCGACCCAAAGGGTCGGTTTTTTTGTGGAGAGAAGGGGATGGTATACCTACATTCCCCCTAAATCCCCCTTTGAAAAGGGGGACTTTGCTCACGCGACGAAAGATTATCGTTCTACCTATGCCGATCCACGGGATCGGCTTTTAAATTCCTATATTCATTCTTGCCGACCCGAAGGGTTGGCATCATCTTCCAATCTTATATACCTTATATATAAAAAAAGGAGACGATTCTCGTCTCCTTTTTATCAACATATAGCCTTTATTTTTTATTATACTTGACCTTTAGGTCTTCAAGCATCTTTCCAAGTTCGGAATACGAATAATCCCGCTCCCGATTATCGTGCTCATCCGAAGAACGATTCGCCCGTTTTATCGCTTCCTCTAAACTACCACCCTTCTTCTCAAAATACGCATGCAAACCCTTACAACCTCTGAAGAACTTCTCATTTTTCTCATATCCACACACTGCATTCAAATCCGCAATCAATTCCTCCTGCCCTGCATATTGACGAGTCGTATAACGGAAATAATACAAGAAAAACATCTCCGTACAAAGCTCGGTCTCAAAAAATTTCACCTCACAATGGATTCCCTTCTTCGGCTTATCAATAGTTTTTTCATACTTTTTCTGCAATGCTTGATATTGTTTCGCCTCTGCCGGTCGAGACTTCGTGTCCATATCAATCACACAGTAAATAGTACCATATCCCTCTTGCGCCCCTTTCTCGATCTTCTTATCCAGCTCTTTGAGACTTGTGTGTTTCGGAAAATCGGGCTGTATATCCAAGCCTTTAAACACATCGCGCAACGAGTTAAAATAGTAGAACTCCGTAATTCCTTCACCCAAGATCAGGATCTTATCTTGCAACTTTCCCATATCAATCGTCTAAATCCAAGAAAATAGAACCTAATTCCGGCTTTGCACCCATACGACCGATACGATAAGAATTGTACAACGATAAATTCTTATGCAAGCCAAATGAATCTGCACGATTATACTCCGAAGATGCCGTTTCGCGATTCTTATCAACAAACCAAACCGCCCCTCTGTTCTCATTCAAAAGATCTTGTTGCAAGAGAGCTGTTTCTTGGCTGGTAATCAGCAATTGCGATTGTTCCGAGTTGAACAAGAATACACTCAAATAATAGAATAATAAATCATAGTGCAGATCCTCACCCAATTCATCCAAATAGTAAACATGCTGTCCACTAATCAAATCATACAAAGGATTGAAGATCTTAATATACTTCAAAGTACCCTTCGACTGCCACTTTAACGGCACTTCAAACACCTCTTGTTCTGATCTGTTCAAGAATGCGATTGAATCCGTAGTTGGAGCCAACAATTCCTTTTTAATATTCTCCGGAACATCATTCCTCTGCAACGCCTTGCGAAGTACATTAGGGATATAACGATCTTGAACTATAGGCTTAAAATCAACAATATTCAGATCAGCCTTATTCAACATCGTTACATAAAATTTATACATTCTTGAATTAGAACGAGCCTCCTTAAGAATATCCGTCGGGCTTTTATCATCAGTATCATCGCCATCTACCTCATGATAATGCTCCATAACCCAAGTATGAAGTCGGGTAAACGGCAGAACATCTTCCTTAAAGCTGTTCTTTTTACAAACGGACAACACACTGTGATTATTCAAAATATTGGTTCGGATCGCATCTTGTGTTTTAGGCTGTAACTGCAGACTTGCTCCAAATTTCACATCAGGCTGCACATGATCATCCACAAACTTTCGTTCATAAAACAACGCCTTGACTTTATTCGGATAATAAACAAGTTCCTCATTCAAAATCCGCACACCATCAAACACAATACTATAATCGTATCGAATTCCGGCAGCATAAAAAGAAACAGACATCTCCGAAGGTTTGTCCTTTGTCAAAATAAACGGAATATAACCCGGAACTTTATCTTGCGTATCCGTATTAGGAGCTACTAACAGACCAAAGACCTTGTTCAATGCCCAAAGGATATTCGATTTACCGGAAGCATTAGAACCATAAAACACCCCCAATTTATAAAGGAATGTACCATCGGGCATCTCTGATACCAGAGGAGAGTCCGAAGGTTTAGCCAAGAAACTCAGTTCTTGCTTATCGCGAATTGACAGATAATTCTGCACAGAAAAATATCTAATCATAACAATAATAAATTTCCATCAATAGTAATTAGGCTCCGAAATATAAGGTAAAAAGTTTACATACTATAATTTTTCGCCTTATTTTTGAAGTTTTTCTCCGTTTTTAACACAAGAATAACAAATTACAAACCAATATTTAGTGATAAAGGGAAAATATTATGCGCAAGCATAGTCGGTGTATCGCGTGAGCAAGTTCTCGAACTCGGTCGGGGGAGGGGGTGGAAGATGGGAAACAGCTCCGCAGGAGTTGGCGGTGTTGGGTCGGGTGGTGTTGATCAACCGCAGGTTGAGCATAAGCCAAACGACACAAGACCACCAAAAAATTTTCTTCCAAGAAAATTTTCCCCATCTTTCACACCCTACCCGACCGCCCAATCAAGTACAGCTCAGGGAACGCCGTGCGGCAAGGGGCAGGAGCACCTGCCCCGACGAGCACAGTCCCCGCATGGCGTACCAATTAACGCGCCCAGTCCCCGCATGGCGAAGTGGCGTACCAATAAAAAACGCCCACCCCGACAAAGCCGAGGTGGGCGAAAGGATCAGCTCACAAAGAGCGGAAGGTTATTTATTGTAGTAAGCCTCCCAATATTTGCGACCGCTGTTGAGGAGGGTGATGCCCCAGAAGTCATCCCATCCGTTACTCATATAGATCTGCCATCTGTTGTTGTCCGCGGTATTCTTACGCACGCGGCGCATAGCCATACCTGCACGAACCTCCACGCCGTATTGGTTGACGGGTTTGTTGAGGTATGGGGGGTTGGTCTCGTCTGCGGGATTCGAAGCCTCAAACTCCCAGTCGCGCATGTTGTTGTCGCACATAAAGACATGGGTCGGTTCGCCGGTGAGATCATCGAATGCCGCGCCCCAAATCGTCATGGCGTGACTGCCTTTCGAGGTTGCGAAGCCGACCGTCCACGAGTTGTCGATGTCCGGATTTTCGGGATAAGCCTGCTTCAAAAGGTTGCCGACATTCGTTGCATTATAATCCTCAATAAGAATCTCGTTAATCGCCTCTTGGCTGAATACATCCTTGAAGAAACCGCGCGGGATCTGATTGTTTGCGACATTGGTCGGAATGCCGTAATCGCTGATGAACCAACCGCAAGCAGCCTTCATCCAACCGCCGTCGTTGGCAAATGCCTTCTTGAAGTGGTTGAAGATCTCGCTGTGAAGCGCATCGGGATATGCCGATGTGGGACCCGTGTAGTTGTAGCGGGCGATGTAGTCGGCGTTGCGGTCGAACCACCAATGCAACATATTCGAGCTGGTTGCAGCCCAACACATCAGACCATCGTCAAAGGGATAAACCGAAGTTTGGTGAGAACCAAAACGCTGGTCGTGGTTGTACTTCTTGCAGTCGTACCAACCGCAACCCTCGGTCCACGAATAGCCGTAGAGATTCGAAGCGCGATCGACATAGCCCCACTTCGAGATCGGCATCGGCTTCTGAATGCCGTAAGCCCAACGGGTGCGGCGATAGATGTCGTCCAACTCGGCGGTCACATCCTTGTTGCCGGGGGTGAGGACAACCTTCACCACCTTGCCGGCTTCAAGATTTGTAAACTCGGTGTTGTTCGATGAGAAACGGCGGGGTGCGTTGTACCAAGCAGACGAGCCGATGGTGATCTTCAACCAGCCGTTGTTGTACCAATCCTCTTGAATGGCTTGGGGACATACCAACGCCGAGAAGGTGGTCGATGCGCCCTGACCATTATTGAGCGAAAATTCTTGAACCGTACCCGTTGCAGGGGTGATCTCACCCGTTACGGTATTGATCTTCATGCCGTTGCAGGCTTTGATCGTTACACCGCCACTCGTGATGTTACCCGTGCTAATATTCTCACCGGTCTTGATCTCGACTTGAACCAACGACACGGCGTGCTTGAAGTTGAGCGCAACATCACCGCCTTTGGCTTGAACCGAAGCGACCAAGATGTCGGAATCCTTGACACCGTTGTTCCACTTCTGATTCAAGATTTTATGCACATGCTCCTGCCCCGCAGTCTCCGTGATAGCAGGCCAAAAAGCCGTGAATCGGGTGCGTGCATTGAGCTGCTCCCAAGTGAGCGCACCGCTGTTGATCGTCCACGAATTGTTGTTGTAGGTTGCCGTGTATTTGGTTGTCGAACCATTTTCGGGGGTCACGAACAACGAAATCTGATCGCCGTTTACGAAGGACACTTTGCCATCGGTCGTATGATTGACTTCGGCGCGGGTCAGCGCATCGGTCATCGGCGCGATGGTCGAGGTGAACGAAACTTCGCCCCTCAACGACTCATCGTACTCGAAGGTATCATCTTTCTGGCAGGCGGTGAACAAAAGCGCAAGCGCGCCGACCAGCATTAAAAATTTATTTTTCATAATTCCTTTGTTTTCAGTTTTTTAAGTCGTTTAGAGGATGATCGTGCCGTGATCCTCACCCATGTTCTCCCAAGCACCATCGCCCGAGGGGGTCTTGATCGTTACCTCGCCCTCCATCGGGATTTCGGGCTCGGCAGTCGAAGTAATCGTGATCGGATCGCTCTCGATGCCGTTCAGCACAGCCTTGAAGGTATAGGTATCGACAACCGTTGTGGTGAACTTGTTGCCAACGAGCTTACCCGTAGTCTTGTCGCAGATGATGGTTGCGCCCGGGGTGATGGTGAATACGACCTCATCCACACCATTTGCGCGGATCACCTGCTTATTTGCCGTGATCGTGGGCTTCACCTTGGCATCGGTCACACGGATGGTGATCGTATTCGAGAATTTCTCCGAAGCCGAGCCGACATCGGTCTTAGCCATGATCTTGTGCTCACCGATGAGGGTCGAAACGAACTTGGGTGTCTTGCCGACATTCTTGCCATCAACGAAGAATACGGCGCGACCCGTAAAGTTCATCGCGTTGAACATCACGGTCATATTGGCAGCATCCTTGCCGTCGCCCTTGATCTCATACTTGTCAGCCGTCAGCTTCAGTTTGGCATCGGCGGGCTGATCGGGATCGCTCACGGTGATGGTGACTGCATTCGAAGTGATGCCGTCCACCGAAGCCGTCACACGATAAGAACCTGCAACCGAAGCCGAGAACTTACCATTGACCACCTTCGAATTGGCGGGACATTCGAAGAATGCCACCGAAGTCTTGTCTTGGTTGTTCTGCATGACGGTCAGCTGGGTCTGCTCGTTGGTCATCAACGAGGTCTTGGCAGCCTTGAGACTTACTGCAACCTGCGCTGCATTGGCTTTGACAGCGATCGAAGCACTGTTCTTGCCGTTGTGGGCTGCGTGGAAGTTGTAAACCTTGCCTACGGTGGTGGTGAACACCTTACCGCTGATAGTGCCTTCGGCAGAGTCGCATACGACCTGCGCCTCTGCGGGAATCGTTACGAAAGTCACCTTATCCTTGCCATCGGCGGTCATCTCGACCTTCGAAGCGCGGATCTGCGGGTAGTTCAGAACGGCGGGCTTATGGTTGGGATTTCCCTCTCCCGAGCGAACGACATCGATCTGAATAGCATTCGAAGTCATGCCGTTATACACTGCATACAACACCCAATGACCTTGCGGTCCGATCTTAAACTGATTGCCCTTTACGAGCGGGAACTCACCGACATCCTCAAGGAATACCTTAGCTTTAGTGGTTACATCGCCCTCATCGCCACAGGTGATCGTAATGGTTGAAACCTCCTGCTCGTTATTCAAGATCTGATACTTATCTGCCGAAATCTTCAACGGAATATCGGTAACAACGGGATCGGGGTCGGGCGTAGGTTCGGGAACAACCTCATTGACGGTGACAACAACCTCCTCGACGGATTGGTTGCCTTCGTAAACAGCCTTGAAGCGGAAGGTGCCTGCCACATTCGAAGTGAACACGAGACCCTCGAACGGCTCGCCGTTCTTCAAAAGGGTTGCGCCCTCGGGGGTTACGCTGAAGTGCACGGCATCCACGCCGTTGGCGGTGATGGTCGTAGCATCCGAAGTCGAGATGGTCGGGATGACGGGCTCGGGCTTATCGGCGGGCGATACGCTCACCACAACCGGATTGGTCTTATGTTCATCGACCGTAGCCTCGAAGGTGAACTCACCTTGGGCATCAGCCGTGAAGACTGCACCCGAGAAGACAGCGCCGTTCTTCGTGAACGAAGCATCCGCGGTGCGATCCGTGTCTTTGAACATCACCTTCAAAGTAGCCGTTTCACCCACCTTGATGGCTTGGGGAGCAACCGAAAGCACGGGAGCTGCAACAGCAACTACCGACACCTCTGCGGTCTCCAAACCTTCGTTCACAGCCTTGAACTTGTAGGTTGCGGGGGTCGTGGTCGCGAAAGTCGCGCCGTTTGCACCCTCAAACGAATGACCGACACCGACAACCTTTGCCGTTGCGGGAGTAACCTCAAAGGTCACTTTATCCGTGCCGTCCGCCACGATCTCTGCCTTATCGGCGTTGAGCGTAGGCTGCTGGGGCTGGGGATCGGGAGTCGTACCCTCGTCTGTGGGCGTAAGGGTGAAGGTGTAGGTGTTGCCTGCCTCCAATTTCTGATCGGCTTTGAGGCTGAAGTACATGCGCTGGGTACCTACCGTGGCGTGAACAAATTTCGTGTTGGCAGCAACCGACTGCGGAAGAACCAACGCCGCAAAGGTCTTGTTGCCCATATCCTTGGGCTGTACCTCGCCGGGGGTCGAGAGATTCGACCACACACCGCCATCCCACGAAGCCTTGAGGTTGAACGCCTCATAGCCGATTGTTACGGCACCGACCTCCTTCGTGGTGTTGAATACCACCTCGATCTTGGTCAACTGATGGTTGAACTCCAACTTCTTGCGCTCCGAGGGTGTCACACGAGCCTTGGCATAGAGAAAGTCGGGTTGAAGATTTGCCGACTGATCTCGACTGATCTCCACACTCGAGGGGCGGGGATCAGCTGCGGGAAACCATGCCTCGACATCGCGGGGTTCGGTTCCGTTCCAGAACAAAGGCTCGGTGGGGGTCAGAAGTCCTTTGGCAGATGCCGTAAATTCGCGGATCGAACCGTCAATCAACACCGAGAGCTTATCGCCCTCCGTCCACGACTGACCGCCGACTACCGCCGAAGAAAATACCACGGGAATGTTGCCCGCATCGCCACCGCCCTGCTCCCCGACGAGTTCGTCCGTATCGGAGCAAGATACCATTGCAAACGACATGCACGACAGCGCAAATGCCTTCGCAAGGGTCTTGAAAAAATGTTTATTCATTAGTGTTAAAATTAGTGTACTGTAAAAAATGCGCTTAGAAGATATCCTCTTCCATCCAAACCAAAGGCTCGAATGTGCCGTTCAGCCCCTCAATATTGGATGTTTCGGGTTGCAACCCGCCCTCGATGCCGTTGGGAATCCAGTCGATAATCACCGAGGTGATCTTGTCGCCCTTGACAACAACATTCGTGGGATAGACACAGCCCGCCTTAAACGCCATCTGTTGCTTCATGGTCATGCGCTGCGACACAACGCCCTTATCCGTAAAGAGGGTGATGGTCAGCACATCGCCCTGCGCGAGGGTAAAGGGAGCGACCGACATATATGCGCTCATCGTGCCGTTGGCAACAACCTTCACGGCGGGGTTGAGCGTGAGCTTCAGTTCCTGCACGCCATTATTGACTACCGAGGTGTGGTCTGCGAAGTTTACTTTCAGATCACCGCCCACGGGTGCATTGCTCGACTTGACGGCAATGCCTCGAATCTCGACATCGCCGATCTGATTCTCCAACGCGAACTTCATCAAAGCCGTGTGGTGCTTGAAGTTGATCTCGGGGGTTGCGGTTGCCTTTACCGCCGATGCCGAACCCGTTGCCAACATCGTGGCATTGAGGTGGGCGCGGTTGTCATCGCCCGCTTGGGTCTGATCGCCCAGCGTAAATACGCCGTTGGGATAAATCGGCACATTGGGGAAGGCTGCATACCAATCATACGACTTCTGCGCCTCCAACTGCATCGGCTGCACGGGCTTGAAGAGATTGGCTGCAAGATCCGCCTCGGCGATGCTGAAAGTGCTGTTCTTAACGGCAGAGCCATCGACAACAGCGACCTGCAACTCATCGCCCGCAACCCATTTGATCTGAGATCCGTCTGCCGACACATCGGCACGGGTCCGGGTCAGGCGGGCAACGAGGGCTGCCTCGCAAAATTCGGTTTCGGGCAACTGAGGTTGCTCGGGAATAACGGGTTGGTCCTCGATAAATTCCTTATCGGAGGAGCAATGCGTGAGCGACAATGCCGCACACAGAAAACCGGCTGCAATAAAAATTCTTTTCATAATCGACATTTTTACGCATTAATACTCCTCATCGGGCTGAAACCAATTGCCGTTGGCGGCATTGGCATCTGTACTGAATCCGGGGAGGACATTGGCTGTAGCATCGGTTGCTGCAAAGCCTTTTTCTACTTCAATCTCCAAACAATCAATCGCAGGAGCTGCGTAGAAGGGGGTTCTTTGTTGGATAAAATTCATAGGTGTTTGATGTATAGATAATTAATTAACAGTTTGGCATGCAAATAAAATCGGGCAAAGATACTTTATTTTTTCGGTTAAATCAAATCATCCGCATGCTTTTTTGGGCTGAGAATCAAATCGTAACACACCCGCCCGAATCCGATGCCCGCTCTGTCTGTACTCCTCTATACTTCCCCCTGCCACACACCGCCCGAGCACCTGTTCCGCACCCATATTCACCCGAAAACTTTTCCACGATCATAAAAATCAGAACGCCCTCTATTCGCCGAAAATTTGATCGCCGAATCCCCTCAAAAAGCGCAGAATCCGCAAGGGCTGCCGACAAAAAAAAAGGCAGAACCGCTCAAACGGGGTTCTGCCTTTTCTCAACAACAAACAATGCCTTATTCGGGCACATAGATGATCTCTCCGTTTTCGAGCTGGTAGGCAACGCCCACGCGTTTACCGCGCGATTGGTTGTCGGAGGTCTCTTCTTCGGAGGAGGTGTAACGCTCGATTTTCTCGCCTTTCTTGGTGATGATTTCCATCTGCTCGGTACCGGGGTTCTTGACCATCGTGAAATCCTCCTTGGAGAAGATCTCGGTCATGTTGAAGCGGGTCACGAGGGCGACCATCAGAGCCACGGCGAATACCATCGCCACATCGAACAGATTCGTGAGTGACGACAGCGGATCCTGATCCTCGTCGGAATGGAACAGACGACCTCTACTTCTCATTTTCCGCAGTTTTTAAGGTATCGACCATGAAGGTCAGGATGTTCATATCATCGGCAGCCCAGCGCGCCTTGACTTGCAGGGTGATGAAGCCTACCGCACCGATGATGATACCGACAACGGTCGTGGCAAATGCCACCTGCATATTGTTCGCCATCGAAGCCACATCGCCCGTAGCCAAGCCGACCAACGCGGGACCCATGGGGATCAAAGTACCCATCAGACCCAACATGGGGCCGATCTTTACGAGCAGTTTCGACTTGTCGAGTTCCTTCTCCGAAGCGATTTCGTAGTCGCCGAGGATCTTCTCGAGCATGGTTGCGTTCTGGCGGTGGCGCTTGATGCGCTCCAAGCACTCCACGACCTTTGCGGGACGCTTTGCATCGGCTTTCAGTTCATCGAGCAGCTGCATCGCCCGCCCCTCGTCGATCTTGCGGTTGAGGTCTACATTGACCTTGTTGCGCGAGAGGTAAGTGCCGTAGAAGCTGCCGATCAAGATGAGCGAACGCACCAAGAAGAAAATAAGAAGCAGGGTGACGGGGATCAGAAGACCCGTCGATAACCAATAAAGGATGTTAGTTATTTGGTCCATCGTTTTGATGAAGTTAAAAAGTGTTTAATATTCCAATTACGAGTAAGATAGCCCACAAGGACAAGCAGAGCCGATGCGCCCACGAGGACGACCAACGGGAGCCAGTCGGCTTGGGTGTCGGCAGCCGAGGTGTTGTAGTCGGCAACCGCCGAGTTGATCAACAATCCGATCAGAAGGATCATCATGTTGAACAGGAGTTTCAGTTCGAGTTTCATGCTCTCGCCATCGACCACGCGGTGGATGATCCACGCGAGACAGAACACCACGCCAAGCGTAATGACGGCATAGAGGAGGGCTGTGGTGAGGAAGTCCGCCGAAACGCGCATCTTGAAGAACATCAGCTCGAAGTAGAGCAAGCCTAAGGGAGCCAGTACGCCGGGGATGATCTTGAGGATGAACAGCGTTTTTTTGCGCTTTTCCTTCGGGGCGAAGTAGTTGTCCAAGAGATTGACTCCGAGCAAGATACCCGCCAAAGCCTCGATAGTCGTCCACACCGCGCCATCGCTCACCACCTGACGGTCGGTCAAGAGTTCCCCGATGATCGTAACGGGTTGTTCGATCACCACCGGATACCACGCCATCGACCACACGGCAGCACCCAAGGCATAAAGGAGCATTGTCCGAACGCCCCCCGCGAAGGAAGCCTTCAGACAATACTTCAAGATTGCAACGATAAAAATCAGTTGAACGAGGAGTTCCATATTAGCGTCTCATTCTCTTTTTGATGACGATCCAGCCGCCGATCAGAACCACCAGTGCGCCAAGCACATAGTAGAGTGTGTAGTTGGCTTTCTCCTCGGGCGAAGCCTGCTCGTTCTGGCGTTGTTTCTGAGCCTGCTGTTCGTCCTTCTTGAGCACGACATTGTTCTGCTGCTGTGCCTCGTCCAAAGCCACCTCGCGCGCAGCCTTGATCTCCTTCTTGTAGGAGGCGGCAGCCTCGGGCGTGAGGTTCTGTGCGATGAACTCGCGGAGCTTTTGGTTGTCGCAGATGAAGCCGCTGCAACCTGCGGTGTGTTCCTTCACCAACTCGCCGTGCAACTGAGCGACATCCTTCAACTGCTCTGCGGTCGCCTGCCACATGCCCTTGCGCGCCGATTCCATCATCACGGCGGTCATTTCCTGAAGGGCATAGGGGTTCTTCTCGGTGAATTTCTCCTTCACGCCGAGCTTCAGCTCATCCTTCACATAGATGTCGTAGTACTTGTTCCAAATATGCTGATCAATTGCCGAAGGCTTCATCGCGTTCCAACCGAAGGTGTTGCGGAAGGTCTCGGCGAAGGAATCCATAGCCGACGCCTCGCCCTTGAACATCTCCTTGATGTACTTGGGGTTGAAAATCGTGGAGTTGGTCTCGACACCGATGGCTTCCTTGAGCTCCTGCACACGCGCACGGCTCGAGTTGCGGAAGTCGTTGAAGTAACCCGTGGGATCGTTGCCCGTCACCTGCTTCACCGCAGCCGACATACCGCCCATGAACTCATAGACATGGTCGAGGCTCAGAGGTCCCCAAGTGTTGCTTGCACGCGGCTGAACGACCACCTCGGTGTTCAGCAGGGCAGCCTCGAATACGCCTTGGCGTACAGCGCCCCAATCCTCTCCGCCGTTTGAAGAATAGACGGCGCTCATGTTCGAGATGTATCGCTCGGCGATCTCCGACCGGTTCTCCCAGCTGTCGCCCGACTCGACCATACCCATGATGCCCGTGCCGTAGCCCGAACCGCCGAAGATGCGCTCGCGCGAGAACTTGCGCGCCTCAACGGGCGAGAAGCCCTTCTCCAACAGACGGCGCTCGGCATCCGCCAAGCCCTTCTTCACGAAGTTCGTACCCTTATCCTCGGCAGCACCTGCCATATCCACCGCGCGGTTGATCAGTTCCAAACGCGAAGCGGCGATGTCACGCAACTGCCCCGAAGTCTGAATCACGACATCGACACGCGGGCGACCCAGCTGCTCCTCGGGGATGAGTTGCAACGAACGGATGTAACCGAATCCGTCACGCAGCGGCTCGACACCCAGCAGATAGAGGATCTGTGCCACGGTAGCACCCTCGCTCGAGATGAAGTCGGTAGCCCACAGCGTGAAGCTGACCTTCTCGGGGTACTTGCCCTTCGACTTAAATTCTGCCTCCAAGAGGTCTTCAGCCAGTCGCTTGCCGACCTTCCAAGCCTCGTTCGAAGGCGTGGTTTCGGGGTTGATCGAGTAGAAGTTCTTACCCGT
>SAMEA104404097__coassemble_2499_pt1 | contig 12552 bp, 10 predicted proteins | sample SAMEA104404097__metabat2_high_PE_016 | metagenome-assembled genome bin SAMEA104404097 (sample SAMEA104404097) | Balaenoptera acutorostrata | reverse complement strand
CTCTTTCTATAACTGGATAATGTTTAACACGTCCAACTTTTTGGGGTCACTTCAAAATCCCGGAGCTGTTTATCGATGCGGAATATTAGTACATCCCGTGGTAGTGCGGTTTACCCGCGCCCGGTCCGCCATGACCGAAAGGCGGACGAGCACCACCACGCGACATACGATCCATGCCTTTATAGTCTTTCATATCGCGCGAGCCGTGTTTTCCGAAGTAGCGGAGGTTGTAGGTGAGCTGCACCATGTAGTAGCGGCCGACCACCGAGTTGAGCGCGTTCTGCGTCCATCCCGAACCCGTTGTGCGCACGAAGCCCTTGTTTTGGTTGAAGACATCGTTTACACCCACCATCAGCTCACCGCGCCCGTTCTTGAAGAGCTTCTTACCGATCCACAAATTGCAAAGCGTGAAGGAGTCATCGTAGTCGTTGGTGAATCCCAAGTACTGCGAATATGCCACACTGCCCGTAAAGGTGAAGCCCAACGGCAGGATGAATTTCATGTTTGCCTCGGCGGTGTGGTTGAAGTAGCGGTTTTTGATCTTCTCCCCGCGGTAGTCGTTCTGTGCCTCGTTGTAAGTTCCATTCCACGAGAGGGTGAAATCGACATTTTCCGAGATGTTGCTGCCCAACACGGCGCTCGACATATACCCCATGTTATAGGTATCGGTCTTCACGCCACCCGTCACCAAGCCGTCCGCACCGATCTCACCGCCCATGATCGAGGGGGTGTTCGTGTAGTTCAAACCAAAGGTGAGGTTCAAGTTGCTCTTCAAAAAGCCCACCGGGAAGCCGTAGTTCCATTGAGTGTAGAGCTGTCGGTAGCCGTCCAAATTGACGGGCATCGAGTAGTAGTTGGGGCGATACGACTTGTCGTCGATCACCACCTCGCCGGGGTTCTGAATGAGTTGCGTGGCGTTGAAATCCTGAATGGCGCGGAACGACAGCATCCACATGAAGGTACGCCCCTTCTCCATATTGGAGTTGGTATAGTGGAAGCGGATCTGATGCGTGTAGGCGGGATTCAAGTCCGGATTACCGTGGATGATATTCTGCGCATTCGACACATCGTAGACATTCTGCAAATCGGTCACGCGGGGGCTCGAAGTGTAGGAATTGATGTAAAGGCGCAGGGAGTTGGCGCGGTTGATGTTCAAGCGACCCATGATGAAATAGGTCACATTGTCAAACGACTTGTCGATGTGGTTATCGCCCGCAAGTCGTGCTTTTTCCGCCTCGCCCTTCATGCGCGAATTTTGGTAGTAGACATTCGCCACAAACGAGGAGCGTTTCTTCGCGTAGCGGATACCGGGACCGATGTTTTGGCGGGTGTAATGGCTCGTGTAGGAATCCGAGAGCAAACCATCGGGCAACAAACCCTCGATCGAATAATCCTCGCCCGTAATGTAAGCGCGCTTGTTGTTTTCCTTATCATCGTACGAAAAGCGGTACTGCAGGCTCGCCTGCCAATGCTTCGACAGCGGTTCGGTGTAGGTGGCATTCCCGCGGATCGAGTAGCTCTGCGAAGGCGAGGTCGAGCGCAGGTAGCGCGGCGAGTAGTAGCCCTTCTCAAGCCAATCGCCCGTTTCGGGATCTGTATCGGGGCGATCGGGTTGCATACCGAGCATATTGGACGAAGAGCAGGTGTTGCCATCGAAATCGGAATAGCTACCATAACCGTCCAAAGTGATCGTGCGCCCGTCCTTACCCAACTTAGCGCGGTAGACCATGTAGGCACTCATGTAAGTACCCTCGCTCGTGCGATCCGAGAAGTTATTCGTGCGGCTGTAACCGCTGCCTCCGTTGGCGGGTGCGCCGTATTGCCAACCCGTGGTGTAGGACAGCGGGTCGTTGGATTGATAGCTGAATTTGGGGCGGATCATCAGGCTCTGATTGTCCGAAATCTTCCACTCCAAACGACCGTCAAAGCGGTGGTTGTTGCCCAAGGTGTTGGAGTAACCGCGGGTTTGGAGAGTATCCACACGGTAGATCGGTGCCTCGTACCATTTCGACAGCGAGGTGCGGTTGATCGTGCGCGTGTTGTTGAAGAAATAACTTCCTTCGAAGGTTACTTGATTGCGTTTTCCCCACGCATCGGAAAAGTTCACACCCACGGCATTGACCGTAGCCACGCCGTCCTGCGGGCGTACCATATATTGACCCGTACCGTGGCGACCGCCGTGTGCACCGCCCGTCTTGCCCGTCACGCCCATGATGTCCTCAAACGAGAAATTCTGCTGATTGATGTTATTGAACAAACCGATGACCGACAATCGGCTGTCGCCTTGGAACATATTGAAGTTACCGCCCGCAACATATTTCACTTCATCCTCGGTCTTGGTGTCGGCATCGTAGCCCATACCGCCGTAGAATTTACCGAACATTCCGTTTTTCATGTGGGCGTGTGTAACGATGTTGAGCGCCTTGAAGCCCTCGCCATCATCCATACCCGAAAATTCGGCGGCATCGCTCAATTTGTTGTACACCTCGATGTAATTGACCGTCTCGGCAGGCAGCGATTTGATGGCGGTGGTAACATCCTCGCCGAAGAACTCCTTGCCATCGACCAACACCTTCTTGACCTCCTCGCCCTGCGCCTCGATCTTGCCATCGCGCACCGTAATGCCGGGCATCTTTTTGAGCAAGCCCTCGACATCGGCATCCGCCACCACTTTGAAAGCATCGGCGTTATAGCTCACCGTGTCGCCGCGTTGCGAGGTGCGAATCGCCTTGACCTCCTTGACGACCGTTTCGATCTCCACACCCTCGTTCATCGCGATGACACCCAAGTCAATTCTTGGAGTTTTCACCGTCAGATCCTTCACGACATCTTCATAGCCCATGAAGGTGATTTTAAGCGTGTAACGCCCGTAAGGCAGATTCCGAAATGAAAACGCGCCCTCGGCATCGGTGGTGGTGAATCGGGGTTTTGCGCCGTCCTTCTGCAGGATCAGTTGCGCCACAGCTCCCGCAACCGCCTCCCGCGAGGAGGAATCGACCGCCGAAGCCTTCAACAAAGCCGACTGAGCCCAAGCGCTCAGCGAGAGAAGTACGAAAAATAATGTCGCTAAGAAGTGTTTCATAGTGTTTATATAAAATTTCGACTACAAAGGTAATTTATTATTCCAAAGTCGGAAATGCCTGCGGGGTGAAACGACCAAAACTGCGGGTCAAACGACCTTAGGGGCGGGGGAATGGTTTCATCGCGGGTAATTTTGCGCAGAAATAAAGAAAGGCGGGGAATCCCCGCCTTTCTTGTATCATTCTTTGCGCCTTTCTAAGATGCGTCCCTTTTTCGGAAACCTATTCCTTTCCCGACTTATCTCGCAAGAGGGTGATCTTCAGATCGCGGTTGCAGGTCTTGCGATCGCTATTCAGCGGGAGGACTACGAAATGTGCAGGCTTCGAGCGGGCGTTGAGCATCTCGATCTTCACCTCGTGCGACTTGCGGTCGGCGGTGAGGATCTCGGTCGGGAAATGCTTCAAGGGGCGTGCGGAGATCGAAGTCACCATGCGCACCTCGCTTGTCGGCGTGGCTTTGGAATCCAACTTGATGTAACGGAGCGGCTTCTGTGCCGATGCGCTCATTGCAATAAAGGCGGTAACAGCCAACAAAACAATCTTTTTCATCGTCATAATCCTTTTTTGAACGGCGCAAAGATACTGTTTTTTTACGCGCGTATCAAGCGCGGGATTCATTATTTAACAAAAAATTAATGAAGGATGGCATTTCGGACAACTTCCCCGGGGCGCGGAGGGTCTGAGCCGGTCAAAAAAACAGCGAACCTGCTTCAAAAACGGGTCCGCTGTTTGGGGTAAAATTTCGCTGTGCGATTAGTCGCGCTCGCGGCGTTCTCTGCGCTCCTTGTGTGCTTCCTTTCGGTTGCCGTCTTTTTTGGGATGCGCCATCTCCGAGAGTTTCTCGAACTGCTCCTCGTTCAAAACCTCTTTCATGCGCTTCACCACATCGCGGTGCATCTGGCGTTGCAGGCGTTTGATCTCATCGGCTTTGCGCAAGCGGTCGATCGTGATGTCGTAGATCTTAGCGGCTTGATCCTTGGTGAGTTCCAGACTTTCGGTCAAGCGTTTCGTACGACGCTCGGCGCGTTGTTCGATGGTGAGTTTTTCCTTTTTGTCGGGCTGTGTGGCATTGGCATCAGCTGCCGAGAACATGAACAAAGCAAGAATACTTGCTAAAAAAATGCGTTTCATAATTCGGTAATTTTTGGGTTTGTTTCGTTGATGCGAAGATAGAAAACTTCAGGGAGAAAACAGCCCAAGGCGGGGTAAAACGCCCCAATCAGCGGGTGAAGCGTCCTACTCGCGGGGTTGAACCGCGCACATCCATTGCTTAAACTCCGATGCGCGCGCCTTCGACACGATGATTTTTTCGGGCGTTGCGACCGACAATTGCACCGAAAGCCGGCTGCCGAACCACACGCCGATCTCCTTCACCGCCCGCCGCGCCACGATAAATTGGCGGTTGGCGCGGAAAAATGCATCCTCCGGAAGCATCGCCTGCAAGGTTTCCAAGGTCTTGTCCATCGGGTAGTTGCGCCCCTCAAAATCGACCGCCGTCACGCGCTCGTCAGCCGTATGAATGAAGGCTATTTGATTGCGGTTCAAGGGAATAATGCGGTCGCCGACATAGACCAAAAAAGTCTCGGTGCGTTCCTCCGAAAGTGCCCGCACCCGCTCGCGCTGACCGCCCAATTCGCTGCCCGTCAAGCGCTGGAGTTTGTCCAACGCACGGCTCACCGCCTCCTCGTTGATGGGTTTCAGCAGGTAGTCGATGCTGTTGAGTTTAAACGCCTCCAAGGCATAGCGGTCGTAAGCCGTGGTGAAGATCACGGGCACCAAAACCTCCACCTCTTGGAAGATACGGAACGAGTCGCCGTCCGCCAAATGAATGTCCACAAACAGCAGATCGGGTTGGGGGTTTCGCCGAAGCCACGCCACACTATCGACCACGCTCTCCAACATCGCCTCGACCTCGATGGCAGGGGCAACTTTCTTCAAGATTGCCCTTAGGTTGCGCGCCGCGGCGGTCTCATCCTCAATAATCAATGCACGGATCATCATTTCACTTGTTTTTCGGGTTCCAAAAGGGGCAGGCGCACCACAAATTCCGAGGGCGTATCCACGATCTCGATCTCGCGGTGGGCGATTAGTCGCCAACGATTCGCCAAGTTCTCCAAGCCGATTCCCGTCGATTCCGCCCCGTCCAACTTGGGGCGTTTGGGGTTGCGCACAACGAGCATCGTGCCCTCGGTCGAGATCTCCACACGAAGCGGATTCGATCGGGTCATCACATTGTGTTTCACGGCATTACCCAACAGCGGTTGCAACGACAGCGCGGGCAGCCTCCAATCGCGCAAGGCTGGGTCAATGTGCGTTTCGAAGAAAAGTTTATCCTCAAATCTTATCTTATAAAGGTATTCGAACGAGTCGGCAAACTTCAGCTCCTCCTCCAAAGTCATCAGCATGCTCTGCCCGTTTTGGATAATGTAACGGAAGGTGTACGACAATTGGTCGATGTAGTTCAACGCCTTGTCGGGTTCCTGCTCGCGCACCAACATCGCCAACGAATTGAGCGAATTGAAAAAGAAATGGGGGTTGATCTGCCCCACCAAAAGGTTGTAGCGCGTAGTGAGGTTCTCGTTTTTGAGCTGTTCGTTCTCCACCACCACCGCCTGCCTTTGCGAGAGCAACAAGTAGATGCGCCCATAAAGCAGGGCAACGACCACCGTAAACGAGCATTTCATCAGAAGCAGATAGTTAATCCGTCCCGTGAGGAAATTCGGCAGGATGCGTCCGTGGTGGTAAATGGTGGATGGCGCAACGAAATACAACGCCGTGGCAACCGCCAACGCGAGGATGCACCTCCTTACGAACAGCGAAGTGGTGTAGTTGTGGCGCGTGCGGGTGAGGATCACGAGCAAGGTGAACGCCATAAAGACATAGAACAGCAACTGCACGCCGTGGTCCAACAACGCCGAGGGGCGGTTGAACAACGCGGGATAGTCGAAGTCCTCGCCATTGCGGCGGCGCACCTCGACCAAGGCGGCATGCGCCCCCTCGCGCCTCAGATTGCGCACATCAGCCACCAAGCGGTCGCCCTCCTCCAAGCCCCAGCGGTGGATGCGTTGCGGCGAGACATAGATCGTGTCGCCACACTCATAGACGAGGTATCCGTAGCCGTCGGGCTGGATGCTCAGCCGACCTTCGTCCGTGCGCATCACCACCGATCGGCGCGGTTGCTGGTCGCCGTTGCTCTCCAAGACCAAGGCAAGGATGGTCGAGAAATTGACCACCACGCTGATTGCCACCGCCAGCAGCAGGTTAATCAGCAGATTAGGATACTTCGTTTGCGTTTTCATCGGTGCTTTATTTTGCTGAAATTCGCGTTGTCGCAGATGCATAATTTCCCCTTAAGGCAGCCTCTCGCCACCTCCGTCTTGGGGATTTTGCCCGCCCTACTTATTCCTCGCTATACCACAAGGCGTAGAGCTGATAGTCGCGCGCCGTGCGGAGGATGATCTCTTGGCGTTGCTCCTCGGTCACCTCCTTAATTCTTCGCGCAGGAACTCCCGCATAGAGCGAATTGGGTTCCAAATGCTCGCCCGAACGCACCAAAGCATTGGCGGCGATGATGCAGCCCGAAGGTACCACGGCATTATCCAACACCGTTGCACCCATGCCTATAAGACACTTATCCTCGATGCGTGCGCCGTGGATGATGGCGTTGTGCCCCACTGAAACATCGCTGCCGATGATGGTCTGCGAGGGGTGCTTTGCCCCGTCAAAAATGGTGTGGAGCACCACCCCGTCTTGGATGTTGGTGCGGTCGCCGATGACGATCTTATTCACATCGCCGCGCAGGACGGAGGAGAACCAGATCGAACAGTTTTTGCCGATCGTGACATCGCCGATCAGCGTCGCATTTTCGGCAACAAAAGTCCCCTCGCCCACCACGGGCTCGTGACCTCTGACTTTCTTGATGAGTGCCATTTATTCTTCTTTTTTAGCTTCCTGCCACAAGGCGTCCATCTCTGCCAAGGGCAGTTCGTGGAGGGTGAGACCTGCGGTTTCGGCTTGTTTTTCCATGTAGTTGAAGCGGCGAATGAACTTCTTGTTGGTGCGCTCCAAAGCCGATTCGGGATCGACTCCGTAGAGGCGGCAAGCATTAATAAGGGCGAAGAACAGATCGCCAAATTCGCCCTCCAGATCCTCCTTAGAATCACGGCGCATCTCGGTCTCGACCTCCGAAATTTCTTCCTTGACCTTCGCCCAGATGTCCTCCTTTTTCTCCCAGTCGAAGCCCGTTGCGGCGGCTTTCTCGCCCACGCGGAATGCCTTGACCATGGCGGGAAGCGAGCGGGGAACACCACCCAGCGTGCCACTCTTGCGGTTCTTCTTACGCAGTTTCAGCGCCTCCCAATTCGCCTTGACCTCATCGGGGGTGTTGGCGTGGACATCGCCATAGATGTGGGGATGGCGGTAGATGAGTTTATCGCAGAGGTCGTTGCACACGCCCGCATAGTCGAACGCGCCTTCTTCCTCGCCCAATTTCGAGTAGAAAACCACATGGAGCAGCAGGTCGCCCAACTCCTCCTTGATGCCCGCCATATTGCGGTCGGTGATGGCATCGACCAGCTCGAAAGTCTCCTCGATGGTGTTGTTGCGCAGCGACTCAAAAGTCTGCTCACGATCCCACGGACACTCTCGGCGGAGGGTGTTCATCACCTCCAATACACGGGCTGTCGCCTCTAATCGTTTATCTTGTTCCATAGTTTTATAAATTTTATTACCTTTGTTACACGGAAGTTAATCCGTACAAAGGTACACTTTTTCCGTGGAAAATAATAACTTTGTCGAAGTGAAAAACACGCAATTTGAGATGAAACCTACCCTTTTTTCCCTCGTTTTCGCGCTTTGCAGCCTGTCGGCTTGGGGTTGCACGGCAACTCCTCCCGCTCGGTTCGTACTGTCGCAGGCAACGCGCATTGTGGCTGATAACCCGCAGTTTGAGCCTTTGAAATTCTACATCGCGGAGCACCTTGCAAGCGAGAATCCGCAGTCGGTCAAGGACTACGACTTTGTGGCTTTGGCGGTGGATTCCGCGCTCGAATCGGAGGAATACCGCGTGGAGATCCGCCCTACGGGAATGCGGATCGCGGGCGGCGGTTACGGCGGGGTATTCAACGGCGTGCAGGCATTGTTTGAACTGCTCCCTGCGGAGATTTATGCCCGCCGATGTCCTGCGGTCGAGATCGCCGATACGATTTTGACTTCACGCCCGCGCTACCCCTATCGCGCCATGATGCTCGATGTGGCGCGGACATGGTGCGGGGTCGAGGCGGTGGAGCGCAAGATCGATCTTTTGGCTTATCACCGTATCAACAAACTGCACCTGCATCTGACCGATGATGAGGGTTGGCGCATCGAAATTAAGTCGCATCCCGAACTCACGGAAATCGGCGGATGGCGCGGCGGAGATTCGCCCGTGCGCCCCGTCTACGGCAAGTGGCACGAGCGCTACGGCGGGTTCTTCACGCAGGACGAGATGCGCCACCTAATCCGCTACGCCTCAGTGCGTAACATCGAAATCATTCCCGAAATCGATCTGCCGGGGCACAGCCGCACCATCGCTTCGGTGCATCCCGAAATCCGCTGTGCCTACCGACCCGATACTGTTGCTACGCGGGGGTACGATTTCCGCTCGGCATGGTGCGTGGCGCGTGCGGAAAACTATGCGCTGTTGGAAGATATTTTGGGCGAAATCTGCGCCTTATTCCCCTCTCGCCACATCCATATCGGGGGTGATGAGGTCGATATGGAGCAATGGATGCGTTGTCCCGATTGTCGCGCGCACATGCAACGCGAGGGCATCACCTCGGGAAACGAGTTGGAGGATTTGTTCCTCGGGCGGGTGAGCGAAATCCTCCGCAAACACGGCAAGCAGGCGGGCGTTTGGAACGAAGCGGTGGCAACCGCAAAACTCGACCGCAACACCTTGGTTTACGGATGGAAGGACACCCAATCGTGCGTCAGAGCGATCGAGGACGGCTACCCCACCATCGTGATGCCCGGCAAATATTTCTACCTCGACATGCGCCAAACGCGCTACGAGGACGGACACGATTGGGCGGGAATTGTCGATGCGCGCCAACTCTTCGGTTTTGACTTTGAGCGCGAGGGATTTTCCCAAGAAACCCTCGACAAGGTGATCGGATTTGAGGGCGCGTTTTGGAGCGAAGCCTACATTTCTCACACGCCCGAAAAACCCGATTACTTGGATTACATGACCTTCCCGCGCATGACCGCCTTGGCGCATATTGCTTGGTACGGCACAGGTGGTGATTGGTCGGCATTCTACAAACAACTCGTTAAGAAACAATACGATCGGCTCGCCGCCATGGGTGTAAGTTTCCGTCTGTTCCCGCCCAAAATCTCGTATTCTTCGGGCAGACTTTCGGCTTCGGTCGATGACGGATCAACCCTCTACTACATCGCGAAAGGCTCGACCGAGGAACGGCTTTACACCGCTCCGATTGCGACCGAGTTTCCAATGCGCTACCAATTTATCTCGCGCTACAAAACGGGGCGTTCACCCCTCACCGCACACCCGAGTTTTCACAAACGGGTCTATCCTGCGGTAGCCGTTTCGTCCTCGATGGGCGAATCCACGCAGTTCCCCTACACCAACGCGACGAAGTATCGGGGCATCTGCCGCACGCGCCGAACCGCCCGCCCCGGCGATTGGATCCGCTACGATTTCACCACGCTGCAGTCGGCTTCGGAGATCTTCGTGCAGACGGGTAATCCGCAGTTACCCAAGTCGTTATTCATCACGGGATATGTCGAAACATCCGCCGATGGCAAGGCATTTCGCCGAGTGGGCGAGTTGCACAACGGAGCATTCACCCTCCGCAACCCGCGCGGTGTGAAATCGATCCGCGTGGTATCGACCTCGGACATCACCGACGGCACGCCGTTTATCACCATTGAACCGCTGAAAATCAAGCCGTTGGAGCGACCCGTAAAATAATTTTCGGTGCATCCTCGTTTTAGTTGCATACCATGCCCGTTCGCCGCATCATAATCTTCGTTGCCGCCTTTGTGTTGTCGGCGGTCGTCTTCCCGCAGGAAGCCGCGGCGAAGCGTCCTCCCACGCGGTGGGGCCGCGGGTTCTATCGCATGGAAGATCAGGTGATTGGCACCGATACCATTCCCAATTTCTACATCAAGCCCGTGATCGTTTATGCCCGAAAAGCCGACTTGCGCCGCTACTGGAAATTGGTGCGCGCCGTGAAGCGCGTCTACCCCGTGGCGCAGATTGCCAAGGCAAAAATGGCGGAAATGGAAGAGGTCTTGAAGTCGCTCCCCACGCGCAAGGAACAGCGCAAATACATCCGCGGAGTCTACAAGCAAATCAAGGCGGAATATACGCCCGTGTTGAAGCACATGACCCGCACGCAGGGCAAGGTTTTATTGAAGCTCATCGACCGCGAAACGGACTACACGGCGTTCGAAGTCCTGCGCGAATTTCGCGGCGGATTTATCGCGGGATTTTGGCAGACCGTGTCGCGGATCTTCGGGCAGAATTTGAAGTCGGAGTATGACAAGGAAGGCAAGGATAAAATGTTGGAGCAGATCGTGATTTATTACGAAAAAGGGTTGCTCTGAAAATTCCTTTTTAGCGGCAAAAACCAATATTCCACTTATAAATTAAGGAAGTCTTTCATATTTAGCGCGAATTTTATATCTTTGTCGTCAAAATTTAAGCCGATTATGTTTGAAAATTTAACCGATAAACTCGAACGGTCGTTTAAGATCTTGAAAGGTGAGGGCAAAATCACCGAGATCAATGTCGCCGAAACACTCAAGGAAATCCGTCGTGCGCTGATTGATGCCGATGTTAATTACAAGGTAGCCAAGAACTTCACCGATCAGGTCAAGCAGAAAGCCTTAGGTCAGGATGTGCTTACCGCCGTCAAGCCGGGTCAGATGATGACCAAGATCGTACGCGATGAATTGGCGCAGTTGATGGGTGGTACAGCCACCGACATCAACATCGAAGGTCAGCCCGCTGTGGTGCTGATCGCCGGTTTGCAGGGTTCGGGTAAGACCACTTTCTCGGGTAAACTCGCCTCGATGCTCAAAACCAAGAAGAACAAGAAGGTGCTTCTGGTGGCAGGCGATGTGTACCGCCCCGCCGCAATCGATCAGCTGAAGGTCTTGGGCGGACAGATCGGTGTGGAAGTTTACACCGAGGACGGCAACAAGAACCCCGTCCAGATCGCCGAGAACGGTATCAAGAAAGCCAAGAGCGAGCAGTATAATGTGGTGATTGTCGATACCGCAGGTCGTTTGGCAGTGGATGAGGAGATGATGCAGGAGATCACCGCCATCAAGGCAGCCGTGCACCCCTCGGAGACCTTGTTTGTGGTCGATGCCATGACGGGTCAGGATGCAGTGAATACCGCCCGCGAGTTCAACGATCGTTTGGATTTTGACGGCGTAGTGCTCACCAAGTTGGACGGCGATACGCGCGGTGGTGCGGCGATCTCGATCCGTTCGGTGGTGAACAAGCCCTTGAAGTTCATTTCGAGCGGCGAGAAGATGGATGCCTTGCAGGTATTCCACCCCGAGCGCATGGCAGACCGAATCTTGGGCATGGGTGATGTCATCTCCTTGGTGGAGCGCGCGCAGGAACAGTTCGACGAGGAGGAGGCACGCAAGCTGAAGAAGAAGTTGGTGAAGGATCAGTTCAACTTCGAGGACTTCATGGCGCAGATTCAGCAGATCAAGAAGATGGGTAACTTGAAGGATTTGGCTTCGATGTTGCCGGGCATGGGCAAGATGCTGAAGAATGTCGATATTCCCGATGATGCCTTCAAGCAGACCGAGGCGATCATCAACTCAATGACCCCCGCCGAGCGCCAGCATCCCGAGATCATCAACGCCAAGCGCCGCGAGCGCATTGCGGGCGGATCGGGTACGACTTTGGCAGATGTCAACCGACTGATGAAGCAGTTTGAGGAAACGCGCAAGATGATGAAAGCCGTTGCCGGTGGCGGAATGAACATGGGCAAGATGGCAGGCATGATGCGCCGAAGAAGAAGATAAAAAAGCGATATTTCCGCGAAAATCTCATACAGGAAAATCCCCGTTGCACACCCTGCAACGGGGATTTTTCGCATCCAACCCCTCACCTGCCATCCCCAAAATAAGGTAAATCGACCCCGGCGGAGGTGTGTTTTACCTTATAGATATAGGAAAACCGCGGAAAAATTCCTACCTTTGGGGGTTTAAAATTTGAAACGCATGAGCCACAAATCCGGTTTTGTCAATATCATCGGTAATCCCAATGTCGGGAAATCGACCCTTATGAATGCTTTGGTGGGCGAGAAACTCTCGATCATCACCTCCAAGGCGCAAACCACCCGCCACCGCATCATGGGCATCGTGTCGGGCGAAGACTTCCAGATCGTTTACTCCGATACGCCCGGCATCTTGAAGCCCGGCTACAAGTTGCAGGAGTCGATGA
>SAMEA104404097__coassemble_2466_pt1 | contig 12710 bp, 6 predicted proteins | sample SAMEA104404097__metabat2_high_PE_016 | metagenome-assembled genome bin SAMEA104404097 (sample SAMEA104404097) | Balaenoptera acutorostrata | reverse complement strand
GAGTACAAGACGGGCACAACGAACAGCGTGAGGATGGTCGAGAAGGTCAGACCGCCGATCACCGAGATACCCATCGGTTGCCAAGTTTCAGAGCCTGCACCCGTGCCGATTGCCAACGGAAGCATACCCAAGACGGTGGTGAACGAGGTCATCAATACGGGGCGCAGACGGCTCTTTCCGCCCGCTATGACGGCATCGAATACGCCCGATCCGCGCTCGATCAGAAGGTTCATGTAATCGACCATCACGATACCGTTTTTCGTCACGATACCCACCAGCATAATCGCACCGATCATCGCGATGAGCGACAGCGGGGTGGAGGTCATCCACAGCGCGAGGAACACGCCCGTGAACGCAAACGGGATGGTAAACATGATGATGAACGGGAACTTCAGCGACTCAAACTGGGTCGCCATAACGATATATACCAAGATGATAATCAGCACCATAAGAAGCAGTAGGTCTGAGAACGCATCACCCTGATCCTCGATCGTGCCGCCCACCTCCAAGTCCACGCCCTCGGGCAGCGGGTAGGTATCAACGAGCTGCTCCACCTGCTTAACGACCGTGCCCAAGGCAACGCCCGCACCCAACGAGGACTGCACCGTCACGATGCGCTGTCGGTTCTCGCGCTCGATCATCGGCGCGGCATATTCCTCCACGACCTTGCCCACCTCGCTCAGTCGGACGGACTTTCCCTGCGGGGTCTTGAGCATGATCTGCTCGATGTCCTCCACGCGCGTGCGGAACGGCTCGGCGTAGCGCACCACGATGTCGTACTCATCGCCGTCCTCGCGGTATTTCGAGGCGACCAAGCCATCGATGCGGTTCTTCACCGCCAAAGATACATCGCGCGAATTAAGCCCGTAGTAGGCGAGTTTGTCGCGGTCGAAGACCACATTGTATTCGGGTCGGATGTCGTCACGCGAAAGCTGCACATCGCGCGTGCCGTCCAAGCGCGCCATCTTGTCCATCAGGTCGTGCGCCACGGCGTTTGTTGTGTCCATGTCGTAGCCGAACACCTTGATATTCACGGTGGAAGAACCGCTCATATTGCCGTTCTGACCGCCCGGCGTGACGGTGTACTGCATCACTTCGGGGATCTTATCCAATTCGGCACGCAGCAAGTCGGAGATTTCGTAAATCGTGCGTTCGCGCTCCTCGGAGTTCGTCAGGCGCATGTTGTAGTTGATGATGTGCGAACCCGTGGTCTGCATTGCCGCGAAGGCGTTGTCCGAGGAGTTGGCACCCGCCGAAGCCGACACCAAAACCACTTCGGGGAACTGCGCGTAAATCGTGGAGTCGATCTGTCGGGCGATGCGCGCCGTGTACTCCACCGAGAGGTTCTGCTCCAACTTCACCATGCCCGAGATACGCCCGTTGTCGGCAGGCGGGAAGAACTCCGTGGGCACGGTCTTGAGTAATCCGAGCGACACCACAAAGATTGACATCATGCCTGCGAGGGTCAAGCGGCGGTGCTTCACCACCCACTTCAGCGCGCGGGCATACTGTTCATCCTGCCATGCAAGGATGCGGTCGATGGGGCGGTAGATCGCGCCAAAGCCCGTGTAGTTGTGTTTGCCGCCCTTCGCTTTCAGAAGGAACGACGACATCATCGGCGTAAGGGTCAGCGCGGCAGTCGTTGAAACCGAAACCACGATCGACACGATCCATCCCAACTCGCGGAACAGAATGCCGACCATGCCCGGCACCATCGTCAGCGGGAGGAACACGGCAACGACCACCAAAGTGGTGGCGATGACCGACAGCCAGACCTCGTTCGTGGCGTAGATCGCTGCTTCCTTGGGGTTCGATCCGCGTTCGATGTGCGTGGTGATGTTCTCCAACACCACGATGGCATCATCGACCACCATACCGATCGCTAACGACAGCGATGATAACGAGATGATATTCAGCGTAGAACCCGTTGCAAAAAGGTAGATGAACGAGCAGATGAGCGACACGGGGATCGTCATACAGATGATGAGCGTTGCGCGCCAGCGACCCAAGAAAATCATGACGACCAGCACCACGAAGAAGAACGCATAGAGAATGGTTTCCTCCAATGATCCGATGGCATCGGTGATCTCCTCCGAACCTTCGAAAATCAGCTCGGTCTTGACATCCTTCGGCAGGGTTTTCACGATGCCGGGCATCAGCTCGTTCAGCTTATTTACGATCGTGACGGTATTCGCGCCCGACTGCTTTTGGAAGATCACGCGCACACCGCGCTTGCCGTTTACGCGCTCATCCATCGTGAATTTTTCCAAGGTATCGCGGATCTCGGCAACATCTGTGAGGCGCACCGTGCGCCCGTCGCGATTCGACACCACGATGTCGCGCAGTTCATCCGAGAGTTTAAACTCGCGGTCGGCTTTGACATTGAAAGTGTTGTTTCCGACATCGATCGTACCGCTCGGGATATTGACATTTTCCGCCTTGATGATGCGCCCTAACTCCTCGACCGAAAGGTTGTAAGCCTCCAATTTGCGGGGATCGACATGCACCTGAACCTCGCGCTCGGGCGCACCGATGACCGTCACCGCACCCACGCCGTCCACACGATTCAGGACATTGACCATCTTATCATCGAGGATCTTATTGAGCGCGGGGTAGCTCTCCTCGGCAGTCACCGCGAGCATCATCACGGGGATCATCGAGGTCGAGAATTTGAAGATCGTGGGGTAGTCAATGCCCTCGGGCAGAAGCGATTGCACGCGCGAGACCACATCGCGGATCTCGTTCGCCCCCTCGCTCAAGTCCGACCCGTACTCAAACTCCACATTGATCACCGATACATTATCCTGCGACTTGGAGGTCAGTTTCTTGAGGTTATTGACCGTGTTGAGGTTGTCCTCCAAGATGCGCGTGACATTGGTTTCGATGTCGGCGGCGTTGGCACCGGGGTACATCGTGATGACCGAGATCTGCGGGATCTCGATTTCGGGGTATTGATCGACCGCCAGATTCGTCAGCGAGAAAAGTCCAAAGACGATCACGCCGATGAAAATCAAGGCTGTCGAAATCGGTTTGCGAACCGCACTTTCGTATATTTTCATAATTTCGCTTCGTGTTTTGCGGCGGGGTGCTGTCCCCGCGCGGTGCTACTTCTTGCTTTCGGTTTCGGTGCGAGGTTTCGGGGTGTTTCGGGATGCTATTTCTCGACCTTGACGGGTGCGCCGTCAAAGAGTTTCGAGATGCTTGTTACGGCAATCTGTTCGCCTGCGCGCACGCCCTGCAAGATGTCTAATTTGCCGTTCGACTGGCGACCCACCTCCACGCGGCGGCGTTCGGCAACCGAATCACCTACAATCACATAGAGGTATTTTTCGGATGATCCGACCTGCTTCCTAACGGCGACATCCGACACCATCACGCCCTGCTTTTCGCCCATATTGAAAATGGTTTCGGCATACATTCCGGGGCGGAGCTTGTTTTGCTTATTTTCGACACTCACCTCCACCGTGAAGGTGCGCGTTGTGGGATCTAACGCGGGGTAGATCAGCGATACGCGACCCGTGAACCGCTCCTCGGGGAAGATCTCGACCCGAAGTCCGACTTCATCGCCCAACTTCACCGCCGGGAAATAACGCTCCGAGATGTTTGCCACGATCTTCAGCGGGTCGATCTGCATGATATGCAATACGGGCTTCTGTGCAAACAGATCGCCCGACTCGTAGTTGCGTGCCGTGATGACGCCCGAGATCGGGGACTTCACCTCGATGTTTTTCTTGAGATTCGCCACCACCTCGCGTTGCATATCGAGCCGTGCCTTGGCTTGGTCGATGGCTTGGCGCGAGATGCCGCCCGCCTCAAACACGGGCTTCAGCCGGTTGTAATCATCCTCGATGGTTTTGAGTTGCACCATCTGCTGGTTGTATTGCGTGGGATCAAGCTCCACAACCACCTCGCCCGCGCTGACGCGATCACCCACATCCACGCGGATGCGATCGATATGCACGCCTTGAGCGGCGGGTGTGATGTCGTTCTCGCGGAAGGCGCGGATCTCCGATGTGAAACGCTCTTCGAGGAGTACAACCTCCTCGGTTGCCGCCTCGGTCTTGGTCGGTATGCTTTGCTCCTCAGTCTTTTGCGCCGTTTTGTCGTTGCCCCCGCAGCTCCATGCCAAAGCCGCAGCCACGAGTAGAAGTGCCTGTCTTTTCATCTTTTTTCCTCTTTAGATGTGGATTATTTTTTTGCCGTTGCCGGCTCGTAGTCGATGCCGACAATGCGGTCGTAGTCGGCTTTCGCCGAAAGATAGTCGTAGATCGCCTGCGAGAAATTCAACTCTGCCTGCGTTTGAGCCAATTGCGCCGAATTTAACTCGAGGATCGTGCCCGCGCCCGCGCGATAGCGCGTGTCCGCGATGGCGTATGCCTTCGATGCCTGCTCCACCGTCAGCTCCTCGGCTTGCATCCGTTCGCGTGCCGTGAGGAGGTTGCTCAAGGCGGTGTGTACCTCGACATTCACTTGATCCTCGGTGTATTGCCGTTGGAGTGCGATCTGTCCCAAGCGGTTTTTCAGTTCGCGCGATTTGTTCATTTTCGTGAGTCCCGCGAACAAAGGAATGTTCATCCGCACGCCTGCCAAAAGCGGATTCTGCCAGTAGTAGCCGTCCCTCACCACGCTCATGTCGCTCATGCGGAACGAACCCATATTGTTGCCCGTCAAGGTGAAATTGCCGAACAGAGCGACCGTGGGCCACCTTTGGGCATTCGCCACACGGAGCTGACGCTCAAGGAGTTCCTCCTGCAATTCCAATTGGCGGAGCTGTGTGTTTTGCGAGATGTCGCCCGTAAGGTTGTCCTCACCCGCAAGCACCTCGGCCCGCAGATCGTCCAACCGACCCTCGACCGCCACATCGACCTGCTCGGGGATCGACAGCAGCATCTTGAGCATCCGCTTGGCGATCTTTATCGAGTTCTCGGTTTGCAGAATCGTGGGGCGCAGGTTGCTCAGCTGGACGCGCGCCGTCAGAAGGTCGTACTCCGATGCCAAGCCGTTCTTGAATTGCAACTCGGTGTCATCCACCGTGGTCTGCACCGTGGCTTGCGACTTACGCAACACCTCTAACGATTGCTCGGCTAAAAGAATGTTGTAGAATGATTTGCGCACCTCGGCGATCAAGCCTTGTCGCGTGGCGCGCGCCTGTTCCACCGCTGTTTCCATCTGCGTGCGGTTCATCTTCAAGGTGCGGTAGACCGTGGGCGCAAACAGCGGAAGGGAGGCATCGATCGATGCCGAAATATTGGTGTATTGATCCCCTCCAAGCGAAAAGCCTTTCGACATATTCTGCTTGATGAATGTGTGGTTCACCTGCCCGCCCAACGACACTTGAGGCAGGAGCTGACCCCATGTCTGGCGCTTCACATAGTCGTAGCGCTCGATCTCCTCTTGGGCGATCTTGATGGTGGGGTTCTCGCTCAAAGCGAGGTCAAGGGCTTCGGAGAGGGTCAGACGCATCTGCGCCCTGACCGCTCCCATAAGCATGAAGACCTCGATGAGGCATATAAACAACTTTCTCATAACGAGGGAATTAGGGGAATGATTTTCTAAAGTTATTTTTGCTCGTTTTTCAGATCCTCGATGTACTTGTCGATCATCTCAATGCCTTTGACCGTGGCGATACCGCGGAAGAAGTTGCTGATCAGGTAGATGAAAATCTGACGCTGCGTCACGCCTTTCATCAAGATCTCCTGCTTGTGCTCGGTCATCGCCGTGGTGGTGTAGTACAACATAGTGATAATCAGCTGGATGTCCATATCCTTCAGGAACAAGCCCTGATCCATGCCGTCCTCCAAAATCTTGTAGAGGTCGTCGCGGTTCAGCTGCTGTTCGCGCAGGATGATCTTCTTGTGGATCTTGGGGTAGAACTGTTGCAGGTCGCTGATCAGGCGGATAATCGCCGCTGAGTTCTTCAAGTAGTAGTTCGTCACGAGGAACAGCGACTCCAAGGTGTTGCTGCCCGATTGTGCGATCTTGTTCGAGCGCGTGCGATACTGATCGAAGTAGCAGGTTACGGCTAACTCCAACAGCTCGGCTTTGTCGGAAAATAACTCGTAAAGGGTTCTTTTCGACATACCCATTTGGTGAGCAATGTCGTCCATGCGCACTTGTCGAATACCTTGAGCGACAAACATACGCATACTTTGTTCAATGGTTCTTTCTTTAGAAATCATAATATTTGGGCATTAATGTTACACAAATTTACAACGGAAACTTCAAATTAAAAATTTGTGCAAATACTTTTTTCGGTTTTCTTTCCTCTTTTGAAGAGTAAAAAGAGGAATAGAACAACAAAGGAGGTATTCAAGCCATTCAGAGGCGGTTTTGCTTCAAAATTTCTTCAGCCTTCGGACGGTCAGATTCTAAATTATTTCTGAATTTTTATTGTGTGAGTTTTCTCTTTTCTTGTGTTCTTATCAGGTTTTTTTGCGCTTTTTTTTCAGGGTGGATTTTGTTGGTTTTGCCATAAGTCCGGTTAATCGCGGGGCGGCGCTTGCCGATCCTTTGCTTATCTTCTGCTTATCGGGTGATTATGATGGATTATCGTGGATTATCGGCGGTTCTCTCTTTTTATCGGGGTTTGTAGATTGTCTTGGCAAATGTCGTGCCTTTTTGATAATCCCGAAATTTCTTCCCGTCCGATTTCCTGATCCCGACTGCTGCGCACCAAAAAAGGATGATCCTAAGGATCATCCTTTTTCCTTTTTATTCCTCCCCTCTGCCCGAAAGCATCGGGGCGGGAATTATCTCTAACGATTTGCGATCTGCAAAAGTCGAATTAGAATGCAACCACATTCAGTTCGATCAGACCCTTGATGTTGTTCATCTTGAAGCCCTCAGCATTCTCCGACTCGATGATCACTGCGTGGTTCTGCGTGTTGCTGTACGAGTGCTTTGCACCTGCCTTGTATTCCTCGGGTGCGGTGTTGTCGCCCCAAAGGATCTTGGCTACTACTGCCTCGCCGAACAACGAAGGAGCCATGAACTCCGAGTTGTTGTGAACGATCGTAAGGCTCTGTGCCATACCGCCTTCGCTCTTCTGCATGATCGTCAGAATCTCCTTGGCAGCCTTGCCCTGTGCCTTGTATTCAAAGGTGATCTCTGCCGAACGCATGTCGGGAGTGGTGTTCTCCTCAACGCGGAAGACATAGGTCGATGACGAGTAACCGCGCGACTTAACCTCGCTGAGCCAAGGTGCGTTAGAGGGCATCTTCATCGTGTGCTCCACATTGCTGCGTACCTCGACCTTGATCTCCTGTGCCTTGTAATCCAACGAGAACTGGCTCTGCGACAAGATCACTTCCTCCTTTGCGCCGTCCTGATAAACCGTAACAACCTCCTCGAGACCTGCCTCGGTTTTGAAGGTGATCTTACCCTGACGCTTCGAGAATGCTCCGTTCTCCGAGATGGTGAACACGAAGTTCTTCACCTCCATAGCACGCGTGCCGTTGGCCTTGATCCAACCCTGAGCGGCTGCCTCGATCTCGGCAGTAACCTCGACATTTGACTTGAGCTCGATCATGATCTCGCCACCGCGCGAAGTAACTTCCACCTTGTTTGAAGTGAGGGTCAATGCGTTCTTCTGCTTCTGCGTTACGGTGAATTTCTTCTCGAATGAACGATCCTTCAGACGGAGCGTTACCATCGAGTTACGCTCGTCGTAGGAGTTGTTGGCTGCCACATTGAAGGTGACCTGCTGTTTGCCGGCTGCACCATAGCGGGGCGAAACGCGACACCACGACTGATCGGGAACGATCTCCCAATCGGCTACTGCCGTAAAGTTCAACACCTGCTCGCCACCTTCAACTGGGATGGTGATGTTGCCCTCATTCTCAATCACGATCGGAGCGTTGGGGTTGATTACCTCGCCACCGCTGCCTCCGTTACCACCGTTACCGCCGTTGTCTACTGCGTCGTCGTCCGAGCAACCTGCCCACATCATAGGCATAGCGACAACGAGTAATGCTACTAAGTATTTTTGAATCTTTTTCATTGGTTTTGCTGTTTATTCGTTAGACACTCTCACTTATTTGGCTGCGCCTACCGTGTATTTGAACTCCTTGGTTGCCTTGTCTGCAACGAGTTTGATGGTGTACGAACCTGCCTCCATCTTCTTGCCGTCGATCTCGATCTTCGAGCCTTTGACAGTGGCGCAAGTCGATGCGATGTTCTGACCGGCTGCGGTGAGTACCTGTGCCTCTACGCCACGAGCAACCATCAGCGTCATTACCTGCGATGCCTTGTCGTATTGAATCGAAGTGGTAGCCTCGAGGTCTACATCGGCGGGTACATCCTCGTTGCAAAGGATCTCCCACGAACACTTGCCGTCCGAAGTACCGGTGATTACTACCCACTCGCCGTCCTTTTTGTAGAAACCGCGGATGCGGTCGCCCTTTTCGATGGTGGTTTTTACGGTCATCTGCATGCTGGGAATGGTGATAGCCGAACCCCACGGATCCATCTGACCCGACTCAATCTGGGCGCTCTCGCCACCATTTGCACGAACGGTCAACTGCTCCTTACGGTTGCCGTTGTAGTCACACAACCAGAAGCTGAAAATACCATTGACCGAGCGGTCGCCGATGTTGAACATAATACCGCACTCAGCCTCAAACGGAGTACCCGTCTGAATCTTCGAGCTCTTCAACTTCAAGCCGTACCATTCGCGACCCTGCCATTGGAAGTTACACAAGTATTTGATGTCGGCACCTACGCGCTCGCCACCCTCATCGGGTTTCATATTGAAGCCTGCACCCTGCATCGAGTTGAAGTTTGCGCCGTTACCGCCGCTACCTTGATTCAAAGGATCGAGTGCCGAGATCTGCCACCAGCCGTCGCAGACACCCGACCAACCCCAGTTGGTGTGGAAGAAGTCTTTGTCCGAATAACCGTCGAAAACGAATGCGTGACCGCCTGCACCGCCTGCATCAGCACCGGTGTAGAGGATCGGACAACGATCCAACTCGCTCTTGATCATATCCATCCAATCTGCCAAAGCATAGTATTCTGCCGGACGATAGATCATCGACTTGTCGTACTTGAGGTATGTGAACATAGCTCTCGGAACATCCTGCGGAATAGCACCGGTCTCGGGACCGTACTCTGCGCGGATCATCACACCGAAGTCGTACATGATGCGGGCTACCAAGTCGCCCTCCTTGTCGGTGTACTGACCCTTCTTGTAGACCATCGGCATTTGCTCCCAGTGGTATTCGTGACCCAACTTGATGCTCTTCTGACGAAGACCTGCCTCGGTGGTGTAGCCCGGAACGGTACCTACACCCTTGTCGGGCCATCCGAAGTATTTCATCAAGATACACATCGAAGTGATTTGGCAACCCGACAGCGTCTTATGACCGCGAATCGAGGGACACAAGCGGTTGAAAGGCTCGTCCTGATCCCACTTTGCAGTCTCATATTCCACGATGATGTTGCCGTGAACATTCTTGTTGTAGTCTTCCTTGCCACGAGTCTCACGAGTTACCTCGTTCCATGCCTTTACTGCACCTGCACTGCGCTTGGCGTTGGTGTCGCGCAAGTAGTTGATCTGCTCGCGGTAGTCCATCATGTGACCGCGCGCTGCGATCGGAATGTTGTGTTCGTCGAAGCTCGACTCGAACGAATAACCCAAGATAGGCATCGCACGATCATCTGCCGAGACAACCACGAAGCCCTGACCGCCCTCTATGTCGAAGACATAGAATGCCGGTTCGCGCTGGTCGCGCGTCAGAGGATTTTCACCGTCCCAAGCCAAGCGCAATTGTGCGTTACGGGTTTGGGGCATGCCCGATGCCTGCATGAACTTCAGTGCAACAGCTTGGGCTTTTTCTACCGACACATTGTCTGCAAACAACAGTCCGGGTAGGATGCTGAAAAGCAATAAGAATAAGCGTTTCATATTCACAATTTAAGGTTTGTTATTCAGTTAATATTCTTCTTAATACTTCCTGTTTGCTCGTTTGAGGCAGATTCCTTGGGCGACTCTTCTGCGGGCGGTCGCTTCTTGGCGGTTCTGCCTATACCTATTTATATATAGAGGTTCGCCTTTTCTGTGCGGATTTCCCAACCGCCGAACCCCGCTTTTCCCTTGGTTCGGGGGCTGAGCTCTATATCGGGTGCAAATTATTAAATAAATCCGAATCTACAAAACTAATCGCCCGAAAACTGCCAAGAAAGCCCGTTTTCAGGCAATTTTTCCGTGAAAATCAATTTACTTAAAATTTTGAAAATCAGAGTATTTAAAATTTATTATTTTGTAATACGCCGATTCTAAAACTTCATAAAAACAAAAACCGACCGCAAGTGCTCTGCCTTCGGGTCGGTTTTTAGTTTGTCGCATGGTGATCGGTTATAATCCGAACTCGCGGCGGATCTCATCCACAGCATCGAGCTTCTCCCAAGCGAAAAATTCGATCTCGCGCTCGACCTCCTTGCCGTTCTCCCACATCTTTTCCATCTTGGTGTAGGGGCGGTTGCCGAAGTGTCCGTATGATGCCGTTGCCTCGAAAATCGGGCTCTTCAATCCGAATTTCTTGACGATGGCTGCGGGGCGCAGGTCGAACAGCTTCGCCACTCTGCGGGCGATCTCGCCATCGGTCATGCCCTTCAAGGCTGCGGGACGCTCCGAACGGTAGGTATCGACATAGATCGACAGCGGTTGTGCGATGCCGATGGCATACGACAGTTCCACCAAAATCTCATCGGCTACACCTGCTGCCACCAAGTTCTTGGCAATGTGGCGCGCTGCGTATGCCGCCGAGCGATCGACCTTCGAGGAGTCCTTACCCGAGAATGCACCGCCGCCGTGTGCACCGCGACCGCCGTAGGTGTCCACGATGATCTTGCGACCCGTCAGACCCGTATCGCCGTGAGGGCCGCCGATCACGAACTTGCCCGTGGGGTTCACATGCAGGATGTAATCATCGCCGATCAGCTCCGCCAATTTATCGTGGGCGCGCTCCAAGCGGGCTTTCACGCGCGGAATCAGGATCGTGCGCACATCTTCGCGGATCTTCTCCTGCATCTTCTTCTCGGCTTCAGCCTCCGAAAGTCCGTTGCCTGCCGTGATAAACTCATCGTGCTGGGTCGATACCACGATCGTATGCACGCGCGTGGGTTTATTGGTCTGCTCGTCGTACTCGATCGTCACCTGCGACTTCGAGTCGGGGCGCAGGTAGGTCATCACCTCACCCTCGCGGCGGATCACCGCCAATTCTTTCAGGATCACATGCGACAAGATCAAGGTTGCGGGCATCATCTCGCGCGTTTCGTTGCATGCGTAGCCGAACATAATGCCTTGATCGCCTGCGCCTTGCTCTTCTTCCTCCTCGCGGACTACACCGCGGTTAATATCGTTCGATTGTTCGTGGATTGCCGACAGGATACCGCACGAATTGCAGTCGAACTGGTACTCGCTCTTGGTATATCCGATGCGTTTGATCGTACGGCGTGCGACCTCCTGCACATCGACATAAGCCTCCGAGCGTACCTCGCCCGCAACGACCACCAAGCCCGTGGTACACAGCGTTTCGCAAGCGACCTTCGACTCTTGGTCGTGGCGCAAAAACTCATCCAAGATGGCATCCGAAATCTGATCCGATACCTTATCGGGGTGTCCTTCCGACACCGACTCCGATGTAAACAAAAATCCCATTATTTATGTGAAAATTTTTACGGCTTCTTTTTGGGTTACGGTTTGTGGGTTGTTTACGGGTTTGCAGCTCGGAAATGGGATTTTTAATTTTCACATTAAATAATGGCATCCTTACATTCCCTCCTAAATCCTCCCTTTGGGAAAGGGAGGACTTCACGATCAGCGTCGAAATTGATTTGCTTTCTTGCTACAACTTTCTGCTGAACATTCCTTCCTTTTTCATAAAATATTCCTATTCGGATTGTGAATTAAATAGGAATTTTTTTCTTATTGGGGAAAATGCTTTTCCCTAACCCTTTTGAACCTTTAGCTTAACGCAAAGGTTCGTGAATTTTCTTCGAAAATTCAACTCACAAACATCGCCAAAAAAGGCACCTGTTAAACATATAAAATATGGGGAAGTAGGCTGATAGAATAAAAAATGAGCTGTTTTAGCGATTTTTTATTGTGGTTTGCAATCAGTCAAATCTTTCCACATTTCCCCACTCATTCGAATGGGACAGCAAAGGTACGACTTTTTTCCAAAAAACAAAACCCCCATCCAATTATACCTCATTTTCGGTATCACTTCTCCTTATCCTATTATAAGGTATTCCCACATTTAAACATAGTGTGAATGAATCATTTACCCATAGGGGGATGGATAAAATGTTGGGAGAAGGTGGGGACTATGGCTGATTGGGGAAGTGGGGGAGTTGGGAGAATGTGCTATGCGGTGTATCGCGGGTGAAAGATTCGAGAGCGGGAAGAGGGTGAAAGGGCGCACAACCGAGTGGCGGTGCAGATTTCTGCACGAAATCTGCAAACGGGGGCGGTTCACTCCGACAGGCAAATTTATTCGTATGGCGGAGAGAACCGTCTCCGTAAGTTTTTTGGAACAAAAAACGCACCAGCCCCGTCCTCCATCGAACACACCCCCGCACCCCATAGTATGCTCCGGGAACGCCCGTGCGGCAAGGGGGCGGAGCACCGCCCCCGACGAGCACAGTACCCGAGTGGCGCAATAGTACCCTCGTGGCGTATCAATCACGGAGCGCACCGACCGCTACGG
>SAMEA104404097__coassemble_2422_pt1 | contig 12913 bp, 8 predicted proteins | sample SAMEA104404097__metabat2_high_PE_016 | metagenome-assembled genome bin SAMEA104404097 (sample SAMEA104404097) | Balaenoptera acutorostrata | reverse complement strand
AAATAAGACTATGGCAAAGAAAGAATACATCGCCAAAAACCAAGCATGGTTGGCAGAGAAAGCCAAGGAAGAGGGCGTGAAGGTACTTCCGAAAGGCATCTATTATAAGGTGCTCGCCGAGGGCAAAAATGACGGTCGCCACCCCTCGCCCCGCAACATCGTGACGGCGCATTACACGGGTCGCACGATTGACGGCAAGGAGTTCGATTCGAGCCGTGGGGGAGTGCCCATCGCTTTCCGCCTGAGCGACTTGATCGAGGGCTGGATCATCGCCATGCAACAGATGTGCGTGGGCGACAAATGGGAGGTCTACCTGCCTGCAGAGATGGGTTACGGCAACTTCTCGCAACCCGGCATCCCCGGCGGTTCGACCCTCATCTTCGAGATCGAATTGATGCAGATTGCCTAAATTTATAAACAAAGGAAGCCGCTTGCTCCGTGTGGAGCAAGCGGCTTCCTTTATGCGAGATGTCGGCGGATTTGTCGGCGCATGCGGAGCGAAAACAGCGTGACGGTGCAGATGAATCCGATGGGGTAAGCCATCCACACGCCTTGCGCCCGCCACCCCAAGGGAAATCCCAACGCGTAGCCCGCAGGAATGGCAACCACGAAGTAGGCAAACAGCGAGATCCACATGATCGCCTTCACATCTGAAAGCCCGCGCAGGGCGTTGGTGAGGATGATCTGGATGCTGTCGCCCAATTGGTAGAGCATCAAGATCGGGAGCAGGGTCTTGACAATGGCATTCACCGCCGCATCATCGGTGAAAATCAGCCCGATGGAATCCTGCCAAAGGAACAAAACAGAGCAGATCACGACCACCACGACCAAGGCTAAATGATTGCCCGCCAAGGTGATGCGCCGCACCATCTGCCAATCGTTCGCACCCTTGAAGTAGCTCACGCGGATGGCTACCGCCGCGCCCAGACCCAAGTAGATTGTGAAACTGATGAGCGAGATGGTGATCGCGATCTGATGCGCCGCCAACTCCACGCCGCCCAACCATCCGATCATGATCGCCGTCATGCAGAAAGTGCCCGCCTCCAAGCCTTGTTGCAGTCCGATAGGCCACCCGATGGCATTGAGCGCGCGCCAACTGTGGCGGTTGATGGGGATTACGCGCACGCCCTTGCGGTAGGGCGCGTAAGCCGTTCGCCGTGCGAAGACCCACGCGAACATGAGGAGCATCACCACGCGCGAGAGAAAGGTGCTCACGCCTGCGCCGAAAAGTCCCATCTCGGGGAAGCCGATCTTGCCGTAGATCAGCACATAGTTTCCAATGACATTCAGTAAATTACCTGCAAGCAACACCCACATTGATACGGCAGGATTGGCGATGCCCTCCACGAATTGGCGGAAGGTGTTGGCGAGCATCACGAACACGATCGATGCCATCGAAATGAGGAAGTAGGGGCGGATCAGAGGCATGAGTTCCGCGGGCTGATCCAAGAGATCGAGGTTGAAATACACCGCCGTAAGCACGCCCACGATGAGCATTGTGGTAGTGAAATTCGCCACAAGGCTGTTCTTGAGCCATCCGCCGATGACGATGCGTTTTTGGCGGGCGAGGTTCTCGCCGATCAGCGGTGTGAGGTTGTAACTGAAGCCCGTGCCGAGGATGATGAAGGCGTTGATGACATTGTTTACGAACGATGCCGCGCCCAATTCGGCGGTGGCGTGTTGCCCGACCATGATCGTGTCGGCAAGTCCCGTGATGATGGCGCCGAACTGTCCGATGATGATGGGTAAACCTAAGAGAATAAGTGATTTATAAAGATCTTTGTACGATGCAATTTGCTTTTTGATGCGTTTCATGTTGTGCGTGTATAGCCCTCGGCGCGACAGTCTTGGGCGATCGCGAAGGGTGGTGTAACTCGGGTGAAAAACGGGGAAGGGGGATGCTATGAAACGCGCACGGAAGATCCTCTCGTTGTCCAATTGACAAACAAGATGTTCAAAAGATTGTATGTGAAAACGGTTTCCATTGCGGGCGCAAATTTAGCACAAAACTCTCAAATTAGCAATTTCCGGAACAAAAAAGGTCGCCCGAACTTGCGATGTGGGGCGACCTTTGGTATGAGGTATTACAGCAAATCGAGTTTGGAATCTTTCTCCGTGATCTTTCGGATCGGGCGGGCGGGGTTGCCGAATGCCAACCATCCTGCGGGAATCGAGCGGGTGACTACGCTGCCTGCACCGATCACCGCGCCTCTGCCGATCCTCACGCCGTCCAACACCGAGACATTGGCGGCGATCCACACCTCGTCCCCGATGGTGATTCCGCGTGAAAATTCCGACATGGAGCTGTGTCCGTCGGGGTAGCAGAGGTCAAGTCGTTCTGAAGCGATAAGCGGGTGATTAGTTGCCAAAAGGCTCACATTGGGTCCGATCATCACGCGGTTGCCGATCGTGATCGGTCCGTCATCCATCACCAGCAGATTAAAGTTCGCGAAGAAGCGGTCGCCGATGTGGGTGTGCCTCCCGTAGTTGAACTGCACGGGACCTTGGAAATAGACCCCCTCGCCGTGTGATCCGAGGATCGCGTGGAGTAAAGGTTGCCGTTCAGCATCCGATTCATCCATCGCATTAAACCGCCTCGATGTCTCGTGCGCCCGGTGCTTCATCTGCATCAACTCCTCGCAGTGGGCATCAAACAACCTGCCTGCAAAAATCCGCTCCTCCTCCGAGTAATATTCCTTGTCCATAGTGTCGATAATTCAGCGTGCAAACCTACAACATTCCATCGGAATAATCAACCCTGCAAGGCACAAAAAAACGGGCGACCCCGAAGGATCGCCCGTCGTATTACGGATTAGATTCTTTAGCGATTAAAGAAACTTACCGGGCAACTTAGCGATGTTGGTAATCAATGCCTCGTTATTAACCTTAACGGTGTTCTCAGCCTCGACCGAAGTCTGAGCAGGCATGTGGAACTCAACCTTCTTCAGCTCCGTAAGCTCTGCCTTGGCAGCGGGCTTACCCATAGCAACCGAAGCAGCGCGCTTGATGTTCTTCTGACCGCGGAATGCCTTGGCAGCAGCCTTGGTGTCCTCGACCAGCTGATTCATCTTGGTCTTGAACTGCTCACCTACGAGCTGTGTGCTCTTAACCTCCTTGATCGGGCGGGCATTCTTGTTCATCACGGTGCGAACCAAAGTCGAGTAGTTCTTCTCGATCATCTTTGCGCCGTTCAGAGCCTCGACAGCCTCGGTAGCGTAAGTGAAGTGGCGATTAACCTGTGCAGGAGCGGGCTCCGACCAACCCTTCGTCAGGGTGATCTCCGATACGATCTTACCCGAATCGATCGGGCGGAAGCTCTGCATGTAGTTCATAACGCTCGGGTAGTAGTTGGTCTCGACACCCTCGTTGTTGTTGTGAACGATCGGGAGGATGGTAACTGTGTTGCCGTCAGCCGATACATTTACGGGGAACTCATACCACTTCTCCTGAGGAGTCTGGGTCATACCTACGAAATCGGTCTCGCCCATACCTACTACATAGTAAGTATCCTTGCGACCATACTGCGTACCCCATGCACAAAGCGGGTTCATGAAGTTCACATTGATGGGCACCGAAAGGCTGCCGTCGGCATTGACCTTCAAATACCATTTCGGACCGAAGTCTTCAAACAGACCCTCGTTACCGCTTGCGCTGTAAGTATCCGAGGTGAACAAGTCATAAGGCGACTTGTAATCCAAACGACCCTTGGGATCGTAGCCGAAGCCGCAAAGTTGCAAGCAGTTCTGCTGGCGCAGACGAGTGTCGTAGATCTCGGCACGCTCCTTGAAGATCTGATACATGGCATCAACCTCCTCGCGGGGAATACCGTTGTAGAGTGCATAAACCTCTTCGGGCAATACCTCCGGATAGTCTTTCACACCGTTTGAAATCGAAATCTTGAACTTGGTAGGCTCTGCATCTGCAACCCAAGTGCTGGTGCTGTAATCGTAGTGGCTCAAAATTGCCGAAGCAGTCCAATCACCCTGCAAGGTGTTGAAGTAATTCGACTCGACACGCTCACTTGCGGGCAGGTCGCTCGAAGTGGTCAAAGCCCACGAAGCCTCGCTACCCAAACGCTCCTCGTTGTAACCTACTGCCGAGAGGATGAAACGCGAGTAAGGACGAACATCAAATACAACATTCAGACCCTCGGGCGAATTGACCTTGTCGAGGTCGGTGTGAGAAACAGCGTTACCCATCTGATCGACCAATGAGAAGTAGTCGTAACCGTTCTTCAACATATACTCGAAGTCGCGCTCGTAGTTAGCGGCGAATTTGAGATCGGCAACAACACCCTCAACAGCCTTGATGTTGAACCATACTTGGAACGGATCATCAATGCCCGTGTTGGGGTTCTTAATGGCGGTGGTCTTGATCACGGGAGCAGGCATCGTGCGCTCGGGCATCGTGATCTCATACTGCGAGTAGTTCTGCATCGAACCATCGACATCGCCCATAGCAACTACACAAACTTGGAACTTCATACCGGGCTCCAATTCACCTGCCCATTCGCTCAGATTCAAATCAACGGGCTCCTCAAATGCCATGACACCCATCTGCATGAATGCGAAGTACGAAGTGGTGAACCACTGCAAGTAGTCGGTGTTGTTGTCCAACATCGGCAACAGCATCTCGTTGTAGGTGGGGTCATCCATAAACATCACGCAGTAACGCTTAACCGAAGGATCGGGCGTAAAGCGAACGGTAGCCTCAATAGGCGTAATATCAACGACCTCATATTTCACATCACCTTCGAAGTTCATCGGCTTCTTGGTGTAGTATAACTCGGTCTGGTAGTAACCGGTCCAGTATTTAGCCTCATCGGGGTTGATGCCGCAAACGACACCGGGCTTTGCGCTCATCAGCATGCCGCCGCCACCCATCATCTCATCGAGGAAGCGATCGTAGTCGAACAACCAGTTGTAGTAGCCTTCGCCCCAACCGTATTCCGATTCGCCCCACGAGAACTCACCTGCCATGAAGACAACAGGCTCGCCGGGACACAGGGGATCACCGATCACATACTCTTCGCCCGTTTCGGGGTCGATCACAGCACTGTGCTCCTCATCGATGAAAATATCGGTCGATTCGGTCAGATACAGACCGCCGTTCGTTACCAAGAACTCGGCATCGGCTGCACCTTGCATCTTCATCATGTTGTACATCGGCAGGCAGGCTCTGTTCCAACGGACTGCATTGCCTTTCTCGATTACCGTTGCGGGAATCTCCATGTGAACAACGATACCGTTGCTGCGGGTGTCGATCAAAGTTGCACCTTCCTCATACTGTACATCCTCGTAGGTTGCATCAGCACGCTTCACCATACGGCCAAAGACATCGTTCTGAACATCGAGGATCATTGCGTAGCGGTTGCCTATCTGACCTTGGTCGAACAGAAGGTTCAAACCATCGACGGTATTCATTGCCTCGATATACTCGGCAGGAATTTCGTTGATGTTGTCGGGAATATCCATAATGTCTTGGATCGAGAGCTGGTTCTCGGTCAGAATCTTATCCAACTGAACCGACTCTGCGATGCAGTATGCTGCATACGAAGCGTCCTGCGACTGGCAAACCATCGAATAAACGATACCGCCCTCGGTTGCGCTGTAACGACCCGAAAGTTCTACAATGGGGTTGGGACCCGGCTCAACTGCGCCGTCCAAAATGCCATCGACCAACTTGCGGAACTCGCGATCGGTCGTAGCACCGCGCAACGACTTGATGCGACCTTCGGCGTTGATGAACCAGAAGAAGGGGATTGCACCATCGTGTTGCGAGAGGTTGCAAACAGCCTGCCATGCCTTAGGAGCTTTTTCAATATCGATTTGGTAGAATTTAACTTGACCGTCATAGTCGAACGAGCATTGGTCGATGATGGGGTTCATCATCTTGCAGGGACTGCACCAAGTAGCGAAGAAGTCAATCACGATGGGAGCATTGCCCTCATACTTCCACTCCTTGTTTTGGTTGAAGTTCCATACCATCTTCAAGAAATCCTCTTCCGAGATCTGCTCTGCCTTGGTCGTGCGATCCGAGGTGGTGCAATCGGTTCTCAAAACCGTGCGACCCTTGCCGTTCTTGACCTCGAGCAGCATGGTGTATTTTGTACCTGCGCTTGCCTGCAAGTTCAAACTCAGACCTTCGGGCGATTTGGGATCTTTGAGGTTCATGGTGTTGATCCATGCCTTTTCGAAGCGTTGCATTGCGCTATGGTTAGCGTCTACAATGCCCTCGATCGAAGCACCCTCAGCCTTCAAAGCCTCGTCAACCTGACCTTTGTCGTCGATCAAGATAGCAGCATCGGTAGCGTCCTGCGAAGTACACTTCACAAGAATCGATACAGCGGCTTCTTCCATCGTGCCGTCGGGCAGACCTGCCTGCGAGGTGAATTCAACCGTAGGACCGTCAGCTTCGGGTTCGGGATCGGGTTTCTGCTCCTCCTTCAAAGTGGTGAAGGGTTTCTTAGCGAGCTTCGAAGTAACTTTGCCGTCCTCGGTGTAACCCAATGCGAAGAACACATAATCGGTCTCGGCATCGAGCTTCATGGTCGAAGCGGGAATGACGATCTGACCCTTCTTCAGATCCTTGAGATCGATTTTCGAAGTGATCATCGTGATCAGAGCGTCGTCCGACTGACCCTTGAACATCTCTGCAGATGCAATATCCGCATAGAATGTTTGGTTGTTGTCCGAAGGAGTAACCTTCAGATCTGCTCCGTGAGCAGTGATTCCGCTAACCTCCAAAGCGAGGTTCAACGCGGGTGTGGGCGGAACGGGATCCGGCACATCATTGACATTGTCGTCATCGCTACAACCTACGGCTGCAAGCGAGAACGCTACGAATGTCAGCAAACTCCATAAGTAGAATTTGATTTTCATAGATAATGTTTTTTTTTGGTTATTGGTTAAGTTAATAATTTTAAAATTAAGTATGCTTACCCTCGTAAATCACACCAAAATCAAATATAGTAAATTATTTCTAATCAACCAAATAAATCCATCTGTTTCAGCCGGATTTTTGATAAATATTCCTCGTTGTTAATAAAACTTTAAATATCTGCTAATATTATTAAAATGTTAAGTTTTGCATTCGGGTGTACAATGAAATATTTATTATATTAAATTTAGCGCGAAAATACCTATATATATTAGGGCTGTCCTATTGTGGAAAAACGCTCGTCTATTTTAGGAATTTTTTCGCAGGACTGTTTTGTAACTCGAAATTTTTATTACCTTTACCCAAAACAAAAGAAAACCTTTTAACCATAAACTTTTAAGACAATGAAAAAAGACATAAATAAAGCGGCTTTAGAATACCATAGCCGACCTTTCCCCGGTAAGATTTCGGTAGTCCCTTCCAAGTCGCATGGTACGCAGGACGATCTGTCGTTGGCCTATTCGCCCGGTGTGGCGGCTCCTTCGCTCGAAATCGAGAAGAATCCCGATGACAGCTATATGTACACGGGCAAGGGCAACCTTGTGGGTGTGATTTCCAACGGTACGGCTGTTTTGGGCTTGGGCAACATCGGTCCCGATGCCGCCAAACCCGTCATGGAGGGAAAGGCTATGCTCTTCAAAACCTTTGCCAATATCGATGCCTTCGATATTGAGGTCGCAGAGACCGATGTCGAGCAGTTTATCCGCACCGTCAAGGCGATTGCCCCCACATTCGGCGGCATCAATTTGGAGGACATCAAGGCACCCGAATGTTTCGAGATCGACAGCCGTTTGGGGCGTGAACTCGATATCCCGGTCATGCACGATGATCAGCACGGTACGGCGATCATCTCTTCGGTGGCTTTGGTGAACGGATCGAAGATCGCCGGCAAGAAGATCTCCGATCTGAAGGTTGTTGTCAATGGCGCAGGTGCTGCGGCGATTGCTTGTGCGCGTTTGTTTACCCGTGTGGGCGTTCGTTTGGAGAACATGGTGCTGTGCGACAGCAAGGGTGTGATCAATATTTTCCGCAGCGATGTGAACCCCATGAAGAGTGAATTTGCCACTACGCGCCACATCACGACTTTGGCTGAGGCGGTTGTGGGTGCCGATTTGTTCTTGGGTGTGTCGAAGGCGAATGTGCTCACCAAGGAGATGGTGCGTTCGATGGCGGAGAACCCGATCGTGTTGGCGCTGTCGAACCCCAATCCCGAGATCAGCTACGAGGATGCGATGGATGCCCGTCCCGACATCATCTTCGCTACGGGGCGTTCGGATTATCCCAATCAGGTGAACAATGCCTTGGGCTTCCCCTACATCTTCCGCGGCGCATTGGATGTACGCGCCACCAAGATCAACGATGCAATGAAACTTGCCGCTGTCGAAGCGATTGCCGAGTTGGCTCGTGAGGAAGTTCCCGAAGAGGTGTTGCGTAACAGCGGTGTGGATCATTTGGAGTTTGGCCGCGAATACTTCATCCCGAAGGCGATCGACAAACGATTGCTCTACACCGTATCGCCTGCTGTGGCTCACGCCGCAATGAAATCGGGCATTGCCCGCCGTCCGATCGAGGATTGGGATGCCTACAAGAAGCAACTCATGGAGTCGGTAGGGCATTAGTCCTTCGGCGAAATACCTGCCTGAGATTTCCGACAGCTCTTTCGGGGGCTGCCGGATTTTTTTTTGAGCGTCAGATCAAGAATAAGCCGAGGATCAAGAGGAGGGTGATGCCGATTGCCCAAACCCATGCACGGGGCATCGGGTGGCGATGGCGTTGCTGCTCCATCTGGTTCTCTTCCACGCGTTCGATGTGGATGAGAATGAAGGCCGCGCGTCCGCGCACTTGGTTCGATAAGTGCTTGAGCCAGCGGATTTTGCCGGGTATAGATCCGCCCTCGCACGAAAAGAGTTGGCGGATCTTTGCGAGGCTCAACCTTTGGCGCAAGTTTGCGGTCATCAGCACGATGCAGTCGCCCGCCCGCAGATCCTCGCTGTGGTACACATCGGGGTCGTAGCGCAGGTGCGATCCTGCCAACATGCCCGCGTAAGGATGATCGCCGTGCGGGTCGATCGGGTCGTTTAAGTAGCAATGATTGTGCGTTTCGTAGAGTATGCGGCTCTCGGCGCTCGCGGGTCGGATGTGAAGCCCGCGCGATGTGCCGATGTTCGCAAGGGTGCATCCGCGGGCGTGTAACTTGCAGAGGGTGAGTGTCGTCCCTGCCCGCTGATGCGGTAGGCGGGGTAGGCGATCCAAAGCATCGTAAGCATCGATGAGTGCTTCGTCTAACCTCAGATCGGTCAAAGTCGCGCAACTTCCGTCGCTCATGTCGTCGATCTTCTCCTCCATCGTTCGGCACACGGTGTCGGCGGCGACCACACTGCGCAAGCCGTGGCACAAGAGGAACAGATTCTTTTCGGACGGCGAGGTGGGGCTGATGACTGTTTCGCGTGTAGGGTTGTGAGTAAATACACTGATTTTGAATTTCATAGCCGTAGGTTTTTCTCGATTCCCGAGGTGCAATCTTCGCGCCAAAATTCCCGTATTTCGGTTCATTTTATCCATTCGCGCTTTGCAGTTTGGAAGTTTCTTGGAAAACCGCTATATTTACCCTTCGATTTTCGCAAGACAAAAAAACTAAAACCACATAACATGAAAAAAATCATTTTTGCAGCTTTATGTTTGCTTGCAGCTGCCTGCTCGACCCGCGAGCGCAGCGACCACGCAACGCTGAATTTCGAGGTTAAGAACCCGACCGTAAAGACTATTGAGGTGTCGTTGGATCGCACCGAGACCTTCAAGGTGGAACTCGATGCCGAGGGGCGTGCAACGCTCACTATGCCCAATAAGGGTTGTATGTATCCGCGCATCACCTACGGCGAGGAGAATGAAAAGATCTTTGTCGGTAAGGGCGAGACGGTCGATATTAAGTTTGACGGCACCAAGTTTAAGGGGCAGATCAAGGTTGAGGGTGACAATACCGAGGGTTGCGATTTTATGCAGCAGGTAAGCCTTCCCAAACCTCCTGATTATGTGCTTGATTGGGAGCCTTTTATGGCTGAAATTGATGCTAAATATGCTGATTTCTTGGCGCTTATGGAGAAGAAAGGTCTGGATAAGGATTGCCCCGAATTTTTCGAGATTGATAAGGCGCGTGTGGATTATATGTTTGCCCACACGCTGTTGCTTTACCCGATGGGACACGCTTGGAAAGCAGGCGAATTTTCGTATGATGACCGCTACTACGATGCGCTGAAGCGACTGATTGTGGAGCGCGAGGATTTGATCGATGTCGATGCTTACCGCTCTTACATCGAGCGCGCAATTGCCGAACTGCTGCAACGCAAGGAGACCTTCCGCTCGCCCGTCATCAAGACGGTTGCGACCATCAACTACATCGTGAGCCACTTCGGTAACGAGCGTGTGAAGCAAGTTATGACCCGCACCATCGCGCTGAACTACATCCTCGCAACGGGCGACAAACCCGATGATCTGCTGGCAAAGGTGCGCCAAGTCGTTACCGATCCGGAGCTTCTGAACGATTTCAACGAGCAGGTTGCGAATCTCGATCCGTTGAGCGTGGGCTTCCTGTCGCCCGACTTTGTTGCCGAGGATATGACGGGCAAGACCTATTCGCTCAAAGATTTCGCGGGCAAGTATCTCTACATTGATGTTTGGGCTTCGTGGTGCAACCCCTGCCGCAAGGAGCAGGAGGCACTCAAGGCTTTGGAAAAGCAGTTTGCCAAGCGCCGTGTCACTTTCTTGAGCCTTTCGGTCGATAAGGATCGTGCGGCTTGGGAGAAAGCCGTCAAGGAGGGCAAATTGAGCGGCACGCATTTGTGGCTGGGCGCCGACAGCGAATTTCAGAAGGCATACAACATCAAGTCGATTCCGCGTTTCATCATGCTCGATCCCAAAGGTCGCATCGTGAACATCGATATGGATGCTCCCTCATCGGAGCAGGTCGGCGTGAAATTGCTCAAGATGAAATACCTCTAATCGATTTGTTTTGAATGATTTAGGAGTGCATTCTCTCGAAAGGGTGCGCTCCTTTTTTGCTCTGATGCTGACAAAAAAATTACGGGCGGTAAACTTGCGTGAGGTTTGCCGCCCGTAAATGCTTTAAATCGTTGTGCTACAACTTCTTGAAGCATCCTCTGAAGGGGAAGATGTCGCTGATCTTGTTGAAGCCGTCATACATGCCCGTGATGCCCACGGTGTTCTGTTTGTAACCCAAGCCGTATTCTTTGAGTTCCTGCACGCGGGGTGCCTGCGGGGTGTGGAGCAAATCGTCCGAATCGGTGATGTAGAGCTTGGTGATGATGCCCTCTGCGCCGATCTCGAAGCCCCACAGCGTGATGGCGTGGAGCGCGCCCGAACCAACGGTGATCGACAATCCGCACATGCCCTCGTTGAATGCTTTAACAATGATCTCCGTCACGAAACGCAAAGCCTCATCGGGGGTCTTCTCCGAACCGGGTCCCCACAAGTAGTAGTTCTCCAACATGGTGATGTAGTCGCTGCCCATCTGGGGCGAAACCTTCGACCAAATATCCTTCAAGTATCCGCCCGTTCCGGGTTTGGGTTTTGTGCCCGACATATCATTTTGCCCGATGTATTCGCCCGTGAAATACCACGGAATACCGTAGTTGATCTGACCGCCGTCATCGTGAACCCATTCGGTTTGGAACGCTTCGAAAATGGCTAATTCGTAGTTCTTGCCTTCGCCCGTAAGTGCCGAGGCGGGGAGAGTATTTCCGGCTGCAACATATTGATCCTGCCACCATTGCAACATATTGGAACAAGCTGCGCCCCAACACAAAGTGGCATCGTTGCCCGTTGTGCCATCGCCCTTCTTATTCACATCGTACCAGCCCGATTCGCGCGTTACGCCCTTGGCGAAATAGACCCCCGGAGTGATCGTGATCTCGCCGTCATCAGGCTCGGGTTGCGGGTCGGGCTTCGGATCGGGGTTTTCTCCCGAATCGTACTTGGGTTTTAAGGCGATTGCATCGGAATAAACCTCCTTTGAGCCGTCATGGGCGAGGAGGGTAGCGTTCGCTTTGGTGTTGCCCAAATAGAACTCTTGGCTCAAGTTCTGACCCGAAACTTTGATCTCAAAAGTGCCCGCTTCTTTGTCGGCGGTGAATTTCAAAATGGGGAGTTCGATGTCTGCATCCGATCCTTCATAGCGCGCCGTGAGTGCAAAATTCTGCGACCAGCTCTTGGCTAATTCACGAAGGCGCGACTTGGGTTCAACCGCGAAACGCAACATACCCGAACCTTGGTTCTTGCCTTCCTGCTTCTCGATCAAAGCCGATCCGTCGGCTTCATCTGCCAAAAAATTGACTGCCGTAAGCTCCTCGGGCTGAGGCTCGGGTGCTTCTTCCTTCAAGGTGCGGAACGAGATCTGCGACAAGTGGGGTGTCATGGGTGCGCGCACCAAGCCGTAGAATACATATTCGGTATCTTCCTTGAGTCCCTCGGCTTTGAAGTTCGCCACGCCTTGGCGCGCCTTCTCGGGTGCTGATTCGCGGAAGATCTTGAGGATCAGTTCGTCCTTGCTCAATCCCTCCAATTCGATGGCGGGTGCAATGTCGGCAAAGTAAGTGCCCTCGTTGCTTGTCGGCGTGACCTGCAACTGAGCTTCGTGTGCCGTGATGTCGCTCACAGCCAACTGCAACTGCATGGTCGGCGCGGGAGGCTCGATGATGGGGCTGTTGGAGACCTCATCATCATCGGAGCAAGAAGCCGCAAATGAGGTCGCGATGAGGGTCAGCAAAGTCCAAAGGTAGAATTTGACTTTCATAATATTGGTTAATTTGTTGTTGGTTTTTAAGATTTAATCCCAATTTCAAATTTAATAACTTATTTTTTGAAAAACAAGACCTCTGCGCCTTTCCCTATGTGTTTTGCCGACATATAAAGCAAAAAAGAGGCGATCGATTGCTCGATCACCTCTTTAAAGGTTTGTGAT